>Ga0194053_10000394_pt1 | contig 33350 bp, 22 predicted proteins | sample SepL228m_MetaG_FD_161684 | JGI IMG/M metagenome (GOLD analysis project Ga0194053, IMG submission 161684) | Anoxic zone freshwater microbial communities from boreal shield lake in IISD Experimental Lakes Area, Ontario, Canada - Sep2016-L227-8m | ecosystem: Environmental > Aquatic > Freshwater >... | reverse complement strand
ATATATCAGTTGGGGTTCAATTCCCATGAGTTCATAGCAGCTTGTAACCCTTTGCATCCCGGCTTTCGCAACTATATGCTCGATTGGACCCGGCGTTATCTTGAGGAGTTTGATGTAGACGGTTTCTTCCTTGACTGTGGGGTATTTACTTATCCATGTGACTTTGCTCCGTGGTTCACGGCTGACCACTTCCCCAGTGAACTGGGACCGGCTTTTCAGGAACTTTACCAGGATATGTGGGATTTGGCTCAGCGTATTAAACCAGGACAGGTACATATGTTCCACGAAGGGGTGCATGCTGATTATCCGGCCAGTGGCTACATGATGTGTGGACATACTTGTCCGCCTAAACCGGCAGGTGAACTCAACAACTGGCGGCAGATGGAACGTTTTTCGCGGTATGGCAAACGTCTCAACTGGTCAAGTTTTACACCGTTTGATCTCGCCAGCGGATTTGTCCACTGGAACCCGGTGGCCGGGGCCACAGACCGCGATACCATGCTGAAATACGCCGCCGACCCAATGAACCAACTGGTGGTGAAACTCGTCCGCGAGCAGGGGGTGCGTGACGCCGTAGGCATCACCGACGGCGTGTCGCGGGTAGTTAACACCATCGTGACTATCCCATCCTACCGTGGCTCACTGCCATTATCGCTTGGTAGGTTGGAGCAGGTGAGTCAGCTACGAAATATTCTGACAGGAACTGTAATGGATATCCGTCATGACTCAATACTTGGACCAGTTTTTGACCTGGCAGGTGGCGCGGCTTATGAATTGGAAGGGAAGTAGTTATGATGAAATGGAAATCGAATTGGAGTGAAAATTAATGTAATTATTTTTCTAATTCTCCAATTTCCTATTGACACCATACAAATACAGTTATAAAATTGATACCAAAGATGTATTGTTAACGTTAACAAGTTATTTTATTTAAGGGGGGATTAATTATGTACCATCAGCATTCCAAATGCGGCAAAAGAAGATCAGGTTTCACGCTTATTGAACTTCTGGTCGTGATTGCCATTATTGCCATCCTCGCCGCGATACTTTTCCCGGTGTTTGCCCGGGCACGAGAAAAAGCACGGCAGACTACCTGTACCAGTAACCAACGGCAGATAGCTTTGAGCATTTCAATGTGGGCACAGGATCATGATGAAATGATGCCAATGTATACGAATGTTTGGAACAGTATTAATCTGGATAACAAAGTTCTGAATTGTCCATCAGCCAGCAAAAGTTTAACAAATTCTTATATTTATAATAAACGGTGTGACAGTATAGCGATTGGTAGCGTTGATAGTCCTGATGTCAGGTGGGTATCAAGTGATGGTGCCAATGAAATGCTGGATTTAAGGCATTCCGGGAAAACGATATCAAGTTATATGGATGGTCACGTTGCTATTGGTTATCCATCTGTTATTGTTGCTCCGGCAGGCGCGAAATCTGTATGTTATCAGGGTTATGTCCCTGACCTTAGTGCAGATGGTACAGGACTATTAAAATCTTGTGTTTCCGGTGACCCCCCAGGTGGATGGCCAGTTCATATTAACGACAATAATGCATTCGCATGGTCAATACCAACCATGTGGTTGAGTGACCAATCAACTGCCAGTCCGTCAATTATTTACGACCTTGGTGTTGCAACTACTTTAACAGGTTTTCATATCTGGAACTATAACGGCGATGGAACATCGAGTTATTGTACTCGTGGAATAAAGGATTTCACAATGGATATTTCAATGGATGGACAAACATGGACTTCACAATCATTAAGTTCAACGCGAGTACCACAAGCTACTTGGGCTGCAACTTCCACATATACCGGAGTAGATTTTACATTTCAGGCTTTAGTTACAGCCAGATATGTAAGGATTAATGTTGTAAATAATTGGGCAGGGAATTTGCAATATGGTATTGCCGAAATTCGTTTTATTGGTCTGGATAATTTTTCACCTGAGAATAATTACACAATAATACAGCCTGTTGCCGCAACACAAACAGCCGGCACTATTTATAATGCCACACAACGCACCCCAACTTATTCTATTAATGGTTCAGGTTTGTCAACTCAACTGCCTACTGGAACAGTTGCAATACAACCATATAGTTGGCCAAAACATTCAACTGGGGCAGCTGATGAATGGTTATCAAAATTATCTGGCGGCAATCCTACTATTCAATTTGACCTTGGTTCATCGTATAATTTAGTAGGTTTGCACTTGTGGAATAATAATAACGCTGTCACTCGTGGGGTCAAGACAGTAGTTATTTCTGTCTCCCAAGATGCTGTAACCTGGACAGATTTATCATCGCCCACTCAAATTGAGAAAGCACCGAATGCAGAATATCGTGGTTTGGATTATTTGTTCAGTTCACAACAAGCAGCACGCTATGTTAAGTTAACATCATCGGCGACATGGGGAGATGCAACATATACCGGAATAGAAGAAATACGTTTTCTCGCTAAACAATAGAATATTGTATTAATATATGGGCTTATAAAAAGCTATTTCAAGTGTTAGTGAATGCTGTCTTTAGCATTAAAAAGATTATCTATCAATGGGAATTCAGGTTGTAGTTGAGGATATATTTATGATGAAATGGAAACCGAATTGGAGTGAAACTAAACAGCACTTCAGCGATTGGTGGAGACATCAGGGGATGGTGTTGACCACGGGGTGCTTCCCCGCTGTGAAACCGCATGAAACGGTGGCCGATCCTGGTGGACCGGCCACCGGCCCGGACGATCACAGTTACTACCACAAGACTCCCGATTGGCGTGCCAGGGTGAATCACTGGCATCTGTCCAGGCACGACTACCTCGCTGATGCCCTGCCGTTGGTGCATACCGATATTGGTCCCGGTTCGTTAGCATTACTGCTTGGTTCCACACCGCAATTTGCACCGACAACAGTGTGGTTTGAACCGACTATGCAGTATGAGGATGAACCGGAAAATATTCCTCCATTTCATTTTGACCCGGAAAATTATTGGTGGAAGATACATGAACAGACAATGTGTGAATGCACAAAACTAAGTAATGGAAAATATGCGGTCGGTTGCCCTGACTTAATTGAGAATATTGATATCATCGCGGCCTTGCGTGAACCAGAAGTTTTGTTGTTGGATATGATAGAACGACCGGAATGGGTTGAAGAGAAAGTATGGGAGATTAACCAGGTTTGGTTTGAGGCATATTCCCGGATATACGACATTATAAAACTTGACGATGGAAGTTCCTGTTGGGGTGCGTTTGGGTTATGGGGACCGGGTACGACCGCCAAGGTACAATGCGATGCCTCTGCCATGTTCTCTCCGGTGATGTTCAGGCGTTTTGTGGTGCCGGCACTCACCGCGCAATGTGAATGGTTGGATAATTCGATGTTTCACCTTGATGGTCACCAGTGCATCTGTCATCTTGACCATTTGTTGGAGATAGACGCGCTTGATGCCATCGAGTGGACGCCGGATCCAACAGTTTCTGGTGGTGGCAGTTCAGTATGGTATCCACTGTACCGCCGAATCCTTGCCGCCGGTAAGTCCGTGCAGGCAATTGGGGTGAAACTGGATGAAGTAATTCCATTACTGGATGCTGTTGGCAGCAAAGGGATGTATATCTCTGTGAATAGTGACGGGGATCGGGATGCGTTCGAGCGGGTCGCCGGACAAGCGGACACCTATCGCTGACAAGGCGAATATACAAGTAAAAGGATTGGAGAAGCATATGAACACAGAAACCGATCAACGCTGGACCCTGCTGTATGGCGCATACCATGGCGTTGAACGAACGGCGACCACCGAGTTGCAGCGTGGCGTGCAGTTCTATCTGCCTTACGTGTTGACCACTCAATCGGCGGACGGTACAGACTTTGCCGTGATGCAGCATCTGTTGTTGGTCGGTACGGTTGAAAGCAATCCGGCCGTGGCGCAACTGCTGCAGTATGTCGGCTGCACGGCACCTCAGCAAGCCGGCAGTTTCCTGTTGCATGTTGGTCCCAGTCCCTGGTCCAAAGTGGCGCGCGTCATAGCCGTCGTCGGAGCGGACGCTGCCGGCACTTTACATGGCGTTACCGAGATGCTCGCTATGATCTCTCTGGGTGGCCTTCCTCACGACATAGCGACGTATCGTCATCTGAGGATCGACGGATTACCGGACATGACTGAGACCTTTGTTTCGGCAATCGCTCAGCGCGGCCTGTGGACCTGGGGTTATGTCATTTACGACTACCGTCGTTATCTGGACAACATGGTGCGCCTCAAACTAAACACCCTGACCATCTGGAATGATTGCGTGCCTATTAATATGGCTGATATTCTGGAGTACGCCCATGATCGCGGTATAGCGGTGCATGCCGGATTTCATTGGGGTTGGGGAATCCCGGACCTTGATATCTCCAAAGCCGAAGATCGCAACAAAATATGCGAAAGCGTGTTGCGCACCTGGCGTGAACAGTATGCCGCGCTGCCGATCGACGGGCTGTATTTCCAGACTATCACTGAACACACAACCACCGAAATAGCCGGTCGCTCAGTTGCCACCTGGTGCTGCGAACTGATCAATCCTATTGCTCATGAACTATGGAAACTGCGGTCAGACCTTCCGATTCAATTTGGACTGCATGCCACTTCGATAAAAGAGCATTTCACCGATCTTGATGCGTTGGATCCACGCCTGATTATTAACTGGGAGGATGCCGGGGCGTTGCCCTTCTCCGACATCCCGCGGCCCGATAACTGGGGTCATGGCATTCCCCAGGATTTCGAAGCGACGCTGGATTACGCCAAGCGACTGGCACAATGGCGTCCGGGAATGCCTTTTGCCATGGTGCCCAAGGGCTGGATAATGTTGCGTTGGGGTGTTGAGTTTGAGCATCATGGTCCATTCATTTGCGGTGAACGTCGGCCGGAATACATCCGGGAGCGACTACAGGCACGGCAAGGTGAGTGGAATTGGCAGAACCAACTTTGGTTCCAGAATTACCCATTGGCCGCACGCTTCTATCGGGAACTACTCACCAGCAGTCCGCATGGCGTACTGGTTACAGGATTAGTGGAAGACGGAATGTTTGAAGAGAAGATTCAACCCAGTGTGGCACTCTTTGCCGAGACACTATGGAACCCGCTCCAGACAGACAATGACATCCTGAGTCGTTCCTTACGGCCGTATGTCCAGGGAGTTTAAGATGAACCGATACATGCCACTTCCCACTCCTCTGGTTTGGAATTCTCCAAGCCATGATTCGTCTGGCTCAATGCCGCTGGGCAACGGTGACATAGTACTGAATGTGTGGGTCGAGGAGGACGGCGACTTGCTGTTCTACCTCAGCAAGACCGACGCATGGGATGAGAATGCGCGACTGCTAAAACTCGGTCGCGTGCGCGTCTCGCTCACACCCAACCCATTTCGCACTCCTGCCGATTTTCGGCAGGAACTCGACCTTGCAACAGGCACAATTCGCTTTTATTCAACAAATCACGATTTACAAGTAACGCTGCTTCTCTGGGTCGATGCCAATCGGCCGGTGGTGCGCGTGGAGATCGACGCTGACAGGCCGGTAGATGCCCGCGTCGGCCTGGAACTCTGGCGCACATGCGAACGCACCCGGGAAGGCATGGAAGGTCATTGCGATGCCGGGCTGCTCTCGGAAGACGCTTTCGAGACGGTCTATACCGACACCGTGTTTATGACGACGGACGACTCGATACTCTGGTGTCACCGTAACCGCGCCTCTTGCTGGCAAGCGACATTAGAACATCAGGACATGGCAGGCTGGATCGCGGAGGGGAGTGACCCGTTACTCGACCGTACCTTCGGCGCTTTGTTGCGCGGTGACGGGCTTGTGAAAGACAATGACCAGATGTTGCGCACAGCGGTTCCGCAAACCCATATCGCAGTTGCTATCCACCCACTGACCGTACAGGTTGCCACGCCTGACGAGTGGGTGATGGGGGTGATGACACAGGCGGTCCAGAGCGATTCTGTCACAAGAGAAACCGCCTTTACCGAACATACCGACTGGTGGCATGCTTTCTGGGAGCGGAGTTGGATTCGGGTTTCGGGAACATCCGAGGCTGAAACGGTGTCGCGTGGCTACGAACTCCAGCGTTTTATCAACGCGTGTGGCGGGCGCGGCGCGTTTCCGATCAAGTTCAATGGCTCTATTTTTACTGTGGATGCTCGTGAGAAAGATGCTTCCTATGATGCCGACTACAGACGCTGGGGTGGTGGTTATTGGTTTCAGAACACACGATTGACCTACTGGCCGATGATTATGAGCGGCGATTTCGATCTTATGGAGCCGTGGTTCCGTATGTATGTGGATGCCTTACCTTTTTCCATGGAACGGGCCAAAGTCAATTTCGGCATCGAGGATGCTGCCGTATTCCCTGAAACCATGACCTTCTGGGGTTCGTTTCTCAATTCCAACTATGGCTACCATCGCGGCGACCTGCAACCGGGGTTGAGCGAGAACACCTACATCCGTCGTTATTGGCAGGGAATGCTCGAATTGCTGACTGTGCTGCTTGACGCCTATGTCGTAAGTGAAGACGAATTGCTGTTGCGCAATGAACTGCTCGTGTTGGCGCCACCCTTTCTACGCTTCTACCGTGAGTACTACTCGCGTCTGGATGACGATGGCAAGATCCTCTTCAAGCCCTCGCAATCGCTGGAAACCTGGCACGACGCTGTCAACCCCGCCCCAGATATTGCCGGATTGCAGTGGGTACTCGCCGGATTATTAGCATTGCCCGACACCGCCGTGACGGACGCACTTCGTGCGGAATGGCGCGATTTCCTCGGCCTGTTGCCGCCCTTGCCGACGCGATCGTATTACTGGGAGAAGCGGAAGGAAGTCATTCCGGCTCTGCAGTATGACGACTGCAAGAATTCCGAGAACACAGCGCTGTATAGCGTTTTCCCGTACCGCCTATATGGGGTCGGCAAGCCAGAAATCGAAGTTGGTCTTGCCACCTGGGCCGCCCGTCCGGTCAAAGATACTGGAGGTTGGCGGCAAGACGCGATTCAGGCAGCGCTACTCGGGTTAACCGATGAGGCAAAAGCCGCCGTAATTAAGAACTTCTCGACCTCCGACATCGGCAGCCGGTTTTCCGCCTTTTGGGGGCCAAACTTTGATTGGATTCCAGATCAGGACCACGGCAATGTGGCCTGTACAGCGCTCCAACGGATGGCTCTTCAGGCTGACAATGGCAAGATTCTCTTGCTGCCAGCCTGGCCAAATGACTGGGATGTGGAATTCAAACTCCATGCACCCGGTAATACTGTGGTTGAATGCCGTCTCTGTAAGGGTATTGTAGAGTTGCTGACGGTCACGCCCTCTTTGCGCCTGCAGGATGTGGTGAACCTCATGAATGGTCTGGACATCGCGACTGCCGGGACAGTTGATGAAGGAAAGAACCAATGAACTGTGAACAAAAACAGGAAATGTTGCGGATATATCGTGACAGACTACTCAACGACACAGTGCCGTTTTGGTTTCCCCGGTCGGTGGATCGTGAGCATGGTGGTTTCCTGCATTGCCTGGACCGTGACGGCAGTCTGGTCGACACCGACAAATCGGTCTGGGTCCAGGGACGGATGAGCTGGATGCTGCTGACGATGTATAACGGCTTCGATCGCCGCCCCGAATGGCTGGAATGGGCGAGGGGTGGCCTGGAGTTTATTGACCGGCATTGCTTCGACACTGATGGACAGATGTTCTTCCATGTCACCCGCGAGGGGCGGCCGATCCGCAAGCGGCGCTACGCCTACAGCGAATCCTTCGCGGCGATCGCCCATGCGGCCTATGCCCGCGCCACCGGCAGTGACCAGTCGGCCACCCAGGCACGGAAGTTGTTTGACCAGTTCACCCGCTGGAATTTCACGCCGGGGTTGATGCCGCCGAAGTTCACCGACACCCGCCCGATGATCGGCATGGGGCCGCGCATGATCACCATCGTCACCGCCCAGGAGTTGCGGGCCAACCTTGGCGATGATCCGGTACTGACCGTCTGGATCGACCGCTGCATCGAGGAGATCCGTCGCTGGTTTGTTAAGCCAGAGATCCGCTGCGTCATGGAGTCGGTTGGACCGGATGGGGAGATTCTTGACCATTTCGACGGGCGTACCCTCAACCCCGGCCACGCCATCGAGGGGGCGTGGTTCATCATGCAGGAAGGCCGATATCGCAATGATGCGGGCATCGTGCGGTTGGGCTGCGACATGCTCGATTGGATGTGGGAGCGCGGCTGGGACCGCGAATACGGCGGCATTTTCTATTTCCGCGATGTCTATGGCAAACCCGTGCAGGAATACTGGCACGACATGAAATTCTGGTGGCCGCATGACGAGACCATCATCGCCACGTTGATGGCATGGTTGCTGACGGGCGAGGAAAAGTATGAGCGGATGCACCGGCAGGTTCACGACTGGAGCCACTGGCACTTCGCCGATCCGGAGCATGGCGAGTGGTATGGCTACCTGCACCGCGACGGCCGCGTCTCCACGTCGCTCAAGGGCAACCTCTGGAAGAGCTTTTTCCATCACCCACGTATGCAGTGGACCTGCTGGCAGTTGCTGGAGGCGGGAATTCGATGAAACAGGCCTCGATTTACCTCGGTACGGTGCTGCTGGAAGCCAACCGCTGGGCCAAGGATCGCACGCCCACCTACCGTGTGAGCGAGTGGCTGGAAAGGATCGCCGCCGCGGGGTTCGACGGGATCGAGTTGTGGGAGAATCACGCGGCACTGGCCGATGGCGCGGAGCAAGCGACCCTGCGTGGTTCGACGGTGCCTGTTCGGGTATTCAATAGCTATGTGTCACTGGACGCAGATGGCGAAAACGCACGGCGCGCGGTGGCCGGGCTTGTCCGCGAACTGAAGACCGTAATCGTCAAATTCAATGTCAGCAACTCGCCTGAAACGCTGGCAAGCGGGTTGCGTACGGCCCGGGAATGGGCGGCGCTCATGCCGGGAGTGGACCTGCTCTGCGAGTGCCATCCGGGCACAGCGTTGGAGGATCCTGTAGTGGCGGTCCGGGCGCTGGCCGATTTCCCGGAGATCGGCGTAATCGTGCATCCGTTCAGCTGTCCCGATCTGACGACTTGGTTTAAGCACCTTGGTGCGCGCATCCGCCACGCGCATGTGCAGGTGGTGGATGCCGAGTGGCGGCGCTGGTGCTTGCGCGACAAGTCCGTTCTGGTCCGCGAACGGCTGGCGATTCTGCGCGGGGCTGGCTATACTGGGTCGTTCACGATTGAATTCACCGCCGGGGTCGGTGTGGCGCTGGAGGACCGCGAGGCGCTGTTCGCGGCGGCCTGTGACGATCTGGCGTTTTTGCGGGAAGAGCGCTTTTAAGCGAGGAGACAAATTGATGAAACTGATCCATGTGGCAAGTGGCCCGGCTAACGGCCGGGTCTGGACGGAACCGTTCCGCCGAAAGTTGGCGAAACTTGGTGAATTCGAAATCATTGAAAACGGCGCCGGTTTAGACGAAGCGCAGTTGCTTTCCAAACTGCGCACGGCCGATGTGCTTCTGGGGGCGTGGGGCAGCCTGCGCCTGCCCGAAGTGCTGGGGGCCGATCCCGGTAAGGTCCGCTACCTCTGTTGTGTCACCGGCGGGGTGCGCGGGTTTGTCTCGCCGACTCACATTGACGCCGGGTTGCCGGTGACGAATTGGGGCGACCAATCGGCGCATCCTATCGCCGAAGGGGCTATGTGCCTGCTGCTGGCCGTGCTCAAAGGGCTTCACGCCAACATCGTTTCGGTCCGTTCCGGCGGCGGGGTCGACACGCTGCATCGCGGCGGGGGCACGCTGCGCGGGTTGAACCTCGGCATCTACGGTTTTGGCGCTATCGGCCGGCGCTTTGCGGAACTGGTCCGGCCGTTTGGCTGCGTGCTGCGGGTGTTCGATCCGTTCGTGTCCGATTTCCCGGACTACGTCACGCCGGTGGCATCCCTCGACGCCTTGTTCCGGCAATCCGAAGCGGTCTCGATCCATGCCGGGCTGACGGCGGAGACGCGCGGAACGGTGACCGCGGGGTTGCTGGCGCTGCTGCCGCGGCACGGCATATTGATCAACACCGCACGCGGCGACATCGTCGACCAAGATGCGCTCTTCCGGGAACTGGCCAGCGGTCGGCTGCGCGCCGGGCTGGATGTGCTGTCCGAGCCCGAGCGCTTGTCCGCCAACCATCCCGCCCGGCAATGGCCGAACCTGATCTGGACCTGCCACGACATCGAACGGGAATGGCCCACGGACAGCGAGTCGCCCCAAAAACTTCACGCCATGCACGATATCTGCCTGGATAACCTGCGGCGGTTCCGCGACGGCCAGCCGCTGCGCTTTGTCATGGATCGCCGTCGCTTTGAGTTGAGCACATGAAAACAAACCCGACTGACTTTTCTTCGCAAGCCCGCTGGATCTGGCATCCCGATGGGGGAGGAATCAACCAATACGTGGATATTGTCAACGAATTCGAACTGTCATCCGTGCCGGAAGCGGCCACGCTGCGGATTGCGGCTGATTCCAATTACCAGCTCTGGGTAAATGGCATCGCCATACCAGACCGTCCGTTAGTTTTCGTCATCACCGGTGAAAGCAATTCCGGCGGTATAGGTTTGAATGCCGATGCTTCGCTGGAAGAACGCAAACCGCGGTCATCAGTCCAAATTCTGAACCCGGCAGATGGGCTTTTTGCTTTTGAACCGTTATGTCTCGGCAGAAACAATCTGCGCGAACATCATCGATTAGAAAGTTATTACGATACTTGTCACGGACTGGAAAATGGTCTGGCTTCTGCTGTTGAGTCAGGCGTGTTTGATGGTTATACGCAGGTTTATCTGGTCAAGACGGGGCAGGGGGGATCCAGAATTGATGAATGGGCACCAGATCACTCGTCAGGTTACTGGAAAAAGCACGTGCAGCGAATTGAAGCCGCTATTCAGCAAATTCCCGGTGAACCGCAATGGGTAGTTTGGTTTAATCTTGGGATTAATGACGCTATCGCAGGTACTGACATAAATCTCTGGCAATCCGACGTCGTTTCGCATCTCCGTCGTATGAAGGATTTATTGCCGGGTGCTATTATTATGATGACGCAATTCCAGTCTATGAATAAATATCCTGCTTTCGACGCCGCCATCGCCGATATCGCCGCGCGGGAGGATGGTGTATTCGCGGTTGATTCCACAGATTCCGCGTTATGTGATGAGAACCATTGGAACTATGCGGGATTAAAGACCATGGCACAACGTATGGCAGAAGCGACGAATTGTGCGTTAGGGGAAAAGTTATATGAACGCGGTTAAATCTTTGATAGTTGCAGGAAAAACAGACATGACTTTTTATGGTTAACTTTAACAATTCAAGTATTGCAAATAAGGATTCAGAAAGATGACAGTTATGACATCAAGGCAACGCATGTTGAAGGCAATGCGTAATGAAATACCGGATCGAGTTCCGGTTGCACCGGATATATCAAATATGATTCCATGTAGAATGACTGGTAAGCCATTTTGGGAGATATACCTTTATCAAAACCCGCCGTTGTGGCATGCCTATATTGATGCCGCTAAATATTTCGGTATAGATGGCTGGTTATGTAATTTGGATGGATTTTGGATACCTGATCATGACGCACCACCATCAGAATCGGATATACAATATGAAAAGGTGATTATTGAACGTAATTATGATCGTATTATAACCCGGGAATATACAAAACGAAGAGGTGAAAAGATAGAATGGTCACCATTAATAACTATTTATCCGCGAAATGATCCACCCACGACCTTGCTTGCAGAAAAAATAGATATGGCTAAACCACCAGAACAATGGGAAAAAATAGAGAATATAAAACCGCAGAAGTATGGTTTTGATCTTATGCGTGAAGCATTGGATAAATTTGATGATTGCGGGGTATTAGGAGTTGTGGTATCTCCACCACAACTCAGTATGACTGATTCAGGCAAAGGATATTCTATTTATGATTATTCAGATTCATATGAGGAGGTAATTAATTCATGTCATAATCAACACAAACAAGCAATTTCTTATTTGAAACGAATATTGGCTGGTCCGATAAAACCTGATTTTATTCTCACCGGTGGTTCTGGAATGCTGGTTTTTAACACACCGGATATTTTGCGCGAGATATCACTACCAACATTGAAGGAGATAACCCGTTTGTGTAAAGAAGCAGGTATACCATCGCAAATTCATTGTTGCGGTCCGGAAAGAGAATTAATTGAAATTTGCGCAAATGAAACAGACCTTTCATCTATTAACCCACTTGAAATTCCGCCAATGGGAAACTGTGAACTGGCTGAAATAAAGAAATCTTTTGGAGGAAAACTCGGATTAATGGGAAACCTGCATACTACAGATATAATGTTGTATGGCAGTGTCACAGATGTACGCAGGGAATCTTTGAAAGCTATTCGTGATGCCGGAGAAGGTGGTGGATTTATACTTTCCACTGGTGATCAATGTGGACGCGACACGCCGGATGAAAATATTTTTGAGATGGTAAATGTGGTCAAGGAATTCGGCAATTACCCGTTGAATATGAAATCAATTCAGAATGAAATAGACAGGCTGGAATTATTATGAATTTAGGTGTGCAATATTACCGTGCTCCATTTCCTGATAGACGTTATTGGGAAGATGATATGCGACGTATTAGTGATGCCGGATTAAATACAGTGCAATTGTGGTTGTTATGGGGATGGATTGAATCAAAGCCGGGACAATATCAATTTGATGACTATGATTGCCTGATTGAATTAGCCCAAAAAAACGGTTTAGGTGTTGTGTTAAGCACAATTGCTGAGATACAGCCATATTGGATACATAGAGAAGTACCGGATAGTGAGATGATTAATCATCTTGGACATAAAATTATTAGCCAAAATCGAGGTGAGTGTCATTTTGGTTTGACACCTGGTGGCTGTACTGATAATCCGGCAGTTTGGGATAGGATGGCTTCTTTTCTTAGTACAGCAGTAACTCGGTATCGCGATTTGCCGCATCTTCGTGGGTGGGATTGCTGGAATGAAACACGCTGGAATGTAGGTGCTGATGGTATTGTATGTTATTGTCCGCATACACTAAAGGCATTTCGTAACTGGTTAGATGAAAAATATAATGGACTTGATGGTCTTAACAACATATGGAATCGGCGATATGGAAAATGGGATGAAGTTTTACCCGGGAAATGGTTTGGCAGTACATATACTGAAATGATGGCATTTGAAGATTTTTTAACAGCCAAATGCAACCTGCACGGTAAACAGCGGTATGACTTGATAAAAGAATTAGATCCAAAACATATAGTAACTCTACATGGTGCACACCCATGTACTGAAATGGCGGGATATGAGAAAAACACCCCGATAGACCGTGGTAATGATTGGGTGTTTGCCGACAATACAGATGGTGTTGGTTGTTCAAGTTTTCCAAAATGGCAAGGAGTAGATGATGCTAATTTTGGTATGCGAATTGATTTAGTTAAAAGTGCAGCAGGAAATAAATCCGTATGGTTAAGTGAATTACAGGGAGGAAGAGCATCACAAGGGTTTGATGTCCACAAGCCAGTTGATGCGTTATCTCAGCAACGATGGATTTGGAACGGGTTGGCGAGTGGTGCAGATACTATACTATTCTGGTGTTGGCGTGATGAAGTTTTTGGCTCGGAGTCTGGTGGTTTCGGTCTTAGTGGTTTAGACGGACTGGCTGATGAACGTATAGAGGCAATGAGGGTTACAGGAGAAGTTATTAAAAATCATCATGATTTAATTGAAAATTATGTGCCATCAGAAGCAAAGGTTGGTGTGTTGTTCAGTCCGCAAAGCTATTATCTTCAATACGCGCAGACAGGCCATGCTTACGCAAGTTCATATGCTTTTCATGGTTATTGCCGGGCATTAGTTCGTAAATCTATTCCATTTATTGCTGTCGAAGAAGAACACCTTGATATACTTGATAATTTGACGGTGCTATTTTTACCGCGGGTTCTGGTCTTTACACCAAAATTAGAAAAAGCATTAGAAATCTTTGTCAATAAAGGTGGCACAGTGGTGTGTGAATCTGAAACCGGCGCGTTTAATCCCCAGGGATTATATACTTATCCGGTAGACCGCTTGTTTGCAAAAATGACTGGTGTAAAAGAAATTGGCCGTCGTCAGCTAACAGATCAAACTATTGCAGTAAATCTTGATGGGTTATGTTGCGAGATGGGACTTTCTCAATGGCTTACACCATTAGAAAAACATGAGGGGGGTATTGTTTATGCTGATAATTCAGATGGTGCACTGATATCATGTCTGCCGGTTGGTAGCGGGAAGATTATATATTGCAGTGGTTATCTGGGTGAATCATATTTTGCGAATAAAACTAATGGATTTGAAGATTTTGTTGCATGGACGGTTAATAATTCTGATATACAAAAAGAGATTGAAGTTATTCAGCCACTTGCTGATGAAACCTCATTTTTATACGTTAAGCACGGTAAGAGTAACAATCTTCGTGTAGTTTTTATTTTCTTTCAGGAAAATCATCAGTTTGCGCATTTACGATTTTATAACGGATTTTTCAAGAATATAAATTTGTGTGATATTTTAACCGGAACAAAATATTCTTTATTAAAAATGACTGATGGCACAACAGAATTGAGAATAGATTGTCCAGATTGGCGTTTTGCTGTTCTTGTTGAAGAGTAAATAATTATCGTTACATAAGGCATTATTTATGAATACAAAAATAATTTATACTAATCCGTTATCTTCACCTGAATGTGTGGAAAATTTTCGCATGGAAGGCCCGGGTGCTGTTAGTTTTCCACGTGGTCGAATGCGGCTTGAAAGTACGCTTGACCCCGGGCCTGACAGCGATCAGGAAGCGAATCAACGCGCAAATTTGGTTTTCTGGTGTCCGGAAATTTTCCCTGACAATATTGAGATTTCATGGGAGTTTACCCCGGTATATGAACCGGGACTTGCTATAATGTTTTTTGCCGCAATGGGCGAGGGTGGGAAGGATCTGTTTGATCCGTCTCTGGCGCCACGCAATGGGCCGTATAACCAGTATCACCACGGGGATATTAACGCACTTCATATATCATATTTTCGCCGGAAATATATGTGGGAAAAAGCGATGAATCTTAGCAATCTGCGCAAAAGTTATGGATTTCACATGGTTGCACAGGGTGCTGACCCTATTCCTTCTGTTAAAGACGCGATTGGACCATATCTTATGAGAATAGTAAAAGCTGGACCAGATATCGCATTTTATATCAAAGGTGTAAATGATTGGCAGCCAGAACTGGAAATATTGCGATGGAGAGATGACGGAGAAAAATACGGTCCCATACTTGGCAGCGGGTATATAGGTTTTCGCCAGATGGCACCATTAATAGGTGAGTATGCTAACTTGCAGGTAACCGCTATTTGTCATGAGGGAGAATGTTGATGGAATTGAAATGGATTGATATAAAAGAATTGGGCGTGTCAGGAAAAGGCTGGATAGATACTAAATCTTACTATGACCGTCTACCGGCACGGGCAGAAGGAATCGTTACTGATGCTGTATGGAGTTTAAGCCGGCAATCAACAGGAATGTGGGTTGATTTCGTCTCTGATGTTGGTACCATACATGCCAGAACTAAACTTCGCAATAATCCGCCACCGGAACACCATTATATAAAATATCTGGACCTCTATTGCCGCGATGATGATGGCAATTGGCGGTGGGCAGGCGTAAGTAAATACGGGTTTATGCCATCAGGCGAAACGCCGTTAATTGAAGGATTGTCACAAAAATTACGTGAATGGCGTATGTATTTACCGTTGACTTATGAAGTTGATTCAATTGAATTGGGCATTTCTGAGAACTCGTTTATTCGTATGGCAACGCCTGACTATCGTAAACCAGTTGTTATTTACGGCACATCAATTGTACATGGCTGCGGACATTTGTCGCGTCCGGGTATGGTATGGCCGTCAATAGTTGGTCGGCACCTTGATTATCCGGTTATCAATCTTGGATTTTCCGGCAGTGCAAGAATGGAGCCGAATCTGGCAGATATAATCGCCGAAATTGACCCGGCAGTTTTTGTAATAGATCCATTGGCGAATATGGGCAAAGATTTAGTGGAACAAAATGCTGAACCATTTTTGCGAATATTATTGAAAGCACATCCAACCACCCCGATTTTATTGATAGAAGACCGTACCCATTCTAATGCCTGGCTGAATCCGGATTATTTACCGGCTCAGTTGGATAAACAAGCGGCATTCAGAGACATAGCAGATAAATTACTTGCAGAAGGTTATCAGATAGAATATATATACGGTGCAGATTTAATAGGCACTGACAGCGAAGCGACTACAGATGGCTCGCATCCCAGCGATTTAGGTGCTATGCGATATGCTGATGTTGTAAGTCCTGTGTTGCAAGAAATATTAAATATAGGAAAGAAAGATGAGTAAAACTAATATTATCTACATTCATTCCCACGACACCGGTCGTTACATCCAGCCTTATGGCTACGCTGTTGAGACGCCGAATCTGCAAAAGTTTGCAGAAGAAGGTGTGCTGTTTCGCAATGCACATTGCGCGGCACCGACATGTTCACCAAGTCGTTCTGTACTTTTAACTGGTCAATACGCACATCAGAACGGTATGCTTGGGTTGGCTCATAAAGGTGGTCATCTGGCTGACCCTTCACATCACCTTGCCAATTATCTAAAAAGTCAGGGTTATGCTACTGCATTATCAGGTGTCCAACATGTAACCGGTCATGATGTAGAAGATATCAAGGTTACCGGATATGACAGAGTATTAACACGTGAGGAATGGCCGGCATGGGCAGACCATTTTGAGCTATGGAATCAATGGTATGCTAAAGCGGCAGTGGATTATCTGTTGCGGGTTGATAAATCAAAGCCGTTTTTCCTTGATTGTGGTTTTGATTTAACTCACCGCATGGGGCCGGGTGAACAATGGCACACAATGGAAAATCCGCCTGCTGGTGACTCGCGTTATGTAAGACCGCCCGCGCCATTGCCGGATACGCCGGAAACAAGGAGAGATTTTGCGGATTTTAGTGTAGCAGTTAACTTGTTGGATAAGTGCATCGGACAGCTATTGTCAGCATTAAAAGTTACTGGGCTATCAGAAAATACTATCGTTATTATCACAACTGATCACGGTTTAGCTTCTCCATTTATGAAGTGCAATCTGACAGGACATGGCACCGGAGTGATGCTTATGATGCGTGGTCCCGAAGGTTTTTATGGCGGACAGGTTTCTGATTCATCGGTCAGTCATGTGGATATATTTCCAACAATTTGCGATGCTGCCGGCATTCCTGCGCCGGAATGGCTGGAAGGCGTTTCATTACTGCCGTTGGTAAATGAAGGAAAACCTGTACGGGACGCAGTATATTCTGAGGTTAATTGGCACGGATACCCGGAAATTATGCGGTCAGTCAGGACAGAACGTTATAATTACATACGCCGTTTCAGTCCGTTTCTGCCGCCATTAGGAAATTGCGATTCAAGTGTAAGCAGAACTCTATTGGTGAATTGTGATTGGCAGAGACGAACGCAATCATCAGAAGAATTATATGACTTGATGTTTGATCCGAATGAAGCATGTAATCGCGCTGAAGAACCTGGCTATTCTGATATTCTGCATGAAATGCGCAGCCGTTTAAATGATTGGATGCATAAAACAAATGACCCGGTTGTCAATGGTAAAGTTGAACCATGGCCTGATGCGGTGACTATATCAATAAATGGTGAATGGGTTCCTGCGGAGACGATGTATATTGTGGAAGATATAAAATGAAAAAAGCTGATAGTAGATTGTATTTTCAAGATGGCGATATTGTTGCTATGATTGGCGATAGTATTACTTATAATGGACAATGGTGGACGAATCTGCATGAACAATTGATGGTGCGGCATCCGGAAATAAAGTGTGATTTTCGCAATTTTGGTATTCCGGGCGGTAGTGCAGGTGAAGCGGTTACACGATATGAATGGGATATAGCGCCGGCTAAACCAACTGTCGCAATAGTGATGTTTGGTATGAATGATGTCTGGCGAGATGCTTACATTAGTTCACCTACTGCTGATATGATAACCGGTCGTAATGAATGCCTGCGGCGTTTTTTACTTAATACTGACACACTGGTAAGGCGGCTTTTAAATGATGGCATCCGAGTAATATTATTAACACCAACGCCTTATGACCAGTATAACGAATCCCATACAGCCGAGAATTTATATGGAGTTGATGACGCACTCGCGATTTGCGGCGGAATGGTGCGGGGAATAGCTATTTCACGTCAGTTGAAAGTGATAGATTTACATACTATATTGCGGCGCAGATGTGCTGATGGTATGATGATTATTGGCGATGACCGTGTGCATCCAAATGATACAGGATACATGGAAATGGCAAAAATAGTAAAAGATGAATTATTGCCTGGTGTTGACCGTTCTGTACCATCTGATATTCATTCAGTAAACCAGTCATTACTTGAAATTGAACAAAAAAGTAGAATAATCGCTATGTTTCGTTGCCGTGCTGAATTATCTGAAGGTGGTCATGATAATGAATCTGTTAAGTCATATATTGTTAACAATTTTGACACAGAACAAAATCCATGGGTGTGCGAACAGATGCAGGTATGTATGGAACATCTGTATCAGCAGGATGAATTGAATAGATGTATTAGAAATCTTCGTCAACAAATTGCTGGTTTTGAGTGAGTTTTCCGGAATTAATAGAAGTTTTTTCTGATTGAGAGACCGGACTTTATGTGACTGGTGATATTATGACGTTGTCATACAAGTCTGCACAAGCATAAATTGTGTCAAAATAATTATGCAAAGGTTAAAAGGTTTTAATGTGTTAAATAAAGTACCATCATATTTATCTCAATATTCAGAGTTATGGCTGCAAAACCCGCATACCGCGAATCTGTTTTTAGAATCATTACAATTTCAATTTATGCGAAAAGTAAAATTAAAAAAAATAATCTTAATTTTATAAGTGAGGAATTATGAAAATAATACCAATTAATGAAGCTGAGGCAGTTATTGATCCGTTATGGGATCCGGCGTTAAGTGAGTTGAAACAGTGGATTGTCGAACCTGGCGTATCACACGGTTTGTCTGTGCGTCAGAATTGGTGCTGGTCTGAGTTTGAATGGGCACGGCGTCCCATTAAAGGTCCTGCATTGCGGATGAGTCGTGAATGTGGTATTGACTGTAGCAATTATGATAGATTGGTCTTATCTGTAATGATACCGGAAGCTGCGGTGGTACGAATTTTAGCAATAACTGATGACGGTATTCGCCAGATGACAGCTCAACCTGAAAGTATAACGAAGAGTGAACTGATATTAGATTTAACCGGAGCAACGCGACTGGATACTGTAACAATTGAAATTGATGCCAGCACTGATGGTATATCAAAGGGCTGGTTTAATTGGCTGGGCTTGCAGCATAGTGAGCGCTTAACTAATAAACTTAACATCCAATCGACTTGGGGTGAGAAATGGGAAAAACATCTAAAGGATGATACATTTGAACCGCAGTTTAAACCAGATTATGGATTAGTATTGAATGCAGAAGAACTCAGCATATTAATTCAGAAGCATGAAACCCTTACAGCAAACGGAAAAACATCCCCATTCGTAAAAGCTGCTTTTGCGGCACAGGTAATACCACCGGAAACTATGATTCATGATTATGTAAATTTCTGGGGAGACAGTCGTTATAATCGTGAACGCGACCACGGCAAGTTCATTCTTAATCATGGATTGAATGCCGCCATCGCCGGGCATCTGCTTCAGGATAAGGTACTTTTACGTCTTGCCGCCCGTTATGCTTTAAGCATTGGCATGTGTAAAAACTGGGATGATGGTTTTATTTGTCGTTTCCCTGGTGGCACATTTGATCATCGATGCTTTGTACAGAGTTTGTGTGCTTACGAAGTTGCAGGGATTTTGGATCTTGCAGGAGAATTTTTTACTGACATTGGTCGCGATTTTTTGCTGCGCCGTCTTTCTGAAGAAGCTATCGGAGCTATCAACTATAACACCTGGAAACACGAATATATCTTTCGTTGCAATCAGTTGGCGTGGTTTACACCTGGCCGCATGCTTGCTTTAGGAATACTACAACAACACTCGATGCGAGTTCAGCCATATATTGATATTGCATATCGTGAGTTATGTGAAAGTCTTGAATATACCATTCTTCCTGATGGTGGTTATGTGGAAGGCCCAACCTATTTTCGATGCGTTGGACGCGATGCTGGATTAGGTGTTTACTATTACAGTCGTATAATGGGTAAGTCAATAGAAGAATGCATTCCTGCATCCATGAAACGTTGCAATAATTTTGCTGATGTAGTGATAAGCACAGATAGCACACAGGATGTTATCGCTTTTTGTGATGCCAGACCGCTCCATGACATTATTTCACAAGCAATCATGTCTGGTTTGTTGCCAGGTAGCTCATGGGCACGTATGCTGCATAATACTATCAACCGCAATGATGGATGGCCGATTAATGAAGTTTACGGTCCAGAACACTATCCTACTATGATGGCTGATAGTGCAATCACTTGGGGATTATCTGAACGATTGAAATCAACACCTATAGAAATGAAAAAAATCGTATCATTGCCTGATATGGGACCAATTGCTTCACACCGATATATTGGCGACCAGGTGGTAAAATTGTTTATTCAAGGCAATCAGGCTGGTGCCGGGCATACTCATGAAGATAAAGGCAGCTTTGTGTTGGAATTTGGAGGTGAGACATTTGCAATGGATCCGGGAACCTGTGATTACAGCCACCCACTGGCGGGAATTCTTCATAATTGTGAACGCCATAATATGCTGGTACCATATGGTGTTGCTGAACGTCCCGCGCCGCAATGTCCTTTGGAATATGATGTTAAGCCATCTGGAAATGGTGATGAAACCGCATTTCATGCCGAGATAGATGCCACGTTGGGTTGGGATAATTACTATCGCCACTGGCACAGAAAGTGGGATTCACTTTCCCCATATTTGCTGACTATTACTGATGATTATGAGCTTATTGTCGGGGATGGTGTCGAATTTTACTGGCAAACTCGCTTACCAGTTGCTATTGATGGTTCGACTGCTGTCATTACTGGTCAAAATAGCAGAATTGAAGTTAAAGCTCCAGCTGGTTGCATTTGGCGGGTAGATGAATTACCGTTGCTTGACGCTATACAACACAGATTAGCTTTTAAACGGGAAGGAAAATCTGGCAGTATTGTTGTACATGCACAAATTTTCTCATAAAAGGAATAAAAATGATAATAGTAACAGCTATTTCCGATAGCTCTAATTTAAATTTTTTACTAAAATATTGACAATCTATTTATAAAACTGTAATTTTAAGATGTGCTTTTTGTTAACGTTAACAAAAATCTTTTATACTGATAAATATTTATGAAAGAATAATACGGGCGTTTGCCTTTCGCGTGTTAACTTCTGATGGTGTTGTTTTACGCCATGTAATGAATAATATAATCTGGGAGAAAGATATGAATGTCATAACCATCTTACTCGATAGCTTAAACTTCCATTGCCTGGAACCTTATGGCGCTATCCATGTGCGGACGCCGAATCTTGCGCGATTGGCAGAGCGTTCTGTTACTTTTGATAATCATTTTATCGGTTCGGCACCATGTATGCCGGCGCGGCGAGAGTTATTTACCGGAAGGCAGGAGTTTCTCTGGCGAGGGTGGGGGCATATTGAACCGTGGGACAGGCATCTGGCAAATGACGCCTCCAAGTGCGGTTATGTCACCCAGATGATTACTGACCATTATCATTACTGGGAAAATGGTGCGCATGGTTATTTTGAGCCATTTCAGGGAGTTGAGTTTATTCGCGGCCACGAATTAGATATGTGGGATACATCGCCGGTGGATGAATTGCCGGAATGGGCAGCGAGTATAAACAAATACCGTATAAAACATTGGATGAATCCGGAAGGATGGGGAAGTGTTTATTATGGCAACGCCCGTAATTTCATGAAAGATGAGTCGTTATTTCCATGCGCGCAAGTGATGCAAAAATCGGCTGACTGGCTTAGTAAAAATCAAAGTCACGAGAAGTTATTTTTGTGGACTGAGGCTTTTGATCCCCATGAACCGCATTATCTGCCGGAGCCATACCGCACCATGTATAGTCCAGATGGCAAAGACCATCCAGAGTTTACCTGTTGGCCGCCATACCAGAATCATTATGACACTCAGAATTTCCTTGCAGAAGCATCAGAACTTGAATTAGCATGGATACAGTCGCAATATTACGGCAAAGTAACCATGGTTGACCATTGGCTGGGGCAATTTCTTGATAGAATGGATGAGTTGAACCTGTGGGAAAATACAACGCTGATACTTACTACTGACCATGGACATGAATTATGTGCCGACAAAGAACTACAGAATCCCTATGCGAAAGGATATCCGCATCGTGAAGCGCATTCCCGCATTCCATTGATGATTTGCCATCCGCAGGGGAAAGCTGGTAAGCGCGTTGACGCGCTAACTTCAGCGGTTGATATCTGCGCTACTGTTCGTGATATTTGTGGTGATGCCGAACCTGAAGGACCGGATGGTAGAAGCCTGTTGCCGTTGACATTAGGTGAAACAGATTCTCATCGCGAATATGCGTTATTTGGCGATTTTGGTACTGGCGTATGTGTTGCAAATGATGAATGGATATTGGCAACCGGCAGCCATGAAGATGGTGAATTGAATTGGTATTCAACTACCTCGCTGCGGGTGTCGCCGGATATGACCGCCGGAAAGTTTATACCGGGAATTGATGTACCGCAATGGCGCGTGCCTGCGAAATGCATCGCTAATTCAAGTTATCTGTGGCGTCGTCAGCATTTTTCGCTGGTGCCTGAAAACCTGATAGAAAAAGAGCCTGCAATAACTGCCCAGATGCGAGATTTATTGAAAAAAGCGTTGAGTGAAGTTGGCTGTCCGCCAGAAACTTTCAAGCGATTGGGAATGAAAGATTAAAATGTTGAAAACTGTACCATCTTATTTATCACAATATGCGGATTTGTATCAGCAAGACCCGCATGCCGCAAGTTTAGAATGGTTTCGCAATGCGAAATATGGTTTGTTTATCCATTATGGATTATATTCGGCACTTGGCAAAGGTGAGTGGGTGCAGTTTAACGATAAAATTCCAGTGAGTGAATACGAGAAACTTCGCGATACATTCAATCCCGATAAATTTGACGCAGATTTCATCACTGATCTTGCCTGTGAAGCAGAAATGAAATATATCAATCTGGTTACCTGTCATCATGACAGTTTTTGTTTGTGGAACTCGCGGAATGAATCTTTTAACAGTATAAATTCTCCATGCAAACGGGATATTGTTGGTGAGATGGCAGAACAATGTAATAAAAAAGGACTGGGATTTTTTACCTATTACACATATATGCTTAATTGGCGGCATCCAAAGTTTCTATCCCGTGAATATTTTAGTATGGCGCGTCCCGATTACCCATATCAGGAATCACGGTATACCTTCAGACATCCCGATGATTTTTTAGAATATGTTGATTATGTGCATGCGGCGTTGAAAGAATTGCTTACCGGGTATGGTCCATTGGCAGGGATATGGCTTGATTTGATAATGGTTTATTATGCGCAACCGGATTTTATGCCGGTAAGCGAAACATATAGATTAGCGCGTTCTTTGCAACCGCATACATTAGTGGCGTTTAAGCAAGGGGCAACAGGCGAGGAAGATTTTGCCACACCGGAACATAGTTTTCATTCATTGTCAGATAAAGCACGTGAAATGTTTGGTGAACGTTCTGCAATGATTGCCGATGCGGCATGGGAGAAAAATAAAAATAAGCATAACGAGATATGCGCGACTATGCAGGACAAATCCTGGGCATATTGTAGCGATGCCAGACATATAAGTGGTGAAGAGATAAAAGTTAAACTCATTCATGCGGCGACACATAACTGTAATTTATTATTGAATATTGGCCCGTTGCCGGATGGTTCGGTACATCCTGAAGATATAAAATCTTTACGCGCCGCAGGAAAAAGTATACGTGAAAATGGTTGGCCGGTATTAGAATTAAACCAGAAAAATGATTCATCATTTTATGGGCAGACACCGGAATAAATAGAATGTATTGACATTAATTTTGTAAAACTGTAATTTAGAATTCGTTACTGTTAGCGATAACGGTTTAGATGTTTTTTAATAGAAAATCATGACGGGAGAATTTATATAATGATAAAATCCGGTAACCACATTTTATTTCAGGGTGATTCAATAACTAATGCTTTTCGTATGCCGGGTGAAGTGTGTAACGCTTATCAGCTTGGTGCCGGATATGCTATGATGGCGGCGGCACAGCTATTGGCAAGTCATCCGCATGATAACCTGCAATTTACCAATCGCGGCGTCAGTGGGGAAGGTATTAAAGGTTTGCGTCGTCGCTGGCAGGCTGATTGTATCGATTTAAAACCTGATGTATTGAGCATACTTATTGGCGTTAACGATAGTAAAATTTCTCAAAATAGCCAGGCTCTCCCGTTAGAAGAATATGAGCAGGAATACCGCAATCTTCTTATTCAGACCCGCATTGAACTACCAAATGTAAAAATTGTTTTGTGTGAACCTTTTTTACTGAAAGCAGGAATAGTAACAGATTGGGCATTGAATGATGTTGCGGAACGCGCGAAAATTGTTCAAAAACTGGCTAAAGAGTTCGATACTGTTCTGGTTGAGTTGCAAACCGTATTTGCTGACGCATTAAAAATAGCTCCTGCGAATTACTGGTCATTTGATGGGATTCATCCCAATGCCCAAGGGCACTGGTTAATGGCAGAAGCCTGGTTAAAAGCAATAAAATAAATAATTCATTTTCTTTCCAATTTTGGCTGTATTTTTAACATTTTGGCCTGATTTTATCATCAGTAATCTGCATTAATAAGTTATTATGAAAAGAAAAGCAGGGGAAATATTATGCAGCGTGCTAAATATGTAAAAGAACCAATTGTTTTTATCCACCATACTGCTGAACGCAGTTTCATCGGACCGGGCACCATTCGTCTGGAAAATGGCGATTTGCTGATGGCTGCCCCCTGGGGACGTCCGCCAACTAATTTTGAACAACTGGCAGCGAAGTTCCCGGTACCTATGTTCTACCGTAGTTCTGATGGTGGTAGAACATGGCAGCAGCTGGGACGAATGAAGATGGAATGGAAGCTGTCCGGTATGATTAGCGATGGCGGAATAACTTTTCTACGCTTGCAGGACGGACGTTTGGCGTTTCTGGCTCACCGGCATGTGGAAGGACTGCATGGTGGTGGGCTGCCGGTGATTAGTTTTTCTAATGACGACGGAGAAACGTGGTCAGCTGCACGCACCATTGGAGAACCGGAAGGCGTATGGTACGTGATGAATGATCGGATGATTCAGATGAAAAACGGTCGTCTGGTGGTGCCGGTATCCCACATGCCGCAGGGAATGGGAACATACGAAGGCGATCGCAATCTGGGGTTGTGTTTTTTTAGCGATGATATAGGTAAAACCTGGCAGCGTTCAAGTAAACCTGCTGATGTAGAAGATGCCCGCGGTATGGCAGAACCTTGTGTTGCGGAACTTGCAGATGGCAGATTACTGATGCTGGCGCGCACCGGTAGCGGGTGCAAATATGCTTCATGGTCGGATGACGGAGGTGATACCTGGTCAGCATCCGAGCCGACAACACTCACTGCCGCTTGTTCTTCACTTACTTTAAAGACACTTCCTGATGGTCGTCTGATAGTATTCTATAATCATACTAATTCACTTGGTCCGGGCACGTTTTTTCCGCGTACACCATTATGTTACGCTGTATCAGCAGATGGTGGGCATACATGGGGTGAACCGGTGATGGTGGATGAATCAGGTGTATTACTGAAAGACCGCCAAAATATCTATCCATCAATATGCTACACTGATGAGGGTATTGTATTAGTATACTCTTCTCATCCTGCTGATCCAGATGGTACTTTTACTGACCAATATTCTGATAAATGGCCGGACTGCGGTGGGAAGTGCTGTATTATTGAATATCCTGAGAAAGTTAATGAATGAATCTTATTATGAGCCATCGAAGAATATTCCAGTATTCGCTGAATATGACGTTGTTGTCTGCGGCGGTGGTATAGCCGGTGTCAGCGCGGCTTGCTCAGCTGCCCGTAATGGTGCGCGTACATTATTAGTGGAACGCCTTGAAATCCTTGGCGGTCTTGGTACAGCTGGCGGTGTCGGGAACTTCTGTTTTGGTGATGATACACTGCCTTATGGGCAAGGAAAAGTATTTGACGATATTTATGCTGGCCTGAAATTTTATAAAGCAATAGGAGCAGAAAACGGCTGGCATATTAAGAACTTACATCCTTTTTATAACCACACTTTTGATCATAATATATTGTCGATAGTGTTGCAGGAGTTGGCGGAACATGATGGTGTTGATCTATTATTTGCCACCGATGTTATTGGTGCAGAAGTTGTAAATGACACTATTAAATCAGTAATGTTGCATAATCGGTCGCTTAGTCAAAAGGTGATGGCTAAACAGTTTATTGATGCTACTGGTGATGGTATTCTCAGTCGGCACGCAGGCGCGAATGTGTTACCACCGGATGCCAAGCACCAGCAATCAATACCGCCAAGCCACATGATTTTTGTGCAGAAGTCGGCAATTCCAGCTATTCAACCGGTACGGGATGATGCTGAAAATAATCTGCCAATGAGATATAGTGTATGGGATGAACCGGAAAGAATTGGCTTGAAAATATTCTGGCCTGGTGGTGATTTTGACACTTCAACCGGGCAGGGATATTCTGATGCCGGCAGGGCATTTCGCAGGCGCATACCGGAAATAGTCAGAGATTTTCAGCAAAAAGAAGCAGGTAAAGATACTGTTTTCGCATATTCAGCACCCATGTTTGGATTACGGGATAGTTTGCGTATTGTTGGAGATTATGTGTTAACTGAGGATGATCTAAAAAATGGTAAGCGGTTTGATGATGCAGTAGCTTATGGATGTTTTCCGTTGGACTCATCATTGTTGGAAAAGAAAAGTTTACCGCCGTACCAGATTCCATATCGCAGTTTATTAGTAAAAGAAATTAAAAATTTACTGGTTGCAGGCCGATGTTTTTCGGCTTCTCGTATTGCACTGTCGTCCACCCGTATTATGGTGACTTGTTGTCAAATGGGACAAGCCGCCGGAATTGCCGCGGCAATGGCAAGCAAAGCAGAATATACATTACGTAGTATAGATCCGGCGGATATTCGTCAGTCGATATTAAATGACGCGCCTGACGATAAAATGTTGGAAGAAAGAATAATGCCATAATTTTTATGTTGTTCTGTAATTAAATGGGGATGTATATGAATTACATAATCAATAACTCGATTCCAGTGTTGGCTGAATATGATGTTGTTGTCTGCGGCGGTGGTCCGGCGGGATGTGCTGCGGCAATTGAGTCTGCACGTTGCGGGGTAAATACACTTCTAATTGAAAAATATGGATATTTGGGCGGGGCAACGGTAGCGCAACTGGTTGCAGTAATTCTAAGTACTAATGGAATGGATTTTCAGGGGATATGGCATGAATGGGCATCTCGATTGTTAAAATACGAATCAATTGCTCCACTTATTCGTTCACAGGTTGCAATGTATCCCGGTCGCGAATGGCTGCGTTCATCGGTGTCACCAGAGGGAGTAAAGCGGGTTTGGAATGAGTTGGTAAGTGAATCCGGCGCGGATATTCTATTAATGGCTCATTTTTGCGGATCGTGTGTTGAGGATGGGGTTATAACTGGAGTGGCAGTACATACTCGGGCGGGATTGCAAATTGTTCGGGCAAAACGTGTGGTTGATGCCACCGGCGATGCTGTTGTTTGTCATGATGCCGGGGTTCTCTGGGATCGAGGTGTTGTCGGTAAACCATGGCCACAGGCGGTATCTTTAGTTCGGCGTTGGGGTGGTTACGCTGCTGTTGGTACTGCTGAAGGACCGGTACCAGGCGCTCCGGGAACGCTGGCGAAATTGCCGGAACGACTGGGACGCACGGACAGAAAGTTTGTTGACCCCTTGGATCCTTTTGCGGTATCAAATGCTATTCGCGATATGCAACAGGAGATATGGCTTCAGTCGGATTCATTTACTGATGGTCATTACTTGGTTGAATCAGCGGCTGAACTTGGAGTTCGAATATCGCGTATTGTACATGGAATTGATCGCATAACTGATGATGAGGCCTGGAATCTGCGCAAATCACCTACTGGCATTGCACGATCATCATGGGAGTTTGATATTCATCCTCCAGACGATGAATATCCCCTGCCGGAACGATGGTTTCACAGTAAAAGCGAAGCTAATATCGCGCATAATAAAAAAATTGCTGCCGGTGATTATTTTGACATTCCATACGGCTGCCTGGTTGCGTCCGGCATAGATAATCTACTGGTGGCGGGGCGATGTATTTCCGCCGGATATCTTGCGCAAGGCAGTCTTCGCATTCAGCAAACTTGTATGTCCACTGGTCAGGCTGCTGGTGCCACCGCCGCACTTAGTCTAAAAAATAATGTAACACCGCGAGAAATGAATCCTTCGATTATTGTAAGCCATCTTATGAAAGCGCGTGACGTAGAACCGGTATTTGATATTTTGCGAAATATTTAGAATAAATAATACAACAGTTGATTTAATTCTTTACTATTTGCTTAAAACAGTGCTAAACTATTACCATAGTTAACGTTAACAAATATTCCGTTAAAGTAAAGTTATTTTTATCAGTTTTTTTAAGCGATTGAATATTCGATAACTGATTATTTAACAACACTTCTCACAGCCATGTGTCTTAATAAAGGAGTGAATTATGTTTCGTAATTATAATTTAATCATAATATTTGCCACTCTCCTGCTATGCCTTACATTAACGCAAGCAGCAGTGATTAAAGTCGCATTCCCTCCTGCACAGTGGACTATTAAGCGACCTGATGATGATATGCGAATTCAGACTGTGCTATCATTACATTTGCGTGATGCGTTTGAGAATGTTGCTGACATTCAGGTAGCTGATGAGGGATGGACATCGGCCGTTTTGGGCGAGGTTAGGGGCAGCAAACGCAAAACACAACCAGAAACGTTCTTTGCATCCTTCACTTCGTTTTTACCAGTTGATGATTTTATTGACTTCACATCAGACGAGAAAACATTTATATGCACCATTTATTCGTATACTGGTAAACGTGATATTACTGTGCCAATCAAGAAAAATACCACTATGAAATCATTGGCAATAGCAATTGCGCCATTTATTGCTAAGGAATTTAAACTTAATACTGAAACAGCAGCACGACTTATGCCTTTGGCAGCGATTAGTGATGATGCTTTTGAAGCTGCATATTTAGCACGTCGAGTGCGTGGAGATTGGGTTAACAGTAATGGAGAAGCGCAATTTAAAATACTTAGTCCGTATTTAGAAAGTATGAAAGGGAATCCTGTCCTGATTCGTTCATTGCTGGAAGCCGGCATTCAACTGACAACAGACAAAAGAAAAACTGATAATATCAGCCTGCAATTAACGAAGGCGCGAGCAGCAATGATACAGGCTTTAGGCACAGATAACGAACCCCTGGCAATGGATTTCCTTCGTATCAATATACTTGAGAAAGCAAAGATTGAAGATGATCTTATAGCTTTTGTGAAACAGCTTGATGCCAGAGAAACAGCAGATGATGTGGGTGACCAGACACCGGGGAATGATAATTCACTAACGGGATTGTTAAAACCGCCTGGAACTATTGAACAATGCATTGGCGCAGTACGCGCACTCGGGAATTTGCATTCAATTAAAGGTCTACCCTGGATACAGCGTATTGCCAAACATGATGATATTGCCGCGCGAGTTGCTGCGGCATACGCACTTGGGCAATATGGTGAATCAGTAACAGCAAAGGATACCTTACGCTCATTGGTAAATGATGATGATACCGCTGTTTCATTTGAAGCATTGGCGGCTCTTTGGAATAATGGGGTAAGTAAAGATATAACCACAGAAATAAAAACACAGCTTATAATTCAGGCTCGTGAAATATTGAAACAAAATCAAAACAATACAACAGCAATGCGCGTTATTATTCAGTTAGGTAATGAGAAAGATATTCCAACTTTACAATCTTTTCTTAATAATTATGACTCTACAGTAAAGATTGGCGCAATGAAATCGTTAATGCAATTAAAAGCTGTTGATTTATCGATGATGAAGAGTTTATTCACTGAGAGTAATCCTTTAATAGTCATGGAAGCATTAAAGCATATTGAGTTGATGAATAATGACGCCAAGCCAACATTAGTTAAATTTGCAAATAATCCTTACGAACCTATAGCAGAAATGGCGCGCCAACAGGCAGAACAATTCATGCCGGCAACTGAAAAAGAAAGGATTTTGTTTTTATTGAATATTGAATCAACTTATATACGCAGACAAATAGTTGATTCACTGGCAAAGAATACTGCTCTCTGGGTAACGGATGTTCTATCAGAAATTGCAGTATCTAATGCGAAATCTCATATTCGCTCGCAAGCAATGGAGATTTTACTTAAACGCGCGCCGGAAAAAGCAGCATCAATCGTAAAAGAGGCATTAACTGATCCGTATTACTGGGTCAGATTCCGTGCCTGCACATTTGCGCCAATGGTAGCAAAACTAATTGGTGCTGATGCATTACGTAAAGCGTTAAATGATGAAACTGATCCAGTGGGTAAATTGTATCTTGCGGATGCTATTGCTATTGCTGAAGGAAAAGAAGTTCAGGCAACGCAAAAAACTGCTAATAAAATGGATCCACAATGTACCTATGCCGGAATGACTGGCAGCGCAAGTGGAGTTGTGGAATCACCATTTCAATTTTATTATTGTCTTTCTGCTGAAAATATTGATGATGCCGCAAAAAAAGCATCCGAAAATGGCAAGGTTTTTTATTATCGGGTAAAAACAGCTCCTAATCCAAGTCAGGTATTGCTTGAACCTGCATGGGAAGATTTAAGCTGGCAAACACTTCGTGATGGTTTGAAAGATTGGAAATGGATAGATGGCGTAGTAATTGGCGAGGAAACCATGTATGCCGGACGAAACAATGAAAACACCTGGCGACTGGGATGGCGCGCGTTTTGTATGGTAGCAAAAATAGACCCGCGTACCATTAATGGCGACCGGACAAAATTATCACCTGCCGAACAAAAAGCATGGGAATATTGGGAACAGCAAGTAGCGATTGATGGATTTAATGAACTTTATAACTTTGTACATCTTTATTTTGGTAAGCTGCGTCCCGGGTTTAAGGTTGGCACATTCATGACAGATCAGGATGTTTTGAAACCGCAGGAAAAAGAATGGAAGTTTGATTTCGCCGGTGCCTATTATTATGAAACATCAAATAATGAACGCTATGCCATGATTCGCCGTTACAATACTGTATGGCCAGATCGACCGTTAATATGGCTAAGTATGGGAGATGGAGAATACAACGGGCTTCGCCAGTTGAACTACAAACTAAAATTGCCGGAAAAACCGATACTGCGCAGAAATTGTCTGGGGTATGCAGATTCTGTATGTGCATGGATGGCAGGCGCACAAAATGGTTTTTTTGAGGCGTATTTGTTTGAACCGCCTACCAGCAAAGGCGGATTTGATGCTTATGGGAAATATGTTTGGATGGAAGATATTGGAACACCGGTACTCGATGCGGGAATTGAAACGGTTTTTTCCGGTGTGTTTGATATTTATAAAAAAGCTGCTTCTGTCATTAAACCTGAAGATGATGACCCGGAGAATAAGCCGGAAAAACCAGAAATAGATATTGCAGCAATCAAAACACGTGTTGATAACGAGAAAAAATCTCTTCGCAACAGTTTTATGTTTGAACAGCAAAACCTTTATAATATCACTCGCATACTCTCAGATTTGCCGCGTCCCAATATGAAAACACCATTTCTGTGGGTGACCCCAAATCGCAGGATACGGCAGGTAGACTGGTGCAACAGTTATGATATCCAATATCAAATAAACAATATTACTGCCATTGATATGTCTAAATACAGTTTAATTGGTGTTGTTGGAATGGATGCAGCACCTTTACGCGATCCAACAATAGCTACTCTTACTGATTGGATAAAAGAAAAGCCGCGTGTGCTATATATTCGTGGAGTAATGTCAATTGATATAACTAATAAAGCAAATACACCTGATGATATGAATAATACATTGCAAAATCATTGGCCATGGGAAAAAGATGTTATCAGCAATGGAAAAAGCTATAAAATTTCAGGTACAGCACGTGCATTAGTTGGCACACCAGATGAAGCGACATTAGTATATTGGAAAGGCGACGGTTATCAGGGGGGTGTAATATTTGATTTATCTCCGAATAATGACAGTCGGGATAAAATTAATGCACTGTTAATTCAAGAAAAAATTGGAATACCATTTGATGGCACACCAGGTTTGAAAATCATGAAAGTCAATGGTATCACAGCTGTAGTGGCAACAGGCAGCGATGTGGAACCATTGACATTAAAAGGGGTTGATTTTTTGACTGGTGAACCAAACCCAGTAATGACAAAAGGAAGAAGCGCGGCAATAGTCGCGGAAAAGTATAAAGGTAAGTACATATTTGCTGAAAATGGCATATCAATCCTTGGCACCAAACCGCTTGAAAATTGTGGCGCAATTGATGGCGGAGTAACAGTATCTTGTCAAGATTTAATGCAAATAGGAAGTGTAACTGGAAAGGTAAAAGTGATGACAGGCAACGGCAATAAAGATTTAAAAGCTATTTCTGCTGAAAAAATAAATGAATGGTTGCTATATAGCACTGATGAAGGCATTGTTGTTGTACCTGTAGGAGATAAAGGCGCTGTTGCAACTTATGTCAGATGTAAAGAACCTGTAATAATTTATTCTGATAAGTAATCATTACATGTAAGTGGACTGATGAAAATAAAAAATATGTGATAGATGAGTTGGTTGATTCTGTAATAATTACAAACGAAGAAGTCACCGTGAATCTAAAGATTGCGATGGTGACAACAAGTGGTGGAGCCAGGCGGAATCGAACCGCCGACTGTTCCATGCGAAGGAACTGTTATCCCCCTTAACTATGGCCCCACAGGCAGGTAGAAGTATAGCAAGAGGCATTATGCGTGTCAATTATTGTTTGCCCCAACATGTAATAT
>Ga0194053_10000393_pt1 | contig 33360 bp, 25 predicted proteins | sample SepL228m_MetaG_FD_161684 | JGI IMG/M metagenome (GOLD analysis project Ga0194053, IMG submission 161684) | Anoxic zone freshwater microbial communities from boreal shield lake in IISD Experimental Lakes Area, Ontario, Canada - Sep2016-L227-8m | ecosystem: Environmental > Aquatic > Freshwater >... | reverse complement strand
AAACTAAGAGTAAACCCTGTATACATAAAAAGATTTCCGGTACCGATCCACCTGTGGATAACTTTCCTAACCAAGGTCGGTCCTTGGTTAACCCTTGTAAAATAAGGCCAAACCAAGGACCGACCTTGGTTTAGCCTATTCGTTACTGTCTTCGTGACCAGACTTTGTCTTAATCTAGATAGGTAAGGCGTCTGACGACGTGCTGGTTTCTTCAATAATATTTTTTGTCGTTGTTGCTGTATCATCAGCAGTCATCTCGGTGGTACTGGCGTTGGTTTTCTCTTGTTCAGTCAAAGACTCAGAAGTTGGTTCTAAAGGGATCTTTGTGATTAACTCTTTAGTATTGTAATCTGCATACCACGGGTCAAATTCCACTCCATTAGAGACTAAGTCTCCTTTCCCTTCTGAGTTTAGGACCTCGTGTTTTGGTCCAGACGGATCACCCCACCAATTACTTTTAAAGTTCATGGGATATTTAAGTTCGTCTTGACCTTGTTCATCTTGTAACCAATCAAGATCATCAGTGAGACCTGGACTCAAACCTTTTGACACCGCTAAAGTGTTGTTCCAAAAGAGACTGTCAGCGATAGTAGTGGTTGACTCTAAATTGTAGTATGAAAATACTCCAATTTTATTGTCGTGAATATTTAGTCTTTGACCAAGAACTTCACCGCCGCGCGTTGAGGTTACAGCCGAGTAATTAATATTTTGAAATTCTGAATCGTAAATTTCCGAATTGCCATTATCACTAACAAAAACCGCATTATTTCCGTTTAAAAATTTGGTATTTCTTATGTCTGCATGCGAATAGTCATAAATATCTACTGCCGAGCCAAAGTCGGAACTGAAACCATCAAAAAAAGAATTATCGATCGAAAGCCTTGAGTCACCATAGACACTTATACAAGAAAACAAACAAAAATTATTTTTGACTTCAAGACCGTCAATCTTTGCCTCGCTGTTTTTATATACGCTCAAGATTGACTCCAAACTATTTAATTCACTATTAATATGAATATTCTCAAAATCGACTGAACTATTATTTTCAAAATGTGCCAATCCCCCATTTAAATTTATTCCTGTTAAATTAGAAATCTTCGCATTTGAATTACTAAAATTTATGAGGTTACTTTGAAAATTACCACTATCTGAATACTCAATATTATTAAATGTCAGGTCTTTAACACCATCTCCCAAGATCCCTTTCTTAGTGTTTTGGATTTTTAAATTATTAAAACTAGAACCAGAAGCACTACCGTATAAATTTATACCCTTAAACAAGACTCCTTCTGTCCAAGAAGTGATTACGGCTGGATTACCTTCATTGCCCCGGATATTGGTTTTACCAAATAAATACGCACTCGTTCCTGATCGAAGCTTAATAACTGTACCTGGTCCTGCTTTTAGTGAACCATTTTCTGCCACATATAAATCGGATTGGGTCATGTAGGTTAAATTATCCTTCAATATCACTTCGCCAGTTATATCTTGCCCTTTATTTATTAAATAACTATAACCATTTCTCTGTCCCGGTGTACCATAAATATCACCATCTTCTCTATCAAGCCCATTTTTAATATCATAATCATAATATGAGTAACCAGACCAATCTGAAGATAAGTCACTCGTGACAATTTCGGAATCATAACGTTCGAGTGATTCTCCAACTTGTCCCAAATTGCACCAATTTTCACAATAAGGCACATAATCAATCACCTTTTCTAAGCCGTCTTTTGAATAAACTAAATACAAATCTTCTCCAGACATGCTTAGCCAACCATTCCACTCTTGCCAGTCATGGCTAGTCAAATCTTTGATCGGTTCAGTTGATGAAGCACTCTTCTTTTCCAATACGAAATAATCGTTTGGTTTAATTGTTCCCTGAATTGGTATAACTAAAGTTGAGCTAGAGTTTACAACTTTAAAGTTGTCTAGGACAATAGTGTAATCAGTATTATTTTTAAGTTCTATCCACTGATCATCTATTGAGGCGATGGTTCCACTCCAGTTTATTTCATTAATAGCTATAGGTAGTGTTTTGTGTAAAAGTTTTCTGCTTACTGGCAGAGAACTAGTGCCAGTAAAGGCAACAGAAGAAACAGAGAAGTTATACTCTTGATTGTCAGCTAAAGAAATAATTGTACTAGTGGCGGTTGTAGTGGAAACAACTCCGTTCAGATTGAGAGCAAAATAGGCAATATCAGTGGAAGTAGACTGCCAATAAATTGTGGTTGTAGTTGATAACAGAAGACAACCATCAATGGCAATACTCTGAGAACACGGATCGTCAATCAAAGAAATATCTGGTTTAATTATTTCTGAATCTTGAGTAGTGGTACTCGAAGTATCAGCTCCAATATTAATATATATGTTTGTTCCACTCGAACCAATATAAATATTTGGTTCTGCACCTGACACAAAATTTTTGTTTTGTTCCACAAATGAACCCACACCATTTCTTTGTAAAGTTTCGGTTTGATTGCTTACCGCCTTTTTGAAGGCTTCGATAAAAGCTAGCACTTCGCTCTGAGAAAAAGTTACCTCTTGGTTTTCTGTGTTCGAAATATTTTTTTGAGCCGTTTTGTCAACAGCTAATTCAACCACAGGGTTTATTTGCGTATTATTTTCCATTTTTGAACCGCTATAAAAAACACTAGCAAGTGCTCTATCGGCTACACTTGAGATTGATGATTCAACCGAAGCTGTAGTGTAATACATTGCCGGCACCACTAGATATACATTGTGACCCAACCAAGTTCCAGCTAGTTTAGCATTGTCATAAATTGATTCAGTATTAGTAATGATATTTGAGACTGCATCCTGTGTCCCATATTTAATATCAGCAAATAGATGACCAAATAAATTTGAATCTTTATATGTCTCAGCTCTTTTGTCTTGTTCCAGTTTTTGAGCTAATTCTGCTTGTTTTTGCTTTTCTAAAAAAATAGCCCTCGCTTGTTCAGCTTGGGTTAAAAACAAATCAATAACATTTACACCGGCCAAGACGGCTTGTTTGGCGAGACGATCAAAATAGTCGGAGAGTACGGCCGGGTTTTTTGATTCGGGGTCGAGCAAATAGTAATTTAATACTGAATTACTTCCATTAAGCTCTTTTTTTAATAGTAATTTATGGTCATCATTAAAAAAGTCATCTCTTCCATACAAAAATTCTTTATCTTCATATGTAATCTCTGGTTTAGAAAATACTTTTTTATCTAATGTATGATTACTAAAGTAATTAGCATTGGAGTAGATGGCCAGGCTTGTTAGATAATCAGAAAAATTATCAAACTTCCAAGTATTAAAAAAGTTTAAATTCGAAAATTTATTTATTACCTCAGCTGAAGAATAATTATTTTCCACCCAGTTTTCAAATACCGAACCACCAAACATGGGCAAGTGGGTATCATTGCGAGTATGATCAGGCACCGTCATATCTTCCAAGAGATGCAGCAGGTGTCCAAGGCTAAGCATAGCTAAATCCTTCTTACCTTCTGAATAGTATTCAATGGCTTTGGGCCAGGAATAAAGATTGTCTGCATAACTACCGTTAGACCAAGCGATGGATGAAGAATAATGATTCCAGCCGATATTATGAATGGGATCATAAAAGTGATTGGACATTCTCGGCACCTTGTCTTCATCAATCGAACCTTGAATAATTTGTTTTTTATCAGTCTCGGTCAATTTGACTGAGAAATTCTTATTATATATTTCCGCTGTTACGCCGGCCAAACCAGGGTGCGTAACCGTGTCTGAATAAGCCCAAAGTATTTTGGGTAAACACAGTAAAGCAAAAATTAGTATTAGATTTTTAATTGGAGATCTTCCAAACATTGGTATATTTATTTATATCAAAAACCATTGTTGAGGTTACTTTTGTTCCAGCAGGTCTTATCCATTCTCTTTTTTCTGTTCCAAGATAACCAACTGTCTTTTCATCTTTTAGTGTTACGTACTCATAATTTAAAACACAGTGGCTTACAGAAGAACAAGACATTTTACCTTTTGACTGTTTCTCAATAAGTGTTTTAACACTTTGATCCAACGAACCTTCTAACGATATTATTTTTTTATAATTTGAAACTTCTTTGTTTTGATTCTCCACCACGCAATACTTACTCGCCAACCCTATATCCCCCTTCTTTAACGCTTCAATATACATCTGTAATGTTGCCTCTGGTGTCTTACCACCAAAAGTATCCGCTTTTTTTAAAGCTTCTATCCTATCAGCTTCAGCCTGATATGGAGCCATGGTTCTCTCATACTTCCACCACTCCAAAGCATTTCTGTATTCCTCGTATTTGCCATTAGTAAATATTCCGACGACAATTACTACACCTAAGAAAACTACACCGGTAAAAAAAACGTATTTCAAAACTTTTTTTAATATTGGATTCATATTTTTATATTATTAATTTGAGTAAAATAAACCAACAAAACCTTTCCAGGCTCGGCCGGGCAACGAGACAACACCAGACCAAAATCCTTTCTTTTTAAAGTCGCCTGCGTTTTTTCCTTGTGTAGTTGTGGACACTAAAGTCGGTTTTCCTTCTCTAGACAAAACTGGAGAATAAACAACTGACGCTATATTGTAATTATCATTCTTTACTAAACCATTTTTATTAATAATCTCACCAGCTTCACTTTCTAATTGACTACGATTGGCCTCCACCAAACGGCTAATGTCTTCTATGGTTGGAGTGGAATTATTATTAATTGTAACACTATTAGTTATTTTAACATCTGGACTTACTGCCAAAATATTCTTGCGCTCAATTGATGATCTAATCTTATTCGATGGATCAGACAGCATCAAAGCACTTCCATTGTTAATTTTTATTTCCTCGACTGGTAAGACCAGATTTTGTTTTGGCCCAATAATTGTATCTATTGGAAAAGTAAATTTATTTGCTTTATCATCAGTTATAGACCAGTCTCCAAGATTCACTTCGTATTGACCTTTATTACTCAAAGTTACTGACTCCTCGCTGTTTTCCAAAATTACCACCTCTGGTTTCAATATTTTAACAGTGATTCTAGTTACGGCTTTTTGACCAGCGATCTCTGCATTTAAAATCAGATTGTAATCTCCAGGAAATTTATATGTATGATTCACTTTTTCTCCCTCGAAAGATGTTCCGTCACCAAAGGTCCAAATATATTTTCTATATCCAGACAAATTTTGATTATTAATCTTAGCTTCAAAAGATATTGGCGTGCCCGTGTAGGATAAACGATCTCGTCCAGCCGAAACAGCGAGGACATTGGCAGTGTTAAAATCACTCAAATCTTCTTCACTGGAGTGTACGGAAATGTATCTAGTTACGGTTCTAGTAATAATCGTTGGGGTGGTGGTAGAGGTCTGATTTGTGGTCGTGCTGGTCGCTGTACTGGTAGCGACACCAGTGTCCGTTGTGGTTCCAGTACCGTTTGTAGTATTGCTTGCCGCTGTGCCAATTATTATATTTTGCATCGCTTGCCAAGATACAGTCTGCCCAGCCAAAGTTGTAGCATTGATTTTGGCGTTCAAAGCAAAGGTGCCTGTGGATAAGTCCTTGTAATAAAAATTCCTACCAGTCCAACCCTTATTAACTGTTAGAGAAGTAACAGGCTCCCAGGTCGTATTACTAGATGAGAACTCACCAGTTGGTGATATTGATGTTAATTCTAACTTGGTGCCAGAAGTATTAAAAGAGATTGGATTACCAGAGGCATCCTGAGCCTGAACATTAATAATTTTAGAAATTTCTCCCGGTGCAACTGTCTGTGCTTCGGTAGTAAATGCAATCTGTGTAATAGCTGAGGTGTCAGAAGTGGTCACGGCTAGGACTAAGCCTGGAGAAACCAACAAAAAAGCGCCGGTTACAGCCGCCGCTTTAATGAGTAAATCGGTTTTGTTTGCAGAAATTGAGCGCAAAAAATCCACTGCTTTTAACACTGGTTTAAACCCTGAAAAATAAGGAGAATTCATAGTAAAGTACAATAAATTAATGATTAATTAAAAATATTATACCAACTTATCCACACCCCCTCAATCCCTCCTCATTTAACCACCTGTGGATAACTTTCCTAACCAAGGTCGGTCCTTGGTTTGGCCTTATTTTACAAGGGTTAACCAAGGACCGACCTTGGTCTGGGAAGGTTATGTAAAATATGAGAAGAAAAGATGAGGGGCAATATATTATATGTATAAAATGTGAGGGAGAAATATATTATATGTAGAAAAAGTGAGAGTAAAATATGTCTATCTGGGAAAAATTGGCATAACAAAACCCCCACCCTTGCGGGTGGGGGTTTTGCACTAAGCCCTAAGAGCTATAAGTATTTTCGCCGAAGCGAAAATGATTATTGCTGGAAGGAGATAGCTTCAGCGTTGATAGGCATAGAGATTGAAGGATCAACTGATGAAACATCAGATGTACCATCATTCCATGTCAAAGCGCTCAAACCAATCTGGTAAGTACGAACTGAACCTGAAGTCAAATCAAGATCAGTTGCTGAACCCAAGTTTGATTTAATAACCAAACCACGAGTTGTACTCTTAGTAACAGTAAAGTTAGGTGACAAGGTAATAGAAGTAGCAGTTGTACCAACTAGGGTACCAGTACCAATACTTGTATTTAGATCGTCAGCAGCATATACAGTTACAGCAACAGATGAGCTTGCGCTAGCACCTGCCTTAATCATAGAACCAGTGTTACGAACGCTGATTGTTTTGATAGAAGCATCGTTACCAACGTCAGCTGAGAAGTTGAAAGCAGCGGTCTTTAGAGCGTCGCCTACAACCATCGAAGCGTTAGAAGCTGGGAAGTTAGCTACAGCACGCAAGTTGGTGCGGTAGACAGTGAAGGTAGCGTTTGAACGAACAAGGTCTGTATCGTTAGCAGCAGCCATTGAAGCAGCACCCTGAGCAGAAACACCTGACAAACCAACAGTGATGGTAACAGCAGAAACTGCGCCTCCATCAATATTGTTAATATCAGCAACTACATCCATAGTAACATAACCATCCTTCGGAACAACCAATTCGTTGCCTGAAAGCTGGAATGTTGCTGTCTGAACTCCTGAAGCTACAGCGCCAAATGAAGGCTTCTGAGCGATAACAGTCTGACCATTCATCAAACGGATATTAGTCAATTCAGAACCGGTTGAAGAAGTAGTAGTAGCAGTCAAACCAACAGTGATAACCTTGATAGGCTCATTGTTAGAAGCGGTCAATTTGAATGAACCAACTTTAACATTGCTGAGACCCATAGATACGAACTGTGAGTTAACTGGAGTTGAAGCAATAGAAGTAGTCAAAGTACCGTTTCCAGCAACAGTAACAAGCTGTCCACCAACGTTAGTTGAAGGAGTCAAGTTAGTGCTAGTGTCAGCACCCTGAGCAGAAACACCAGTCAATGATACTACGCGAGTAGCAGAAATTGTCTGGCCTGAAATAACATCAGCATATACATCAACTACAACTGAAGCACCCTTTGCAATAGCAACCAAAGGTGAAGCAGTGAAGGTGTAAGCAGTAGCATTTGCTAGAACAGTCTGAGCAGTACCAATAGTTTGGTTACCGATCATAAGTCTCATGTTCTGGTAAACAGAAGAGATTCCAGCACCAGTTGTAACTGTCAAGCTGATAAGGTTTGCACCTTCAGCAGGTCCAGCAACAACAGAGAAGGAACCAACTTTAACGTTAGCAGTACCAGTTACAGTTGTAACAGCACCCTGAGCGTTGTTCAAAGAAGCAACCAATGGTGAAGAAGCCAAACTCAATGGGTTGCCAACATAACTGTTGAAGTTAATAGCAACCAATGAAGTATAACCTTGTGCAACACCAGAAGTGATCTGAGCAGTCAAAGCAGTACCAGCACCCTTAACATCTGCTTTCACAGAGAAGGTACGAGTAGTGTTTGCAGGAATAACATAATTTAGGTTTTCAACAACCACTGACTGGGAAGTATTTGTATCTCCAGCTGAGCGGATGATGTTACCGATTTGTACTCCCTGATCATCAACCAATTTCAAGTTATCCCAAACAGCAGTTTCAACAGCTGATGAGTAACTCAACTGGTAGGTGATACCTGACAAACGAACAGCTTCTCCGTTAGCCTTGAAGTCAAAGCTAGCCAAGGTCTGATTGTTTGCACCAGAAGCAATGTAATTTGAAGGTGAAGTGGTGTTTTTGTTGATTACCAAGGTTCCGTAGTTGATTCCAACTACTGAAGCCTGAACTGGGAATCCACCAGTAGCAGAAATTGCAGCACCAACATTGTATGTCATGTCAGTTGAAACAATGTCATAGCTTCTCTGTACAGTGAAGCGCATGTTGCGGTTTACACCACCAACTACGTCAACATAAAGAGTAAGGTTAACAGTGTTTCCAGCGGTGATCTGAAGTGGGTTGTTTGAAAGATCAAATACAACAGTACCATCAGAATTCAAGTTCGGAACAGTGTTTCCGATCTGTACACCACCGTTCATCAAACGAATGTTTGACAAATCAGAAGCAGCATTGATAGTACCGGTCTCAGTCAATTTGATTGACTTGATAGACACAGCGCTATTGCTTGACTGCATTGAGAACTGACCAGCCAAGAAGTTGGTCTGACCTGCGTTAACAGTACCGCCAGTAGCGACATTGGTAACAAGCAAGGTAGCCAAAGCTGGGTTAGCAACAGTACCTGCAGTTGAAGCATAACCTGCAATTGGGAAAGCACCACCAACTACTGCATTAGATGTAATGTCAGCAGCGGCAGCGATACCAAATGAGAAGCTATGAGTTGAGGTATTGCTGTTTAGGTCAGCAGCGATAGTAATAGTCTTGGTAGTTCCAGCCTTAACGGTGAACAAACCATTAGCCATTGAAAACATAGCCTTACCGTTTGCCAAACCAATGTTTGTAGCAAGAACAGTAGAACCATCCATCAAGTAGACATTATTAATATCGTTATCACTTGAGAAACCTCCACGAGTAACTTTCAAAGCAGTAACTACCAAGTCGGTAGCACCAGCGGTGAAGTTAATCTTTGTGAAAGGAACTTGTGAAGCACCTTCTGGGATAGTAATAGGGGTTGGGGTATCCATAGCAGTAGATACGGTTGCGCTTCCAGTAACTGGAATAACAACAGCACCTGTACCAGGGATAGTAGTAGTAACAGAACCACCCATTTTGTTCAAAGCAGCCATGGTCATAGGACCGACGTAGCCGGTAGCCTTAATACCATTGTCTGATTGGAACTTAACTACAGCAGCCTTGGTGATAGCACCAAAGTAACCAGTAGCAGGGGTGATACCCAAAGCCTGCTGCAAAGCAGTAACTTGAGCACCCTTAGCACCTACTCCCATTTCAGATGTAAATTTATAACCTGAAGTAGCAGTGGTGGTGACGGTAGTACCGCCAACAGCAGCACGAGCAGCAGCAGCTTTTTCAGGAGCAATAACGCCAGTAGCGATCAAAAGATCGATCAACTGAGACATATTCATGCTCTGAGCTGAAACAGTCGCAACCATAGTGAAAGCCATTGTCAAACCGACAACGACAGCCACGATTTTTGTAAACTTTTTATTCATAATTGTGATTAATGATAATAAGCACACTCATTCCCTTTTAACTTAAATTAAACTAATAAAATAGGTTCGGGAAAAAGATAGCTCTTAAACTTAAACAATCTGTGTTGTACTCGAAGTACGTAGAGAATTGATTTCGACGAAAAATCAAAGCTCACACTGATCCGCGTCAACTAAAGGACATCTGATAAAGGACAGTAATATAAATACCCTGCCCGGAACTTTAGTCGATACTCGCAACGGCTGACGAAAATCTTTTACCTGTTTTAGAGTAAAAAATTCTCCGGAAGGTCTTTCTCTTTTTCAAGAAAAAAACGTCTCCACCGACGCTGTAATCACTTGCCTTGACAATCTCATATTTTTATTGGCTGTCAAAGTTTTTCTCTTTCAGCAAGCCACGGCAGTGACCATCACAAAATGTGATAAGCCCAGGTGACGCTAAGTCCCACAGGCTGATCCAAAATTGGATAAGCCACGGTGGTGAACCAAAAAGAAAAACCGACGACCAATAAATTCGACACAAGTTCATCAAGGAAGTTGACGAAATAAAGGATATGCAATCGTAACAACCATATAGGGATAAGGAAAAGGAAACCCAATAGAATTGGGATTTTTTGAATTTTGTCTCTCCTCTCGGAGAAACATTGTTATCAAGAAGAATTCTTCACGAAATCTTCTTAAGCAGTATTAAGTTGTCAAAGATGCAATCGTTAAACCGGGGTCTGTGGTGCAGAAGAAGTAGTGCTGTGACACGTATAAACGTGGTCTATCACTACCTTGGGATAATTATACCTTTTTGGGGGTTAACCCGCAAAAGTTTTCCCTGTGGATAACTTGAAAACCTGCCTTTACAGGACGGGTTAGCTCAAATTTATCACCCCTGTATTGTCTCAAAAAAACGGCCAAAAGTCAATAGCCAGGGGTATTTCATTCACTTCAAACAAAGTTTAGTTTCAACTCGCCAAATAGGGCCAGAATAAGCCATAAAAGACAAGACCGGCCAGGTCTTAGACCCTGGCCGGCCATAATCTGTCTTTTAGGCCTTCCCCACCCTCCCCTAGGGTCAAAAGGACAGTTTTAGACTAGGCGAGGGAGTAGCGACTCCAGCGTCTCTCCCCTTCCTTTTTTAATACCCCTTTTCCAACCATCGCCAGGAGCTCTCTCTGGATAGTCTTTTCACTACAATCAGTGATGACATTAGCAAAGTCCTTAATAGTTAGATTACTGTCCTTCTTCAACATATCGAGGATAGCTTGAGATCGATTTATGCCAGGGATTTTAGGACTTGGGATAGCCTGGGGAATTGGTCTAGCTACTTGACCAGAACTTGAGTGAACCACATCTTTTTTCACTGTTGTTGGTTTAAAGGACACACTCTTGGTTGGAGAGAATTGACTCTGTCCTTTAGACTCTCTATGCAATATATTCTGACTAGCTACGGAAGCAGTGGCGGAGTTTTTGATTGGAGAAATATTCTCAGGTAAATCAAAAAAGTTTTCTGGCAAAGTTAGTTCACCTGAGATAAGTGACATGTCCTCATTCTTTTCAATGATGCGGAGTAAAGCATCAAACTCTGAACGAATAAGGCGACAGTTCATCTCTGAGACCAAACCAGAGATCTTGGCAAACTCCAAAATGGAAGAAATTTCTATAAGACCAGAAACAAAACTTTTGACTGCATTGGTTTCACCTGTAGTCTCGCGAGCTGAGAAAGATAAGCTGTTCGACAAGAGGTCCAGAGCTTCATCTCGGAGATGCCACTTGATTGGTTCTTTGTCCAAGAATAAATTGGTCAGCATGTAGATAACAGTGACTAGGCGTTCTGTCTTTTTGTAGACATACAAGTGATAGCTGTCCTTTTTGAAATATTCACTCAAGGACAAGTCTGAAAAGTCGCCTTGTATATTCATCTTATTATCTTTCTCCATTTTATTAAATGATTAATGTCTTATAAAAACTTTGACTAATAATTTTGGTTGTCCGAGACGACTAAAAACTACCTCAAGGACAGTTTTAACTGGTTGAGATTCTTGTCTTTTATTTTGTTTCTTTTGTCCTTTTGGACAGAAGTCTCGAGTAACAACTTTTGTGTCTATTATATATCGGACAAAAGAACTTTGTAAAGCCCTGTCTAGTCTTTTAGCTACAATCGGACACAAAAAACACTTACGGGTCAAATGCGATATTGTGAGTTTGTGTCCTGTCTTGTTGTATTTTCTTCGTCCTGGATTCCCGCCTGCGCGGGAATGACAGAGGAGAAAAATCTCTTTCATTATTGCCTTTAATTATGGTAAAATTAGGACAAATACCAGAGACTGACATGACTGATTTTCTTATTAGAAACACCACCTAAAATTAAACCTAATGGCGATTGAAAAAACCAAAGAGAAGATTAAAGTTTTAAATAAACTACCCAAAGAAAAAGAGAAAGACGTGAAGTCGAAAGATAAAAAAAGTGATAAAGAAAAAACTATGGCTAGACCTAAAAAAAATGAAGAGACAAGTGGCGGATTAAGACAAGCAATCAGTGAACTTCGTGACGAGACCAAGCAAGGTATTCTAGCTGTCATCTTTTTTGTTATCTCCCTACTCTGTATCTTGGCTGCTGTCGGAATGGCTGGACCAGTCGGGGCAAAAGTATTCTCTTGGTTATGGTTTCTGTTTGGTGTCGGCTATTATCTCGTGCCAATTATTTTCTTTTTCCTCGGTATCACTTTTTTCAAAGCAGAAAAGAAAAATTTTAATTATCTAAAAACTACCGGCGCTTTACTCTTCTTTCTCTCTGGTCTCTCCATCATTGAACTCTCGAGCCCATCTCAGGGAGGTTTCGTTGGTCATTGGATCTCACTACCATTACTCAAACTTTTTGATTTCTGGGCGAGCTACATTATTTTGGTGACCGTCATGGTTATCTCCTCACTAGTTGTCTTTGAAACCAAACTCACTCTCGATACCCTATTCTTCTGGCGCGCCCCTCGTGATGAAAACGAAGATGAGGAAACTGAAGAAGAGGATGAGGAAGTAGAAGTGGAAGTAGAAGATGAAGAAGAAACCGAAGAGGAAGCTCCGGAAGAAAAACCGGAAGAAGACGACAAAAAGAAAAAAGGTGGACTCAAAGAAATCTTGGGTCTCGGTGTTGATGAAGAAGTCGCTGATATCGCTCCAGCCAAACCTTATACCAACAAGATCTATGTTCCACCTCCTCTCTCTCTACTTGAACGTGATAAAGGCAAACCAGGTGTCGGTGACATCAAGGCCAACGCCAACATCATCAAACGCACTTTGATGAACTTTGGCATTGATGTGGAAATGGATGAAATCTCCATCGGACCATCTATCACCCGCTATGCCTTGAAACCAGCCGAAGGTGTCAAGCTCTCCCGTATCGTCGCTCTTCAAAACGACCTATCCCTCGCTCTAGCTGCTCACCCGATTCGTATTGAAGCTCCTATCCCGGGCAAGTCACTGGTTGGTATCGAAATCCCGAACACTGCCAAGACCACTGTCGGTATGGCTACCCTACTTTCCAATGAAGAGTATCAGACTTCTGACAAACCACTTCTCCTCGCCTTGGGTAAAGGTATCTCTGGTCGCTCCCACTTCTCCAACTTGGCCAAGATGCCTCACTGTCTCATTGCCGGTACCACTGGTTCTGGTAAATCTGTGACCATTCACACCATCATCAACTCCCTCCTCTTCCGCAACTCCCCAGAGACTCTCAAATTCATCATGATTGACCCAAAGCGTGTGGAGCTCACTTTGTATAACAAAATCCCCCACCTCCTCACTCCAGTTATCACCGACGCCAAGAAAACCATTCTCGCTCTCAAGTGGGCGGCCAAGGAAATGGATCGCCGTTACGATATTCTCGAGGCTGAAGCCTGCAAAGACATCGATTCCTATCACAAGAATATTCTTGGACCAGAAATGCGCAAGATTGAGGAACTTCAGGCAAAAGGTAATTACGACCCACAAAAGAATCGCCTGCCGGAGACCATGCCTTACATTATTATTGTTATCGACGAGTTGGCCGATATTATGATGACCTACCCACGTGAGCTCGAATCCGGTATCGTTCGTCTTGCCCAAATGTCTCGTGCGGTTGGTATTCACTTGATCATCTCTACCCAACGACCATCTGTGAACGTTATCACCGGTCTTATCAAAGCCAACATCCCTTCTCGTATTGCTCTCCAGGTGGCTTCTCAGATTGACTCCCGTACCATTTTGGATCAAGCCGGAGCCGAAAAACTCCTCGGTGCTGGTGATATGCTCTACCTCGGTGGTGAAATGTCCAAACCAATTCGTGTCCAGTCTGCCTATATTTCTGAAAGCGAAGTAAAGTCAGTGGTCAAATATTTGGTGGACATCTATCGTGATGAAATACCGGCCGGCATTGATATTTCCACCGCCGCGACCGATGCTAATACTATTTTTAGCGCCGACCTTGAAGAAAGTGAACTCGGTGATGAGGATGATATGTACGAAGCGGCTCGTGATGAAGTGATCAAATGTGGTAAGGCTTCTACTTCATATCTTCAACGCAAACTTCGCCTCGGCTATGCTCGAGCTGCCCGTATTATGGATATGCTCGAAGAACGTGGTGTGATCGGCCCAGCCGATGGCGCCAAATCTCGTGAAGTACTCGGTGGCGGCGGCCCAGCGGCCAAGACTGAACTAGAGGGACTTGAAACAACAGAAGAAGAAACGACTGAGGATGATGAAAATATCGATGACACCAGTGATACCGAAGAAGCTGAAGAAGAATACAGTAGCACTAACCGCCTAGGCTAATAAACAAATGGAGAGAGAAAGGACAAAAAGACGATTAATGTGGTTTGGAATATTTCTCTCTATTTTTGTCATTGGTGGCTACTCCATCTTCCAAGCTCAAAAATTAATCCAAGGACCGCAAATCGCTATTCACTCCCCACCTGATGGTTCAGTCTCTGATGTTTCCCTCATTGAAATAACTGGTCAAACAAAAAACCTAACTCGCTTTCAAATGAATGACCGCGATATTTACAAAGACGAGGAGGGCAAGTTTAAAGAAAAGTTCTTACTATCTTATGGTTACAACATCATCCGATTGGATGGTTGGGACAAGTTTGATAGGCAGACGGAAAAGACTTTAGAAATAATTTATAGATAATTAAAAACATATGGCAAAATTTGGAAAAAAAGAAAAGAAAGAAGCCAAGACTTTGGGAGTTTCTAAAGTTGAGGATACCCTACGTGATATTCGCGCCAAGTTTGGTGACGAGTCCATCATGATGCTCGGCGAGAAGCCTCGCGTCAACGTGGATGCAATTCCAACCGGCTCAATCGGTCTCGATGCTGCTCTCGGTGTGGGCGGACTACCGCGCGGACGTATTATTGAAATCTTTGGACCAGAATCATCTGGTAAGACTACCCTATCTCTACATGTCATTGCCGAAGCGCAAAAGCTCGGTGGTATCTGTGCGTTTATCGATGCTGAACATGCGATGGATCCTGAATACACCAAGCGTCTCGGAGTAAAAATTGACCAGCTCCTCATCTCTCAGCCAGACACAGGTGAACAAGCATTGGAGATTGTGGAAAGTCTCGTACGTTCCGGCAAAATGGACGTGATTGTTATCGACTCCGTGGCTGCCCTAACACCAAAAGATGAAATTGAAGGCGATATGGGAGCTCAACATGTGGGCAAGCAAGCTCGTCTCATGTCTCAAGCTTTGCGTAAGCTCACCGCTATTGTAGCTCGTTCCAAGACTATCGTGATTTTCATCAACCAGATTCGCATGCAGATTGGTGTGATGTTTGGTAACCCAGAAACTACCCCAGGAGGAAAAGCTTTGAAGTTTTACACTTCTGTTCGCTTGGATATTCGCCGTATTGCTCAAATTAAGAAAGGTGAAGAAATCATGGGAGGTCGCGTCCGTGTGAAGGTGGTCAAGAACAAAGTCGCTGCTCCATTCCGTCAAACTGAATTTGATTTGATGTACAACGAAGGTATTTCTCGTGAAGGTGAAATGATTGCTCTCGGGGAAAAGTACGGCATTTTGAAAAAATCTGGTGTGTCATATTCTTGGGGTGAAGAAAAACTTGGCCGTGGTTATGACGCGACTCGTACTTATTTGAAGGAGAACAAAGACTTGGCAGACAAAATCATGAAAGAGATTAAAGAAGCTATCGCTAAGGGCGCTGACCAAATCTCTCCAGCTGCTAGACCGACTGAAGATGATGATGCGCCACCAGAAGAATAAGACAGTATAAGCAAAACAAAAAATGCAAACTCAAGTTAATACAGGTTATTTTCCATCTGGCGTAGCTGCGCGTTTCGGTTTTGGTCTAGACATAGCCACAAGTGTAGCCGAGGTTTTGATTACTTATTGGTTAATATATTTTATCTGCCTGTACGTAATCAAGCTCGCTTACAGACTCAAAAAGAATACGACTCCTCCCAAATATAGAAACTTACTAACTTCTGTAATTACTTATTTACTGTTTCCTATTGGCTTTGTCGGCTTAAGTAACTATGTGTTCGGACAGGACGCTGTTGAGACAATGTTTTCGATGGTATATCTATTCCCTATATATTTGATATTTTTTGGTTTTTCAATTTATCACGCAATTAAAAAAGACAAACAATCGTAATGATGACGCTTATAAAATATGTTCTTTGGATCGCGATAGTTGGGTTTGGGGTCTATGTCATGAATACACCCAAGCTGAACTTTTCCTTTACCCTCTCCCTAGGGGTTCTAATCATAATTCTGGGAGTTTTGGGCTTGATTCGACATTTGATGGCTCACGATCAGTTTTAAAATAAAGCAAACCTCTACTGTTTGTCATTCCCGGCTTGACCGGGAATCCAGACCTTAAGTTACTATCACCTCCTCAACCTGGATTCCCGCCTGCGCGGGAATGACAGAAAAATGAGCTTGTCCGGTTAGTGATTTTTACCTTCACTGTCTTTTGACCAGCCAGACCATTATATACTGCTCAATCTGTAAATAAATATCGAGAAGACGAGGATGTCTCTTGGCAGAAACTGGTCAAAGGTAAAAATCTACTACGGGGTGGACTTTTCCCAATTATTTGGGTAGAATCACTGAGTTAATACTAATTTGTAAAAATCTATGGCAATGCTTGAATACAACGAAGCTGTCGAAAGAAAATACATCATTGTGGACGGTGAACCGTACGAAGTCCTCCACTCTCATGTTTTTCGTAAACAACAGCGCAAACCAGTTAATGCTACCAAGTTGAAGAACTTGATCACTGGTAAAATGGCTGAACATTCTTTCCACCAAGCGGAAAAGATTGAAGAAGCCAATATTTCCACTCGTACTGCAAAGTATATGTACTCTAATCGCGGTGAATTTTGGTTCTGTGAACCAAATGACCCATCAAAGCGTTTTCAAATTTCTGAAACCATTCTTGGACCTCAATCAAAGTTTTTGAAGCCAAACTCTATCATGGATGTCTTGGTCTTCCACAGTGATGAGGATGAAGAAGATGAAGATGGTAAAATCATTGGGGCCAAGGTACCTATCAAGATGACTTTGATCATCAAAGAAGCTGCTCCAGCTGTTAAAGGAGATACTGTTACTGGTGGTTCAAAACAGGTTGTTTTGGAGACTGGTGCAATACTAAACGTTCCAATGTTTATCAATCAAGGTGATGCTATTATTGTAAACACCGAGACTGGTCAGTATGTGGAAAGAGCTACAAAGGCCTAACCCCGTTGTAGACTTTGGCATTAAAATTGTTTTTAACCAAACAGGCTCTAGTATTAAACCAGGGTCTGTTTTGCTAATTAGATAATCAAACAATACCTGAACGCAATTTTAAAAACGATGCCAAAGCTCACAACCGGGTAAATTTAAAACAAAAAAGAGCGGCACCCATCGGGTGCCGCTCTTTTTATTTGTTTTAACGTGATACGAATGGCAACAAAGCCATGTAACGAGCGCGCTTGATAGCCTCTGAAAGTTCGCGTTGTGATTTAGCACAAACACCGCTTTTCTTACTACCAGTCATACGAGCGTGTGGATTCAAAAATTTCTTCAAAACTTCTAAATCTTTGTAGTCAATGTGTTTAACATTGTTCTGAGTGAAATAACACTGTTTCATAATTTATTTTTTTATTCTATTAGAAAGGAATATCCTCTGGATTAATCTCTTCGGCTGGATACTCAATGGTGTCCATGGTATCAGCCTTGGATGGTGCAGCGTGAGCTGATTCCCCTGCCTCCTTGTTGTAAGCAGATGGAGCACCAGTGCTTGGACCTGTAGTTGGACCGAACTGGAAGTTATCTACGATAATTTCAGTGCGATACTTCTTGACCCCAGCCTGATCATCCCAGCTACGAGTCTGGATTCTACCTTCAATAAATACTCCACGGCCTTTTTTCAAATACTGAGCGATTGTTTCAGCTTGTTTGCCGAAAGCTACGATATTGTGAAATTCAGTGCTTTCTTTCTTGGCACCATTCGCATCTTTCCAGGTGCGGTTGGTAGCCATACTAAAAGAAACAACTTTGTTACCGGTCGGCAAAGCTTTGAGCTCTGGATCACGGGTCAAGTTACCGAACAAGAAGACTTTATTGAGATACATAGAACTTTTTGTTAGTTTATAATTAATTATTCTTTAATCAATTCATCAACTGCTTTGTTGATTTCTTCTTCAGAAGCTGGCTTGTCAGTCTTTTCCTCTTTACGAGTATATTTCTTCTTTGCACCTTCTTCTGCAGCTACTAATTTTGCTCCGTACATAGTGTTCTCGCGAACAGTCTTGATCAAAAGGTAACGTAGAACGCTTTCCATTTCATCCAGACCTTTCTTGATAGCAGCCAAGTCAGAAGTTTCAGCTTCAAACTTAACCCAACCAAAATATGCTTTGTCATACTTACGGCGTAGACCACCGATTTGTTTGACGATAGTGTAGGCCAAATCAGTCAACTTTGGACTCTCCTCAGCGATGATTTCTGCTCCGGTCAAAAGCTTCTTTAAAGCCTCAACTTGAGCTGGCACACCTTCTTCAGCGATTGAAGATACAAGGTGGTATCCTACTTCGTAAACCTGCTTCTTTTCTTTTTTTTCCATTTAGAAAATATTATTTTTTATAAAATGTGGATCTAATCCACGGCCTATTTACTAGGGAATACAAACTTCAAAGCTTGATTCTAACTAAAACACTGGATTGTTGGAGATAGGCGTCTGCCACCCCAATAATTCCCTTATCAAAAAGAGACTGGTCCAAATGTAAAAGCTAAAGTAAGACTAACACAAAAGCTCAGATATCGCAATATAGCTTGGGTTTTAGAGATTTAGTCCAAAAACTCGCTTGGAAGTCTCCAAAATCTGGTGTTTAACCCAGAGAATATCCTCACCTCGAATCTCGGCAATCTTCTCCACTATTTTGTGAACATAAGCTGGTTCATTGCGTTGACCACGATATGGCACCGGAGCGACAAACGGAGCATCGGTTTCCGCCATAATCATATTCAAAGGCATTTTCTTAATCACCTCGTCATAATTACGGGCAAAAGTAATCACACCCGTAAAGGAGATAGTAAAACCAATATCAATAAATTTCTGGGCAATTTCTGGAGTTCCAGCAAAGAAATGCATGTTCCCTCTCACTCCTTTATCCTTCAACATGTTGTAAGCATCTTCATAAGCCTGCCCAGTCGGATAATTAGGATTTTTGTTGGCGTCACGGATATGCAACATGAGTGGCTTATTGTATTTTTTGGCCAACTCGATTTGTTGAAGAAAAATGTCTTTCTGTTTTTTAATTTGTTCTTCTGGGTTATCACCAAGTCTAAAATAATCTAATCCGCACTCCCCGACTGCCACTACCTTGGGCATTTGAACTAGCTCTTCATATTTTTTGATATCAAAAATTTCCTCATGGTTTTCATCAGGGTGATATCCGATACAGGCAAAAATATCTGGATTATTTTGCGCGAGCTCTACTACTTCGCACGAGGATTGGTAGTCTGCCCCCACGGCAATAGTCGCGGTATTGTTGGCCCGCATATTGATTAAGACACCCAAACGATCGGGGCCATAATCTTCAAATGATAGATGGGAGTGAATGTCGATGTATTCGGTCATATTAATCCTTTCTCTGAAAGAGTGGTGTAGTGAGTGCCTTACCTTCTCGCACGGCGGTCAAAACTTTTTCGGCAGTCTCCGGCAACAGTGGCTTTAACAGTCTACCAATTTTGACCAATTCCACGAGCAAATTTTTTACATCGGTCTCCGCTGCCGCTTTATCAACTTTGATTTTCTTGAAAGGTTGTTCGCGCTGAATATAGGCATCGGAATCTTTAATCAAAGTCCAGATATAGTCCATCGCGGTATTTAATTTGTAAGCATTAAAAGCTTCAACATATTCTTTTGGTAATTCATCATTCAAGATTCCTTCTATTTCACTATTAGGTAATAACACAGAATATGACTCGGCCATTTTCAAAACACGGCTAGTGAGATTGCCGATACCATTGGCCAAGTTAGCATTAAAAGTCACCTTCATGGTCTCCGGAGCAAAAGAAGTATCTTCAAACGGATGAGCTTCTCGTAACACGAAATAGCGCAAAGCTTCAGTGCCATATTCACTGATAATATCCAAAGGGTTCACCACATTACCCAATGATTTGCTCATTTTGACTCCACCAGCACCGGTAATAAAGCCATTGATGATAATCTGCTCAGAGTTTGGTAGACCGGCAGCCATGAGCATAGCTTGCCACATCGCGGATTGCTGACGGAGATTATCCTTGCCACAATACTGCACGACTGGCCACCATTTATTAAATTTCTCCATATCACTCGGCCAACCTACTGCTGAGATATAGTTAACCAAAGCGTCAAACCAAACATACATGACTTGATCTGTATCACCTGGCACTTCTATTCCCCAAGGCATCTTGGTCTTCAAACGAGAGATACTAAAATCAGATAAACCGCGAGAGACGAAAGATTTGATTTCATTGAGACGTGTAGCTGGGACAACAAAATCTGGTCTATCAGAATAGAGCTGCAACAATTTTTCTTGAAAAGCAGAGAATTTGAAAAAATAGTTTTCCTCATCAATGAGTTCCAATTCCCTGTTTGGATGATCCGGACAGCGACCATTCACTAACTCACTATCGGTTTTTTCCAATTCACAACCGACGCAATACTTAGCGGAATATTTTTTCTTGTAAATAAAACCATTTTTATCACAAAGTTGCCAAAAAGCTTGGGCGGAAGCAATGTGCCCCAGGTCGGTAGTACGAATAAAGTTGATTCCTTCCATCATCCCCAACTTTGGTAATAACATCTTGAAACGATTGGCGTAGTCATCGACATAGTCTTGAGTATCTACTCCAGACTCTTTGGCCTTATTAAATATTTTAATACCATGTTCATCTGTACCAGTATTAAAGAACACCTCAAAACCTTGAAGCTGTTTGTAGCGAGCGATAGCATCGGCTCTAACAAATTCTAGAGCATGCCCGAGATGCGCTTCCGAATTTACATAAGGTAGCGTTGTGGTTATATAAAAGTTTTTCTTCTGCATTTTAGTGTGATTATTGTAGTGATTCCGCAATCAGTTTCTTGGCCTTGTTCTTGTAAGCTTGGATATCATCCATGTATTCAACAATCATGGTTACAACCGGAACAGCAATAATAAGACCAATGAAACCAGCCAATTGCCAACCCATAATCATGGAGATAATGACGAGGATAGCCGGCACTCCAACAATCTTACGGACAACCAAAGGATAAATCAAGTGGTTCTCAAACTGCTGAATAATGACGTACATACCAGTAACCAAAAGAGCCAAACCCATTCCACCGTCAACGAAGGCAAAGGAAATGCTTGGGATAGCTGAAAGAATTGGACCAAAGACTGGAATAATTTCAAACAAACCGGCCACAAAAGCCAAGAGCAGGGCATTCTTTACACCCAGGACCATGAGGCCCAGATAGACCAAGATGGCCACCATGGCGGCCAAGACTAACTGCCCCTGCATCCACAGACCAATTTTTTTACTGGAACGGCGCCAGAGGTCAAGAATATATTCTTCGTTTTTAAGTGGTGTAACCAATCGTAAAAAGTTTTCCAATCCATCTTCCTGAGCAGCCAAGTAAAATGACAAAACAAAAATTAAGATGATGCTAGAAATGCCACCAAAAACAATACTCAGAGTATCAAAAAGACTGCCTGACAAAACATCAGCTAAACCTTTGAAACTATTGGCAAAATCTTTTATAGCTGAGCCACTAGCAAAAAACTTTTCTCGAATCGAGGCTGACAATGGTGGATTATCTCCAGCAGAAGTGTCATTATCAGTAGCCAAACCACTGACTACTACTCCATTTTCCAAAGCTGATTTTGTTTGATTCAAACCGGAACTAAAATTACTAACGATTTTTTGAGAGTCTGACAGAGTATTACTCAAGTTAGTAAATTTTGTGTTGTTTAAATATTCTGGAATAGTGGAAAGAAAGGATGAAGTTTCATTGAGTAGTGTTGGAACGAAGAAATAGAAGAAACCCAGAAACAAAGAAATAATCACGGCATAAACACCAATGGCAGATGGGATGCGTGGCAAACGCAAACGCATCAAAAAAAGAATGAATGGTTCAACAGCCGAAGCCAAAATAATGGAGGCGAGAATGATTAAAGCTAAATCTTTTAAATAAAAAAGGCCAATAAGGGCAATGATTACTAAAATAGCTCGAAATATAGTTCCAGTTGTAATATGAACTGTAAACGTTTTGTTTGATAAATCTTCTTTCATGTTCTTATAATATCACGGTTTTGAGGTTTATAAAAGAACCCGGTTGTGAGTTTTCAACTTGAAAAATTTTTATAGACCAAGTCTAAATAATCTTTAATACGCCGTTTGAGCATTCTAGAGCCTTGTGAGGTCTTGAGATGTTCTTCTCGCCTAATTGCGTCCTGTTCAGATAGACAAGCTTCGTAGTATACAAGTTTCCAGGGCTGATAACGCTTGGTAGAAAAATTTTTCTTTTGATTATGTTCTTTTATTCTCCTCTGTAAATCACCGGTGTAACCATAGTAAAACTCCTCTGGATACTTTTGACTCTGTAGAACGTAGACATAAAAGAACATAATCGAGTTGAAAATCTACAACGGGGTTATAGCTTAAACCACCCTTCAAAATCCTTCTCGCTTCCCTTGCCCACCATGGCTAGATTCAATTTTTCATTTTTGAAAATCTCGCGGGCTAGTTTGCGGATGTCTTCAGCTGTAATAGACAATATTTCTTTGCGTAAATCTTTTGGGCCCTTGAGCGGTAGACTCAAAACTTCCTGATGGCCAAAATAGCTGGCGATTTCATCTGTTGATTCAAGCCCGAGTGAGATACCTCCCAACAATTGGTTCTTCACCTTGGTCAATTCTTCTTTACCAACCAAGTCATCTTTCAAGCGACGCAACTCGGCCAAAATGGCTTCGGTGGCTACCTTTAGACGAGAATTATCCAATCCTGCGGAAACAGCAAATAAACCGTGATCAGTACAAAGGTCTGGACTAGCGTGAACATAATAACAAACGCCAAGTTCATCACGAAGCTTTCTAAATAGACGAGAACTCATACCACCAGACAAGACGCCGGCAAGAACACGAAGAATGGCCTTCTTTTTGTTATATACATCAAAAGTACGAACTCCCAGAATAATATGGGACTGATCAGTGTCTTTATTAAAGACTTTAACTTGTGGCACAGACTGAGATTCTTTCACTTTTAATTTAGCCTGCTTCTTGGCTTGTGGCATGTCTTTGAAATACTGAGCCACTTTTTTGGCTAAAACTTTCTCATCGAAATTACCTGCCACTACCATAGTGGTAGCCTGTGGTAAATAATTTTTGGACCGATAAGCCACGAAGTCTTCTCTGGTCATCTTTCTAACAATCTCCTTTTTACCAGCAATTCCCCAACCGGCTGGCTGATCACCATACAAAAGCTCGGTAAAAACTTCCTCCACTTTTCTCTGGGGCAAATCTTCATACATATTTATCTCCTCAACAATCACACCTTTTTCTTTTTCAATTTCTTTTGGATCAAAGACTGGGTGAAGATACATGTCTGAAACAATATCTAAAACTTTATCCAGATGCTGCGCCTCAGCTTTGGCATAATAGCCAGTGTATTCAGTGGAGGTGAAAGCGTTATAACGCGCGCCCAAGCCATCAAACTCTGAGCTAATATCGCTCATGTGCGGACGCTTCTCAGTACCCTTGAAACACATGTGTTCCAAGAAGTGTGAGATGCCATTATTCTCTTTGTTCTCGTATTTTGAACCAGCCTCTACCATCACGAGGACGGTAATGGTTGGATTATCCTTCATTGGCACAGTGACCAAGCGCATGCCATTTGGCAAAACTTTTCTTTTGAATTTCATAAGGAAAGTGTAGCATAAATATTAGCCAATGAAAAAGCCGGGCGGATGTAGCCATCCGCCCGGCTTTTTCTTCTTGTTTTACCCTAATTTGGTCTTCAAGTATTCTACCAATTTATCCATTTCTACTCTCTCCTGCTCACCAGTATCGCGATTACGCACAGTGACTCCAGCATTCTTCTCTACAGTATCAAAGTCTACAGTCACACAGTAAGGAGTACCGATTTCATCCTGACGGCGATAGCGCTTACCGATATTACCATTATCATCAAACTCTACTGCACCCACTTCTTTTCTCAGTGTTTGATAGACCTCTCTCGCCTTCTCAATCAAAGCTGGCTTGTTTTTGAGTAGTGGAAATACTGCCACTTTGATTGGGGCAACAGTGCTGGCAAATTTCAAATATGAGCGAACTTCACCACCCAATTCATCTTCGGTATAAGCATCGGACAAAATCGCGAGCACTGTACGATCCAAACCAAATGAAGGCTCAACACAATGTGGCACAAATTTTACCGGAGACTGACCTGGCACAGAATTTTCTTCATCCAAATATTCAAGAGCCACTTTGGAAGCGGCCATATGACGGCCAAGGTCATAGTCGGTACGATAAGCCAAACCATACAATTCTTTCTGACCAAAAGGAAAATCAAATTCAAAATCTATTGTTCGCTTGGAATAAAAGGCACGGTCTGATTCTGGGATTTCATGTTCATGGACATGATCTTTTCTTAGACCAACCAATTCACACCATTTAAGCATTTCAATTCTAAATTCTTCAAAGGCGCGCAAACCATCATCTGGTCGCACCATATATTCAATTTCCATTTGTTCAAATTCGCGAGAACGGAAAGTGAAGTCACGTGGAGCAATCTCATTACGAAAAGCCTTACCAACTTGAGCCATACCAAAAGGTAGTTTTGGATGGAAAGAGTCCACAATATTTTTGTAGTTCACAAACATACCCTGAGCGGTTTCTGGACGGAGGTATGAGACGGAGTCTTCATCTTGCATCGCACCCACATGAGTTTTAAACATCATGTTGAATTGTCTCTCCTCACCTAGTTCACCACCACACTCCGGACACTTCTTTCTATCTTCCAAAGTATCAGTACGAAAACGCTTTTTACATTTTTTACAATCAGCCATCGGGTCAGAAAAACCACCGACATGTCCGGTCGCCTTCCAAACTTCTTGATTCATAAGAATGGCCGCATCTACGCCATACATGTCTTCACGGTTATCAACAAACATCTTCCACCACAACTGGCGGACGTTATTCTTCAAAGTAACACCGAGTGGGCCATAGTCCCAAGTACCAGAGAGCCCGCCGTAGATTTCAGAGCCAGGAAAGATAAAACCGCGTCGCTTACAAAGCGAAATGATCTTCTCCATTTTATTGTCTTGTTTTTCAGCCATGTGTTTTATTTTGTAAATTAAATAGATAATTTTATTCACTCACCTGACCTGTTGCCTGCCCGGCAGCTGCCTCAACAGTCAAAGCCGTGGTCAAAGATGAGATATTAAAGAAAATCTGTGTACCTGCAAAGTTATCTATACCACGAACGACACTTTCTTTCAACAAAATCGGATTTTGACCAATCTGTGAAATACTTGGGGAAAAGGCTATCTGGAAGGAAGCAGTGCGTGGAGCGGAGGTTTTACCTGTACCAGCTGGCACTTTGCCGGCTGTCCAAATCACGTATCCTGTCTCTTGGTTATAGGTAACATCCTCTCCTTGTGGGCTTACAGATCCAGTCCACTTAACATATGAAGGTAAAATAGCCGAAACCGTCACCCCATCGATATCATTGTCAGAATTAATTAGTGACCAAGTGATAGTGTAGGTTGTTTCCGTGTCAGCTTTTGGTGGAATTGGACCAGTATTAACAAATGGTCCAGTCTTGTAGGAATTTGTAGCTGTTAAACTTAAGTTAGAACCGATCTTAATTTTTTTAACACCTAACATATTTACTTGATCGATAGAATTATTATCATCGCGTAAAGCTTTGGCTGAAACATCAATAGTCATTTCTTGTTTTGTACTACCAGCGGGAACGCTCAAACTAAATGAGAAACTAACGTGACGCTCTTCACCAGAAGACATTTCGTCCAATCCTGCCATGGTTTCTGGAGAAAAAGTAATCGTATTGTCAGACGAGCGATAAAAACCATCGTTAGCACTGACAGAATTCTTATCGATCATATTGCCATTAAATTTTACTACAATTTCAGCATTGGTCAGTTTGCCCGGTAAATTATTTGACCAAGACAAATCAGCTCGTAAAAGTTTATTTGGACGAGTCACGATAGCTACTCCCGTATCTCCATCAATGGACAAAACTGTACCGATAAAAGGTCTCTCCAGAACTATCGACTTACTGACGGCCACAAAATTTGTTGCTATGGTCATCTCATCAGCTTGGCTATGTGAACCAACATTAAATTTAAATATTCTTTCCTCTCCATCTTGTCCACTCAACGCGCCAGAAATTTTTATTTTTCTAACGGCTCCAACCTCGAGATCACCCAAGTTCCAAATATTGCGACTGAAGGCTGAAGGCTGAGAAGTTTTGAAAGTAAAACCCGTTGGAAAAATTGATTGCAACAAAACTCCACGAAGGACTTGTCGGGAATTTGATTTAACTTCAATGGTAAAGTCCAGATTTTGTCCTGAAGTTATCTTCTCGTTGGCACTAATATTTACACTAATTGGGGAGGAACTGATCAAAACATCATAGTCCTTCTCTTTATGGAAAACGGCATTTGATCCTTTGACTCGATATTCAACTGAAACTTTAATTGTCTTCTTTTCAGCTTCTGACCCATACAAAACGGCTTTGTAGTTTTTTTCAACTAGACTACCGGCAGGAACTACGCCGTCAGTGCCAAGAAGGCCCAAGACGCGCTTAATTTCCTTGGTTTGGTCGTTAACCTCTCTTGTGCCATCTGGATACTCCAGAGACAAATCAGTGGCTTGCAGATCAGTAGAATTATTGTTTTTTATAACTACATTAAACGACATTGGGTCGCCTGCAGAGACAGAAGTTGGACCGGTAACGAAAATATCCACCTTATCACCAGAAACAAAACTAGAGCCTCCAAAGAAATTAAATAGAGCAATACCAATAGCAAAAATACAGAAAAGGATTGAACCAATAAATATTTTTACTACCATGGAGGATTGGGGTTTGTTAGACATTTGAGAATTTTGTTCGATAACTGGAGGAATATTATCAATAATCGGTTTGTCACTATCATCCCAAGCTGTTGGAGCTTTGGCCATATCTGGCTGCAAGCCGTGACGTTTATTTAAATCCAAAACTTTATCACTACGGCTATAAAGTCCCTGTTTAATTTTATCAAGTTTGTTCTGTTCCATAATACTTCCGATATTATATCACTAAAGTTGAGTTTCTTTAAGTGCGTCATTGATTTTCTGTACAGCCAAACGACGCTGTTTGGTGAAATTGTTTATTTCTTCAATTTTCCATTCATGGGTTGAGATAAAAGGTTCAAGTTCCCTCTCTTCTCCGAAATAACCGAGGACACGCAGGATTCTAATCACCATGAGTACTTCCAAATCCATCAGCTGTTGTGGAGACAATTTTTCCGCTTCATAGCGAATAAAATCAAAAAAGGTTTTGAGTAGAGTGAATAATTCCTGATGGGCTTCTTCACCAGTGGTTAGGCGACGGATCAAACTCAAGATTTTGACCCATAAAACAAAGCCGGGATTTTTGACTGATAGTTTATGATGATGGTCAAATTCCTTGCGAGCACCAGTCAGACGCCAGACTTCTTTACCACGAACCAACGACACCTCAATCAAAGAAAAATCGACTAGACTGTATCGGAGCTTGGATTTGAGATGGCGAATACCAGTCGCTACTGCTCCCACCAAGCCAAATCTTTCGGTCAGCAAAAAAACAAAGAGACTGGATTCCCCTTGAGTACGACTGGCTAGGACTATGGCTTCGGTGTGGTATTTGCTGTGGGACATAAAAACAAAATCAAAATTAAAAAGCAAAAATCAAAATTGTGGAAACGGGGCCGAATTTTGTCGGACAAAATTCGGCCCCGTTAAACCCTATTTAACCAACTTTAACTTAAACTCACTCTCCCCGACTTTTAACACCTCTCCTTCCACTGTTCCAAAATCAATTTCTACTGTTGCTGTCTTTTTGATTTCTTCTTGATAAAGGGTGACCAGAGTTTTACCGGCGTCATCTGTCTCGATAGTCAATTTGGCAATCTCGCCAGGATTGAGTCCAGTAGTTTTTCTCATTTCTTGAATCTGACGCAAGAGGTCGCGGAAATTTCCTTCTAACTTCAGTTCGTCAGTAATGTTCAAATCTAATTTAGTTGATTCATCTAACTTATCATCAAACAACACAGCCTTAACATTCACTTCATCAATAATTAGATTTAGGAAATCATCTTTACCAGCGAGAGTTTTATCTTTGACAGTCATTGATGCAAGTGGCTGGCGAACTTTCTGTCCGGCTTTAGCACGCATTTCTAATCCAACACTCACCAAACGACGAGTCTCAAACATGTTGCCCAAAAGTTCAGTATCCTTGGAATTTAATTCTGTCGCCTTTGGCCAATCTGCCAAGTGCACTGATTCTTTGTCGGTTTCAGTCTTCAAAGATTGATACAAAGTTTCGGAGACAAACGGCATGATTGGAGCCAAGAGCTTGGTCATTTCCAACAAAACATATCTAGTGGTCATAAGACCCTGATCTCTATCTTCTACTACATCAGACTTGAAACGATCACGGGAACGACGCAAATACCAAGTAGACAAATCATCAACGAAATCTCCGAACGGACGAGCAGCCCGGTCTAGTTCATAATTCTCCAAGCCTTTGGTAACCGTCGCAGTTAATTCTTTGAGACGAGCCAGGATCCAGCGGTCCAAAACATTGGTACTGTCAGCGCTTGGAGCCAAAGGTTTTTCTCCCTTGTACATCTCGTAGAAAGAATGCACGTTTTGCAAACGCATAATTATTTTTTTGACCACTTCATCAACGCCCTTTTCAGAGAAACGTAGGTCTTCAGCTTTGACCACTGGGCTAGACAAGAGATAGTAACGCAAAGCATCAGCACCGTATTTAGACACCACCAGCATTGGGTCAGGATAGTTTTTCAAGCGCTTGGACATTTTCTGACCATCTTCCGCCAAAACAATTCCGTTCACCACAACATTTTTAAATGATGACTTGCCAAACAATCCAACAGCAATAACCAACATCGAGTAGAACCAGCCACGAGTCTGGTCGAGTCCTTCACCAATAAATTCAGCGGGAAAACCTATCGCCTTTTTGAGGAAGCCAGGCTCTGGATTAAACTTGTCCAAATTCTCATATGGATAGTGCCACTGGGCATAAGGCATGGAACCAGATTCAAACCAACAGTCAAAGACTTCTGGCACACGCTTCATCTCTTTACCTTCACCACAAGCACAAGGAATCTTTACTTCATCAATATATGGTCGGTGCAAATCCAATTCATAATTGTCATTGTGTGGAATTGGAGTAAAGTCCAATTTCTTCACTTCAGCGTTCTTGATAAAATCATGAGCTTCATGACGCATAGCAATCGCTTGATCTGGAGTCATGCCGGCAGCGCCAGCAAACATAAGCCAGCCTGGTGTATTGTGCGTCACTATCAAAATCTTTTTACCGGAATATTTTGAATTTATATCATACAAGAAGCTCACCATACGGTTCTTCACATCAGTGTGACTTTCTCCTCCTTCTGGTACTTTGTGGAATTTTTCTTCACGAGAACCAAAATATGCCTGATACTCGGCATCGGTTTTTCCATCCATCACCCCAACATTTATCTCTGACAATCTTTTATCAAAAATAATTTTGTCTTTACTAAAACCAATCATATCAGCGATTATTTCTACGGTTTCTTTGGTACGAACAAAAGGTGAAGCAAAAACCATATCGATTTTTTCTTTCTTTAGATTCATCGCCGTCTCCCGAGCTTGTTCCCTACCCAATGCTGTCAAAGGATTTGGATCATCTACTTTAGCTGACAAAATCTTTTTAACATTACTCTCTGATTGACCATGGCGAACAACCAAAAATTCATTTCTCTGACCAATCGTTTTTTTCAAATCCTCAACTCCTCCAATTACTTTAATAGCTTTACAATCTTCACAACGCCAAATTGGCAATGGTGCTCCCCAATAACGAGAACGAGAAATTGCCCAATCACGAGCGCCTTCAAGCCATTTACCAAAACGTCCTTCGCCAATTTCTTTTGTTACCCAATTAATATCATTATTTGCCTTGAGCAAACTATCACGCATCTTGGTCACTTCCACGAACCATGATGAGGTCGCGTAGTTCAGCAATGGAGTATCACAACGCCAACAGTGTGGGTAAGAGTGCACGACTTTTTCTTTGGCAAACAACTGATTCTTGCCAGCCAAATGCTTAATCATGGCGATGTCCATAGACATATGCTTTTCTTTTTCTTCAGCGGTATCGATAGGTTTTACATACTGTCCGGCAAATTCAGTCACTTCTGGTCGCATCTTACCGTCATAGGACACATGCTGGATAAACGGCATCTTGTATTCTTTGCCAAGATTCAAGTCATCCTCACCGAAAGCTGGGGCGATATGCACCACACCAGTACCATCTTCGGTAGTGACAAATGAAGCAGGGTAAATTTTGAAACCATTCTCCAAATTCTTTATATCACTACCCGGCTTGGTGTAATAATCAAATAGTGGAATATATTTTTTACCCACCAAAGTCTGACCATTAAATTTTTCTACCAATTCGTAAGTGTCCTTGATAACTGACAAGCGACTTTCCGCGAGAATATAAAATTCCGCACCAACTTTAACTTTGACATAATCAATATCTGGATTAATCGCCAAGGCCACGTTGCCCGGCAAAGTCCAAGGAGTTGTCGTCCAAGCGAGAACGTATGCTCCCCTCTCATCGGCCAATTCAAATTTAGCAGTAGCGGTAATATCGGTAATATCTTTATATCCTTGAGCTACTTCAAAGTTGGACAAAGTGGTGCCACAATGTGGACAAAGATGCATAGATTTGAAACCTTCATAGACCAAACCTTTTTCATGAAGTGTACGGAAAATCCACCACACAGACTCGGTGTAGCTAGAGTTTATGGTGCGATAGTCTTGCTCCATATTCACCCAACGTCCCACTCTCGGCACAATCTTCTTCCATTCATCCGCATAACGCATCACACTTGAGCGTGCACGCTCATTAAAATCTTTTAGTCCGTAATCTTCAATATCTTTTTTTGACTTTAAGCCCAGTTCTTTTTCCACAATGTTTTCCACTGGTAAACCGTGACAATCCCAACCCCATTTACGGTCAACATGAAAACCACACATAGTGCGGTAACGTGGAATAACATCCTTGATAGTACCAGCGAGGAGGTGGCCATAGTGAGGCAGGCCGGTCGCAAACGGTGGACCATCGTAAAAGACATATTCACCTTTTGGTGATTCCTTGGCTAGAGCTTTTTCAAAAATATTATTGGTCTGCCAAAAAGCCATAGTCTCCTCCTCTTTTTGGGCGAGAGCACTCTTTGGAAAATCAAAATCCTGTTCTGCTTCTTTGTTGTCTGACATATATATTATATAAAATGGTTAGAATGAGTATATTCTACCGTATTTCTGCATTTAACCCAATAGCGATAAGTTATCATATAACCACAACTATGTCATCCGCCCTGGGCGGATCCCCGCCCGAACGGACCGAGTCCGCTCGGTACGGGCGGGCAGGCAACCTTTCCGTTAGGAAAGTCCAAGAAATGACAATTAAAAAAATGGCGTCTCCTCCGGGATTCGCCACTTCGTGCAACCAGGTCGTATCAACGACCGGGTCTTGGTATGCCCGCTTGGGGCAACTTTGGGATTTCGATGTACACGGTACACCTCCTTCTCTGCAAAAGAACTTCTGTTTAGTTTTTGACCACAGTCTTCCGAGAATGCGGTCCGGATGAATAGACTACAACACGGCTCAATAAAAGTCAAATGTTTTAAATTCACTACCCTCGGATAATAAGAGTGCGGTCGCACTCTTATTATCCGAGGGTATTTTTTGATTTCTTCTTTTCCTTTCTTATAATATCAACATCCTCCCCACCCTCTCCATCCGTCATTGCGAGGTATTCCGAAGCAATCCAGTCTTAATGGCGTTTTTTAACTAAAGGTCTGCCCGCCCGTACCGGACGGTACGTTCGGGCGGGGATTGCTTCGGAATACCTCGCAATGACCCGACGTCTCAGTTACCTCTTTGGACAACCTCCCAGCATTCCCATGCCTCAACATCCCCAAGTACGACTGCACGGTCGCCTCTTTACCTTGTTTCTCTGCAATATTCCTAAACATTCTTTTCTTGGTGGCATTACGAATCACTCGGTGGTCATTAAAATGCACCCACCCGAGAAAGTCCACTCCCGAAGCCACAGTTGATACAGAAACCTTATTGGGGTGAAGTGTGAGTTTTAATTCAGCTCCGAGGAATTCCCCAACTTTGACCAAAACCTCTTCCAACCACTTTTTGTCCTGCGACATAAAAACAAAGTCATCAGCATATCTAATATAGTGCTTGGCTTTTAGTTTATGCTTCGCAAATTGGTCAAACTTATTCATATAAATATTTACCAGTAGTTGAGAAGTCAGATTCCCCAAAGGCAAACCAACACCCGCATGAGTAGAATGAAAACTCCCGACGATTTTCTGGAGCAGTCCCCGAATATCTTCATCTGGTATGTATTCAAAAAGTATTTTCAATAAAACATTATGGTCAATACTCGCAAAAAACTTTTTAATATCACACTTCAATACCCAAACAGTCTTAGTGTGATTACAAGAAACTTGGTATTCAAATTTTCTAAATGTTTCTATTGCTTTGTGTGTGCCTTTGTTCACCCGACACGAATATGAGTCGCTAATGAAAGTCTTGTCGAAAAATGGGTAAAGGATTCTATATAGAGCATGGTGGAGCAATCTGTCTCTCACTCTGGCTTTGTGAATACTTCTTGGCTTGGGGTCGGAAATATTGAAAGCTTGATAGGGCGAGTGAACATATTTTTTATCCCTTAAATCTTCATGCAAAGAAATAATATTTGTCATTAAATTCCTTTCAAACTCTCTGACATCTTCCCGACTTTTCTTGCCTACGACAAATTCTTTCCAAGCCAAAAGCAGATTTTCCAGAGAAATAATGTTACTATACTTTTGTTCAAAAACTTTTTTGTTATTCATAACTATTACAACATAAAATACATGACTATGACGCCCCCCCCCCGCAAAATTATTACCTCTACTACAAAAACTCAAGGATAATTATATTCTCTGGTATATCTACTATTTAAACT
>Ga0194053_10000392_pt1 | contig 33486 bp, 23 predicted proteins | sample SepL228m_MetaG_FD_161684 | JGI IMG/M metagenome (GOLD analysis project Ga0194053, IMG submission 161684) | Anoxic zone freshwater microbial communities from boreal shield lake in IISD Experimental Lakes Area, Ontario, Canada - Sep2016-L227-8m | ecosystem: Environmental > Aquatic > Freshwater >... | reverse complement strand
TAATAAAACCGTGCATGAATATGCGGCGGTCAATGAAATAAAAGTTCAGTGAACTAAGAAAGGACGGGGAGATCGTCATCGCCTCCCTGCTCAGGTATCTTTTGCAGGAAAAACAGGGGGATGAACGGTTGATTAAGCGGATGATTCAGCTGCGAAATGCATGGATAACCGTTATGAAGGTTGTCTGAACCACGCGCCGAGCAGGGAAGGCCATATCCGGGGGATATAAAATTTGAAATGAAGGGGTTGATCCGGGAAAAGTCAGCTGGGGGGACCGAGATCACCGGCCCGGCAACCGCCTGGAGTACTGAACTGTTCGTATCGGAAATAATCGCCGCAACTGCTGAATTGTCCTGATCTTTCTCCTTCTGGAAGAGGGAGAAAAAAACGATCATCAGGATGATTACAAAGATGCCTGAACCGCTATTTCGCTTGTTGTCGAACATGGTGAAGCAAAGGTACGGCAGAATGTGCAAAATTGTTCTGCAGATTACTGTCTTTTCCGTTACCAGTTATAATCGCATTGTTTCCAAAGCTGCTGCTCCTCGGCCGGCGTAATCTTAACCGCCTCTTCCGGGGTGTATTTTTCTGAGGTCTTCTTCAGCATGCAATCACAAAAGCCCGCTGCATCCCTTTGAGCAACCCCACGGTCGTTCATAAACTTCTTGCAGCTCTCGGTCCATTTATCTTTTTGTGCCTGGTTCCATGATTTCGCCTTGGAATTGCAACCTGTAAAAAACAGGAACAACGGGATGGTCAACGCCATCATCAATAAACTTGATTTATGCATAATGCCGGTTTGAACCACAAACATACAATATTTATCGGAGTCTTACAAAATAGTATCCCCTCAGGGAACCGGAAAGGAGTCCCTATGGATCGCGCCGGAGAATGGCCGTCAGACACCTTGGTCCGGAGCCATACTCAATGGTGTCCTTTGCAGGGATTGTCAATACGTTCATCCCCTTCTTGTCATAGGAGTCGGCTATGCGGGTGAGATGTTCCGGAACAACAATGGTCTTTTCGTCGATGCTCAGGTTGTTCGCCCCGGCAATTTCATCGGCCCTCACTTCGATTTTATCCCATTTTGAAAGAGGTTCGGAAAGCGGGTCGATGAGCGCTTCCGGGCAATAGGTAAGAAGTCCGGGACGATTCAGCGACAGCAGCCAGTCAAGATGGAAGAGATCGGGTTTAAGGCGGATGATATGGACCCTGTATTCATCGCCCAGCAACTGCTTCAGCCAGGCTACCCCTTTCGGACTGGTGGCATTTCCCGACATGCCGATATACACATTGTTTCCGTCAACCATGATGTCGCCGTTTTCGAGATAGAGTTCATCGTCGGTGTAATGAGGCGATGGCGGCGGTGCCCATCGTTAACCCGATGGCCCTTAAGGCTTCCCGGCGTGAAATATTTTTCTTCATGGTTTCCTTTGTTGATTTTTCCTGAGTAACAAAAATATACTTTTTCCAATCATTTCGTAATCAAACCCTGTTTTTATCGGGTATATTTGGCATCGGAATATTTAATAACTTGGTTGCCGGATTAATCTGAAAAACGTGGGGTATAATTTCGTCGACATCCTTGAATTTCTGCACCTAAACCGGGGGTTTAACTATTCGGCGTACCACATGGAAATGCTCGAACGAAGGATCACAAACAGGATGATCAACTCCAGGACCAACGATCCCTCAGCCTATTACCAGCTTCTTGCCACCGATCCCGGTGAACCGGACCGGCTGATCGAGAATTTCATGATCAATGTCAGCCGCTTTTTCAGGGATCCGCTCTCCTTTGAACTGCTCTCGAAATTAATTCTCCCCGACCTGATCAAGGCAAAGCAAAACAGAAACGATCCTGCCCTGCGGATCTGGTCGGCCGGGTGCTCCTGCGGTGAAGAGGCCTATTCAGTGGCCATGCTGGTGAATGAATACCTCGAACACGAAAAGATGAGTCTCCACATCGACTTTTTTGCGACCGACTTTGATGCCGGCGTGATCGGTAAAGCCAGGCAGGGCGAATACACGGCCGAAAACATCAAAGAGGTCAGGTATGGTTTTTTCAGGGATTATTTTACTGGAAATGATGGTGTCTTTACAATTCGGCCCAGCCTGAAACGGATGATCCGCTTTTCGGTGTACGACCTGCTCGACAAACAAAGCTATGCCCCAAGCGAAAGCGTGTTCGGAGACTTCGACCTTGTGCTGTGTCGCAATGTCCTGATCTATTTCAACCCCGACTTCCAGAAACTGATCTTTAATAAGTTGCACAAATCATTGGCCCCGAAAGGCATTTTAATGCTCGGCGAAACAGAGGCGCCGGTGGCCCATTTCAAGGAAAAGTTCAGGCAGGTTTCCAAGTACTGTAAGATTTTTGAAAAAAAGTGATCCATACGATTCAATGACCCCGTAAAAATCATTTGCATGAAAGGATTTAAATTTTCGAGCATCCGGACCAAGTTCACCTTCTGGTTCCTTCTCCTGGCCTTGTCGCCCCTGCTTATCGGCACGGTCATTACGTACCGGGAGAGCACAAAAGCCTTCGAAGAAAAGACCTATGATAAACTGGCGGCCATCCGTGACCTGAAGGTGGGGCAGGTGGAAACCTGGATTGTCGAACGGTCGGCCAACCTGAATACCATGGCCCATAACGAAGGTTTGAGACTTTTAACCCGTGAAATAGATGTCAGGAACAATCAAACACTGGTAAATAAGCATAAAAGACAGATCAGGGACATTCTTTCCAATTATTTGAAGAACTATGTCGTATATCAGGAGATCTTCATCATCAATGCGCAAACCGGGAAAGTTGAAATTTCAACCAGTGTTTCATCCGAAGGGATGGATAAAACAGGCGATCCATACTTTGAGGCCCCGTTAAAAAACAACAGCCTTTACATAAAGGATATCTATTATTCAAACTCTTCCCTGGAAAATACGATGACCTTTTCAGTGCCACTGCATGCTTCGGGACAAAGCAATAAAGAAATTATCGGGATCATCGTTGCCCGGGTCGATCTTCAGAATTCACTATACAAGTTGCTGCTCAATCGGACCGGATTAGGCAAAACCGGTGAAACCCTGCTGGTGAATAAAGATGTGGTTGCGCTGAATGAACTTCGCTGGGTTGCCAACGCACCGCTGAAACTTCAAATCAAGGCGGTGCCGGCATTGAATGCAGCCCGGGGAAAAACGGGGATCGTAACCGGGGATGATTACCGTGGGGAGAAGGTGCTGGCTGCCTACACCTATATTCCGGAAACCGGCTGGGGATTCGTGTGTAAACAGGATTGGGCCGAGCTGAGTGCTCCCACCAATGCACTGGGACAACTTCTCATCATACTGTTTATTATTTCGGGAATAGTAATCACATTAATCGTATATTATCTGAGCAGATCCATCTCCTCCCCGATCATTGAATTAAATACCGACACCAAAAAAATTGCCGGGGGCGATTACTCCATCAGGAACCAGGTTAAATCGAACAATGAACTCGGCCGGCTGGGAGAATCCATCAACATCATGGTCGAACGCATTGAATCGAAAGCTCGGGTGCAGACAGGTGTTGTGGCGATCTCCGTTTCCATGATCGGACATTTGGGGCGCAAACAATATTCCGGAGCCATCCTGAAGTCACTTCTTAAGGAAACCCGGGCCGTAATGGGTGTATTTTATACACTAAATGAGGCGGGTACCGAGTTTGAACATTTTGATTCGATTGGGGCTCACAAAGAATTGCTGGAGCCCTTTATGGCCGAAAACACTGAAGGAGAGCCCGGCAAGGCCATTGCACTAAAGAGCATCAGCCTGATCAGCGATATACCCGGCGACACCATTTTCCGTTTCCGGACCAGTGCGGGAGAGATTATTCCCAGGGAAATCATTACAATCCCTGTAATGGACAACAGTGCCAAGGTGATCGCCTTTTTTTCACTTGTAAATATAAAATGTTTCAACAGGGAAGCCCTTGACGTGCTGAATATTTCATGGAATGCGATCAACAGCTCCTACTGCAACCTGCTTGCCAATGAACAAACAGCTATCCTGGCCGGGAACCTTTTAAGGTCAAACCAGAAACTGGAGGCTCAATCGGAAGAGTTGCAAAAGCAATCGGAGGAGCTGCAGCAACAGGCCGATGAACTTCAGAAAAGCAGTGATGAATTGCAGTTGCAGAACCAGGAGCTTGAAATGCAGCGGATTCAGGTTGAAGAGTCGTCGCGCCTGAAAAGCCAGTTCCTGTCAAACATGAGTCATGAGCTGCGTACCCCCCTGAATTCCATCAACGCCCTTTCGCGGGTGCTGATGATGCAGGCCAAAGACAAATTAACGACCGAAGAAAATGAATATCTTGAGATCGTTGAAAGGAATGGCAAACGGCTGCTGTCGCTCATCAATGACATCCTGGATCTCTCGAAAATTGAAGCCGGAAAGATGGAACTTCAGACCAAAAGCGTATCATTGCAGGCCTTGCTGAGCCAGGTTACCGATAACATCCGCCCGCTGGCAAAGCAGAAAAAGATCACCCTTGAGCTGATCGCCTCTGATTCCCCGGTTAAGATTGAGACGGATGAGCACCGGCTGCATCAGGTTTTGACCAATGTGATCGGGAATGCTGTAAAATTCACTGGAAAAGGCGGCGTTTCAGTTTCAGTTTATTCCGATTCCAAAACAGCCCATATCCGGGTAGCGGATACCGGGATCGGTATTTCGGAAGTCGTCCTCCCGTATATATTCGAAGAGTTCAGGCAGGCCGATGGAACCTCGTCACGCTCCTATGAAGGAACCGGGCTGGGTCTATCCATCGCCAAAAAGCTGGCCCAGGTACTGCATGGCGATATTACTGTTGAAAGCACCCTGGGTAAAGGCTCGGTTTTCACCATATCGGTCCCGATACAATGGGAGGGACAGGTCGAACCGGACGACGTACCATGGAATGCTGCGAATATATCTTCTGCCCTGAACAGGACCATCCTCGTAGTGGACGACGACCCAGGGATCGTGCAGCAGATTTCTTCCGCCCTGGAGGCGGGAGGCTATCACCCGATTGGGACGACTTCGGGGAAAGAGGCTCTTAAACTGGCGCAGAAATTTAAACCCTATGCCATTACCCTCGACATCATTATGCCCGATCTGGATGGCTGGGAGGTGCTGCAAAAATTAAAGAACAATCCCGAAACATCGCATATCCCGGTGATCGTCATTTCGGTATCCGACGACAAGCAAACCAGTTTTGCTCTGGGTGCCGTAGGCTATGTTGCCAAACCGGTCGACCGTCAGCTCCTCATCCGGGAGATCAGGAAACTGAGCCCATCGCCGGTTACCATTATGGTGGTGGATGACAACCCCATCGACCGTAAGCAGGTTCATGATATCCTTCAACTGGAAAACCTGGATGATATCCAGGCCGATAGTGGCATGCAATGCCTCGAGATGCTCCGCTACCACCAACCCGATGTACTGGTGCTCGATTTAGTGATGCCGGGCATGGATGGGTTCCAGGTCCTGGAGGAGATCAGGAAAAAACCCGAAACCCGCGATTTGCCGGTTATCGTAGTCACCGCCAAAGACCTGACTGCACAGGATAAAGAACAGCTCACGGGAAAAGTGGCAGCAGTACTCAACAAAAGCAGCATCACGCCGGTAAATATCTATGAAGAGATCAGGAGGATTCTGGATCAACTTCCTGGTATTAAACCCTTTTTCCGGAAAACGATGCAGCCAAACCAGACCAAACGGATTCTGATTGTCGAAGACAACCAGGCCTCCATGATCCAGGTTCAGAAAATACTGGAGAAGGAGGGGATCCTGGTTGACATTGCCAACGACGGCAATCAGGCCATCGATTACATGAAGCACACCATCCCCGACGGGATCATCCTTGATCTGATGATGCCGGGTATGGATGGGTTTGCGGTGCTTGAAACGATACGAAGTACCAATGTAACCCGTAACCTCCCGGTCCTTATCCTCACGGCCAGGAACCTGACAAAAAATGATTTGTCGCGGCTTTCGGCCAACAACATCCAGCAACTGATCCAGAAAGGGGATGTGAACACGCAGGAGCTCCTGAATAAAGTCAAAACCATGCTGGGAATTGCACCGATGGCGGAGCCCCATTCCGGGAAAGAACCGGATTTACCCGATCCCGGAACAAAGCCTGATGAAAGCGTTGCCCGGCAGAGCGGGGGCAGAAGCAAAATACTGGTGGTGGAGGATAACCGGGATAACCGGCTCACCCTATTTGCCATCCTAAGGGACCGGTACGACCTCATTGAAGCGGTCAACGGCGAAGAGGGGTTACAAAAATCCAGATCGGAATCCCCCGATTTAATTTTGCTCGACATCTCCCTTCCCGGTATGAGCGGTTTTGATGTGCTGAATGCTTTGAAGGAGGGGGAAAAGACCAAAAACATACCAGTTATTGCCGTTACGGCAAAGGCCATGAAAAACGATCGTGATGACATCATGGCGGCAGGGTGTGATGAATATGTGTCAAAACCCATTGACCGGGAAGATCTGTTTTCGAAGATTGAATCACTGCTTCAAAAATTAACATATAATTCCTAAAACTATGCAGGTTTTTCTTTTGAAGGCCTTTTTTAATAAGAGACACCCATGAAGAAAATTTTAGCCATTGACGACCAGCTCGACAACCTGACCACCATCAAGGCAGTGATCAAATCCTATTTGCCCGAATTCATCGTGCTCACCGCCCTGTCAGGAGCCGAAGGAATTAAAGCAGCCTGCGCAGAACAGCCGGATACAATTTTACTTGACATCCTCATGCCCGGGATGGATGGTTTCGAAGTTTGCCGGATTCTCAAGCAAAATGAACTCACCCGGCATATCCCTGTTATCATGGTCACGGCGATTCATACCGATTCTGAAAGCCGCATCAGGGGACTTGAACTGGGTGCTGATGCTTTTTTATCAAAGCCGTACGACCTGCCTGAGTTGGTCGCTGTGATCAATGTCATGCTGCGGATCAAAGCATCGGAGGATAAATTACGGAGCGAAAAGGCGAACATTGAACAGCTCATCCAGGTCCGGACCTCCGAGCTGATCCAGGCAAACTTGAAACTGGAATACGAAATAACCGAACGGAAAAATGCCGAGAAGATCCAGCAAGTGCTGTACAATGTGTCAAATGCGGTATCCAATACCCGTGATGTGGAAGATCTGATCAAGATCATCGGCAAAGAGCTGGGCGTCCTGGTCGATACCACCAATTTTTATATCGCCTTTTATGATGAAGCAACCGGGATGTTTTCATCACCCTATTTACAGGATGAAAAGGATGACCTGAACTCCTGGCCAGCCGCAAAATCCATGACAGGCCTCGTGGTATTGCAGGACAGGTCTGTTTTGATAACCCCTACCGAGCGAAAGGAGGTATTGGGATCAGGTGCCGTTGAAATCATTGGTGTTCCTGCAGCCTGCTGGCTGGGCGTCCCCCTGCATATCGATGGCAGGGTGTTCGGCGCTTTTGTTGTGCAAAGCTATGACAACCCCCATGCCTATTCGGAAGAAGACATGGAGATCCTCGAGTTTGTTTCAGAACAGGTGGGCCTTTCCATTCAAAGGAAGCGCATTGAACAGGACCTGATTGCAGCCAAGGAAAAGGCGCAGGAGTCGGACCGGCTCAAATCATCTTTCCTGGCCAACATGAGCCATGAGATACGAACCCCGATGAATGCCATCGTAGGTTTTGCAAGCATGATTTCAGATCCTGATCTTTCGGAGGAGGATCGCAATAAATTTTCAGCCATCATACAATCCCGTTCCAACGACCTGATGCACATCATCAGCGACCTTCTGGAGATATCCAGGATCGAATCGGGCAATGCGACCGTGATCAGGCAGACTGTGTCGATGAATGCCGTGATTGATGAACTGGAGTCCGTTTTTTCAGAACGGATTGAAAGAAACAAAAAAACAAATATCACCCTTCTACCCGAGCGGGACTTCACCCGGAAAAACCTTGACATCATCTCCGATGGATACATACTCAAACAGGTATTCTCCAACCTGATCGACAATGCAATAAAATTCACCGATTCAGGCACGATCCGCTTTGGATACAATGCACTTGAAGACGGGAAGGTCACCTGCTATGTTTCCGATACCGGAATCGGGATCTCCAAAGAGAATCTGTCCCTGATTTTTGAGTATTTCAGGCAGGCTGATACGCATGACAAGCATAAATACGGAGGAACCGGGCTGGGATTGGCCATCTGCAAGGGGCTGCTTGACCTGCTGGGAGGTGAGATATGGCTGGAGTCAGAGCCTGGCAAAGGAAGTACCTTCTACTTCAGTTTTCCGTTTGATGCTGAGCCTGACTTAAAACTTACAGGAAAGATAAACCAGGGTAACAATAAAAAAGCTGGTCCCCATAACTGGTCCGATAAAAAGATCCTGCTGGTCGAAGATGAGGAAACGAACATGCAGTTCCTAAACATCATCCTGAAACGCACCGGAGCCAGCCTGGTCTCAGCCTATAGTGCCCGGGAGCTAAGGAAATCGTTTCCCCAGCTTGAAACATTCGACCTCGTTTTGCTTGACATCAGGCTGCCTGATGCCAGCGGATGGGACCTGGCAAAAGAGATCAAGGCCCTGCAACCAGGTCTTCCGGTGATCGCACAAACAGCCTATGCCATGTCAACCGATAAGCAAAAGAGCGAAAAGTCGGGCTGTGACGGCTATATTTCCAAACCGATCAACAAAGATAAACTTATGGCCCTGCTGACAGGGTACCTCGAGAATTAATTGTGAAAAACGACTTTCTTAACCCTGTACAAAACACTTTCAAATTCAGTCTTTTTTTTAGTCCTCTCCTGTTGATGTCAGTTTCCCTTCCTGGCTACAGGCAATGACGGGGAAAGTTATTTCGTTGCGGGACCTGAAGGCTCCTACATCTGGATCATGACAATGGGATTGGCCTTTGAAAAGTTGAATTTTAGCTTTTCAAAGTTTGGCATCCCCGAAAAGAGGGTTAGTTTCCAGTGGTTGGTATACCCGAGCGATTCGGACGGCATGCCCCATTTGTGGTCGATTACGCCATTGTTATTCTCGTCGTGCACCACGATCACGGCATAATCCCCATAGGGAAGATCTTTGACGGAAATGACCGATTCATGGTTGATGATCTCACCTTTTACGCGTAGGTAGGGTTTTTTCGGCACCGGGTCTTCCGGACGATACAACAGCAGGATCGCCTCACCTGCATTGTTTTCAAACCCTGTTACATGCGCGGTGAGGGCCCCCACCGGCTTTTCAGCCTGGGAATGGACCTTGATATTCAAGAGGAAAATAAAGACCGGGAGAATTAAAAGATACTTATTCATGATTTTCTGTATTATTCGTAAGACAATGCTGAATGTGTTGAAACTTTAATGGCCGATTTGGCCGGGATGCGGCTGGCCATCCATCCAAACAGAGGGGTAACGGCCAAGGTAATGAAAAATCCGGATGAGCTGAATGCATACTCAAGTTTAGCATCATTGCCCAGCATCAGCCGGCCGAAGAAGACCGCCGCCAGCTTGGTGAGGGGATAGGAGATCAGCAGCCCGACGAGGATGCTGATCACACAGGTGATCATGCCTTCATTTAAGAACAGGACATAGATCTTTTTTGGCGTGGCCCCGATGGCCCGCATTACCCCGATTTCGCGGGTGCCCTTCAGAAGGATGGAAACTGATAGCAGCACCGGCAGCAGCAAACTTGCCAGCATCAGGTAAATGTAAACCTGGAGGGGTATGGTTTTAGTCAGGATGTCAAAATTGAGTTTGCCGGCCACAAAGTAGGCGAAGGCGCAACCCGACTTTACAGCCAGCGGGATGGCGATCACACCGGAAAAGGCACCAACGAGCAGGAGCATCAGGACATAGATGCGGAACAGCTGGAACCTGGCCAGGGTCGAAGCATATCCCGCTCACCGGGATCCGAAAGTTTCTTCCCCCGATCCTGACTCTTGGATTGGATCCCAGACGGATGGCGGATACCTTTTTGCCGTCGCGTTCGATCAGCATGGTTCCTTTCAGCGGTGTATTATTTCCCTCCTCGCGGAATACGCGGGCAAGTTTGAAATCATCGAAATTTTCAACCCCATAGAGCCAGCGCGGGATCCAGACATCGGGGCTGATCTCGATCCGGTGCAGGGAAAAATCCCTGAATTCGGCTGCCTCAATTTCGGGCCTGGCGATAAACCGGGCTAGGTCAAGCTTTTCAAAATTGGCGGATGTCAATACAAGTTGCTGCGGATAGGTTCGCTGGTAGTTGGCATTCAGATCGTTCATCATGATTACGTATGAAACCTCCACGGTTCCTACACCCCAGATTCCCAGTACCATGGCAAATACGACCAGGAGTGTTCGCCTGGGATTCGAACTCAGATCACTTATTGCTTTTAACAGTTTCAGGTTTATACGGTCTCCTTTTTTGATTCGGTTGAGACAATGCTGCCATCGGAGAGCGTGACCATACGGTCGTATTTAAAGGAACTGTCCTTTTCATGGGTCACCACGATCACGGTTTTTCCCGACCGTGCCAGTGAACTGAGAATGCCATTGATCGATTCGGCCGTTTTGCTGTCGAGTTTGCCGGTTGGTTCATCGGCTACGATGATGGCCGGGTCGTTGGCCAAAGCCCGGGCAAAAGTAACCCGGTATGAGGAAGGAATTTCCTCATATATTGCGAACCAATTGACTTTTCTTGCGATTATTTGATAAGCTTCACCTCTTGGATTACAGTTTCACCAACTTTCGGGTCTCCTTCCCCAACGTGGTCTCAATCACTACAAGATAAACGCCTTTCAAAAGCGAACTTACATCCAATTGAATTTGCCGCCGGTCGCGGAATTCATGATGCATTAGCTGTTTCCCCATTACAGTAAATATCCTGACCCGGACATCATCCCCCATTTTACCGTTCATTCCGATGCTGATAAGATCATGCACCGGATTCGGGAAAATCGTGATACCCGGTAGCTGTGAACGGGGTTCCTGGATGGACACCGTTGTGCCATGGGTGGTCTTTAAAATAGATCCGCCGCTGCCTGCTACATAACCTGTGCTGTCGTCGGTAAAACTGACAGAAAATAAATTATTGTTTGTCGGCAATTGCAGTGGGGTCCAGTTAATACCTCCGTCGAGCGTTCTTAAAATAATTGATTCACCGACGGTCGGATAGGAATAACCGGAGACATATCCTGTGTTTGTGCCGGGAAAACAAATTTCCGTCAACCTGTAACCGGGGAGACCTGATACAGCCATCCAGTCTGAACCGCCATTGGTGGTTCTTAAAATGGTGCCACCAGACCCTGCAACGTAACCCGTAAGACTGTCGGTAAAGCATATATCCGCCAGATCTTCGATGGTCCCACTTGATAATTCCACCCAGGCTGTGCCTCCATTTGTTGTCTTTAAAATGGTTCCATGGTTGCCTGCCACATAACCCGTGAGAATGCCCGGAAAGCAGACTGAAAACAGATGTTCAGCCGTTCCTCCTGACAGGGTGGTCCAGGTGGATGCTCCATCGGTGGTCTTCATGATGATTCCCTGGTCCCCGACAGCGTAACCCGTATGGTTATCAATAAAGTAAACGGATCTCAGCCAGCTTGTTGACCCGGTGGACAAGGGAGTCCATGTTGAACCACCGTCGGTGGTTTTAAGCATGGTCCCCCAGGTTCCTGAAATATACCCGATACCCGCATCAGGGAAAGAAACAGAACTTAATTGACTGGTCGTTCCGCTGGATACCGTGTCCCAGGTGTTTCCTTCATCCGTGGTTTTTAAAATAGTTCCTTCCGACCCCACGGCAAAACCGGTGCGCATGCCGGTAAAATAAACTGATGATAATACGCTTGTATTTCCGTTTGACAGTTCATTCCAGGAACTGCCTCCATCAATGGTCCCTGTCATGGTCCCGAAATCGCCCACTGCAAAGCCATGGCTCAGATCGCTGAAACAGGCGGAATATAAATTCCGGGTGGTTCCCCCGGACGTAAGGGTCCAGGTTGCTCCTCCATCACTGGTTATAAAAACGATCCCATGATCCCCCGCCGCACAACCGGTATGGGCATCGGAAAAGTGCACGGAAGATAAATAATAAAAACCCGGGCAGTAAAAGGTTGTCCAGCTGGCACCTCCATCTGCAGTTTTTAAGATATGTCCCTGGTTGGTTTGTGTCCATGTGTCGTAATAGTTACCCGTTACGAAACATGTATCCGCATCGGCTGCATAAACAGAGGTGGCATTCACATCTGTTGAATAGGATAAAATATTCCAGCTGGACCCGCCATCGGAGGTTTTCAGGATGATTCCGTCATGATCGGGCCCGTTGCCCACGGCATAGCCTGTGCTGGTATCGGCAAAACTGACGGACGCCAGGTTAAAATAGGTTCCACCGGACTGGGCTGTCCAGGAGATGCCTCCATCAACAGTTTTCAGGATAGTTCCCGATGACCCGACAGCATATCCGGTACTGGCATTCGGAAAGCAAACAGAATATAACCAGGCATCTGTTCCTACGGATAAAGTGGTCCAGCTTATACCACCATCGATGGTTTTTAAAATCGTTCCACGGGAACCAACCACATATCCTGTGTTGACATCGGTGAAGAAAACGGAATTTAATTCGGCATTGGTTCCCCCCGTCCTAGCTGACCAGCTTGTCCCTCCGTCGATGGTTTTCAGGATGGTGCCGCACTCACCAACGGCATAGCCTGTTCCGGCATTGCTAAAGAATACTGATTGTAATGTATTCCCCTGCGGTAAAGGGTTTAGCCAGGTCCACTGGGAAAAACCCATTCCACTCAAAAAGGCGAAGAAAACCAGGACGGATATCTTTTTCATTTACTATATACCGGATTATCTGACTGTTACAATGTTAACTGTACCGGTATCCTCAAATCCTGAATTGTTTAAAAATTTAAGTAAAGATATATTAAATTAGTTTGGACTGGAACAAGGTGTTCATATGCCCGAAAGACATTGATTAACAGGCTATAGAAAAATATTTTTTACGGAACCCATCCTGACGGCCGGGACATTTTTTCATTATATTCGCATTTGGTTTAAGAAATGAATGAGCTGTTATGCGTATCCTGCTTTCCGTTTTTTTCTTCGTTTATATTTTCCCGGCATCAGCAGCAGTTTCGAATTATTCTTTTCTGAAAAAAGCGGAATCCCATTATAATTCGTTGCTTGCAGCCTTACCAGGGTACGGCGAAGGGAAGAAAATGATTGATTCGGCCCTGAGCACCAGGGATTCAGCCGGTTTTCAAAAGGCATATCAATTATCTTTCCGGATCGGTCTTTTCCTGCTTGAACAGGGTGAACATGCCAAGGCATTGGATATTTTTAATGATATGCGGCAGTTTCTCGAAACGAAAACAACAAAAACCAATGAGGATGAAGATAAGATCGGCTCGCTATATCTGGTGATCGGAGCCATCTACGAAGAAACCGGGTTATGGAACAGCGCCCTGTCCATGTATATGAATTCACTCCAGATTAGCAATAAAACGGACAATCAGGCGGGTAAGGCCAGGGTATATAACAATATCGGAGTATTGTATTTTAAAAGGAATGAGCATGTCAAGGCCGAAGACCTGTTCAATAAAGCCATCACAATCAACAAATCCCTTAACAACCGTCGCGAGCTTTTCAATAATTACAATAACCTTGTCGGGATTTACAAGGCGCGGCACAATACTGCAAAGGCTCTTGAATATGAGTTGATCGCCTTAAACCAGCTCGATATAAACAAGAATTTCTACGATCTTTCAATCGTTTATTCCAATATTGGCAATTTGTACCAGGATATGGGAAATCCGACGGTTGCGTTGTCATATTTCCAGCAGGCTGCGGGTATACAGAAAAGCAAATCCTTCCCTGTAGGCCTGATCCGGACGCAGTTGTCCATTTCATCCGTTTACGAAAATCTTCATATGCTAGATTCAGCAACATTTTACATGGATGAATCCTTGAAACTTGCTGAAATCCTGAATAATCCTTCTCAAAAACTGGTTGTCTACAAAGAAGCTGCAAAGTATTTTAAAAACACAGGAAATTACAAGACTGCTTATAATCTTTATTCTAAGTATGTGATTCTGAACGACTCGCTCGAGAAGTTGAACAGCCTTACAAAAATCGAACAGATTCAGGCAGTCTATGAGGTGCTCAATAAGGAGAAAGACAATAAGATCCTGCAGCAGAAAGTCAACCTACAGCAACTGGCAATACAACGCCAGCGGATTGTTCTTATCGGGGCCGTAGTAATTGTTCTCTTTTTCATTTATTTCGTTTTTAACCTGATCAGGTATAACAGGAGGGAACGGAAAAAAAACCATAAAATCCTGGAACAGGCCGAGCTGTTACACAAGCAGGAAAAGGAATTCCATATAAATAAAGAGAACTCCCTTGAACTAGAACTGGATTATAAAAACCGCCAGTTAACATCCTATGCCTTGCACCTGGCCAGGAACAGTGAATTTGTTCAGAGAACAACTGACGATTTGAAACAGATCCTCCTGGGGACCAATCCAAGGGACAAGGAAAGATCAGACAGGATCAAAGCCATGATCTCTGATCTTCATCAATACTCTTCAGGACATGACTGGCAGGAATTCCGGTTATATTTTGAGGAGGTCCACCAGTCATTTGAAAAGAATCTCAGTTCGGCTTTCCCCGATTTATCTCCCAATGACAAAAAAATCTGTGCCTTGCTGAAACTAGGCCTTTCGACCAAAGAGATCGCCTCCATCACCTTCAGGGAATTACGCAGTGTTGAATCGGCCAGGAACCGGCTCAGGAAGAAATTAGGCCTTGCCGCCGAGGTTAATATTCACACCTTTCTTTCGCAATATTAGTTGTTGTATTTCTATAAGTTACATATTATTGCCGTAGTATTTTATCTCTCCACTTTTACTTTGCCGTAGTATAGATATGGTATAATATTATGTAAGAAATAGGGCGAAAATTACTTTTGTTTAATATTCGCATCTGAGGCAACCGAATAATTTTACAATTAACAACAAATGAAATGGAAACTAACCAAAAGAACCAAATGAGAAAAAATTACAATTCTGTTTATTTAGCTTTGGCTTTATTTCTGTCGTTGGTAATATCAACAGGACTTCACGCACAGTGGAACCCGAACACTTCTGTCAACCTCATGATATCCAGTTTGACAATTGACGACATGCAGTCAGTTCCGACGACCGATGGAAAAACCTGGATCGCCTACTTCAGCAACACGACTGGCAATTACAACATGATGGTCCAACTGCTGGATGCCAACGGGAATAAACTCCTGGAACCTGACGGTGTATTGGTCAGCAACAAGACATCCGGCAGTGCAATCTATGTCTTCAATGTTTGTATCGATGCTTCCAATAACGTGATTATTGCCTGCCAAGATCAGAGAAGTGGTTCCAACCAGGCGGTAGTGTATAAAATATCCCAGAACGGGACCCATTTATGGAATCCCAACGGGGTTATCCTGGGAACAGGCTTATCACCCTATCCCGCGGTATTAAGTACAGGTGAGACCGTCGTGGCCTGGAATGACGGAACAAGCAGCACCCTGAAGATCCAGAAGATCTCAATCGGTGGAGCCATTGTGTGGCCAACACCGGTTACTGTCATGGTCGGGACTACAAAAACGACCAGGGGCCAGCTTATTGCCAACAGTAATGGAAAGTTTACCAACGTTTTCCAGAGAAAGGGAACAGGTGTTTCTTCAACCTTGTGGGCACAGGCATACGACAGCACGGGCCTTGCACTTTATTTACCGGTGCAGCTTTCAACCCTGACTTCAAGCGCTTCAAGGTACTATTCTATCCTTGCAGACGGCGACACAACCTATTTTGGTTATTTTGTCTCCCAGGGATCGAGATTTAACTCCTTTTTGCAAAGGATCAATCCTACAGGGACCACACCCTGGGGTATGAACGGATCGAACTTCAGCACTTCAATAACATCTGCCGATCCTTACCAAATGGTTACGGATATAAACATGACCCCGGGGACCAACTATATCTGGTCGGTTTCGAATTTCTGTAACTCCCTTCAAAACCAGTATGGAATTTATGTCCAGAAGTACCTGAAAACAACAGGGGGACGGCAGTTTACTGACCAGGCCAAAGTACTTTATCCGATCAGTGCGAGTTTTGACCAGCATGTCAGCCGCATTACCTTGTTAACAGATGGCCCGATGTTTATGGAATATGATGCCTCATACAAGATCTATGCAATACGTCTGGATGCCAGCGGAAATTTTGTCTGGAACGGCAACAGGGTGGAAATCAGTTCATCCACTGCAGCGATGGGTGTTCCCAAAATGCGTTATGGATTCACTCCCATCGGCCCGACCCGTTGTGCCGGTGTATGGACTGAAAACAGGGCCTCCGGAGGATACAAGGGATATGCCCAGGGAATATCAATCGGGGGTCTCACCGGAATAAAAGTGTACACGCTGGGAAATGTTCCTGCAACAATCGTTGCACCCATGGGAACATTGCAGATGGTCGATACGATAACCCCACTCACAGCTAATCAAAATGTAACCTGGAGCATCGTTCCGGGCACAGGAATCGCATTGATGAGCACAGGCGGACTGGTTACAGCAATTACAAACGGCACGGTATGGGCAAAAGCAGTCTCCGTTCTGGATAATACAGTCAAGGATTCATTAATGATCACCATGACAAACCAGAACATTACCGCTCCTTCCGTAATTACCTTGGCGGCAACATCAGTCGCAGGGACAACGGCCGTGCTGAATGGTTCCGTTAATGCAAATAATGCCAGCACGGTCGTCACTTTTAGTTATGGCCTTACCACTGCATACGGGACCACGTTAACCGCCACACCTTCTCCTGTACTTGGGAATTCACCGACCCCTGTTCTTGTTAACATTGTCGGCCTGATCCCCGGGACAACCTATCATTTCAGGGTCAGCGGAGCAAACATTGCAGGGACAACCAACGGCAATGACCTTACTTTCACCACCCCGCTTATACCGCCCACTGTTATTACCAACGCCGCCACAGATGTATTAAATACTTCAGCCCAGCTTCACGGGACCATTGTCGCAAACAATGCACAAACGGCGGTTTCATTCGACTGGGGCATCACAGCAGCTTACGGAAATAATGTTCCAGCGACACCTGTAAGTGTTTCGGGTATGACATCAACTCCTGTACTGGCTGACATTGGCAGTTTAATATGGGGAACCACCTATCATTATCGTTGTGTGGGGATTAACAGTGCAGGGACTGCCAATGGCGCTGACATGACCTTTACAACCGGTTGTCCTTCCATTCCGGCTCCCGGGGCTATTTCAGGGCCTTCCAGTGTTTGCAGGTCATCAGCAAATGTAGTCTATAGTGTCCCTGACATTCCGAATACTACCTATTATAACTGGACATTACCTGCAGGTGTTTCGATTGTTGCAGGATTGGGAACATCATCCATAACGGTGGACTTTACATCAAGTTCGGTTTCTGGAAATATTACAGTCAACGGAACAAATAACTGCACCGCAGGATCGGCAACAAGCATTGCTGTAACTGTCAATCCATTGCCAGATCCTGTTATAACAGGAACTTCAGTTCTTTGCGCCAACTCCGGTTATTATACCTATACAACCCAGGCTGGTATGAGCGGATATACATGGACTGTATCTTCAGGAGGTTACATTTACAGCGGTTCCGGAACATCAGCCATCACCGTGGTGTGGAACTCTGCAGGCGCTCAGACTGTAGGCGTGAACTATGCCAATGCCTTCGGCTGCCAGGCCCTGAACCCGGTTTTATTTAACGTCACGGTGAATGATGTTCCTGCTGCTGCTGGTTCCATCACCGGGACCAATGCACTTTGTTCAGGAACCCAGGGCGTTCCTTACACCATGGCCACCATCACCGGTGCCCCGACCTATGTTTGGATCCTGCCCACCGGCGCTGCCATTGCCACCGGTGAAGGGACCAATTCCATTTCGGTGAACTATGGTGCCAATGCAACTTCAGGAACCATAACTGCATACGGGAATAACCTCTGCGGAAACGGGGCAAGTTCGAACCTCAGCGTAACCGTAAATCCCATTCCTCCCTCGCCTGTCATCACAGCCAGCGGGTATGTTCTGACTTCCAATGCTGCCGCCGGAAACCAATGGTATCATGACGGAACTGCCGTGGCCGGGGCCACAGACCAGACCTATACCGTTCCTGCTTCAGCTTCGGGCTGGTACTGGACCATAGTCACCCTGAATGCCTGTTCGTCCGACACCTCAAACCACAAATACATCATGGGTGTTGGAATCGGCGAACATAATCCAGGGGTGGTAACCATCCATCCTGTACCCAGCGACGGGCATTTCAGCATTACCATAAACAGTGAAAAGGAAATATCCTACAAGCTTGATATCTATAACAGCTTAGGTGTAAAAGTGTATGGAGAACGCACAATTACCGTCACCGGAACCATGGTAACCCCGGTTGACCTGAGTTCAGTCCCCGGCGGGCTTTACACCCTCATCCTGCGTAATGGTGACAACCAGATTACACGCAAGATTCTTATAAACAAATAAGATTCATTTTGCTGATTTAAAAAAGCCGTTCGTAAGGACGGCTTTTTTGTTGAAGGTGACCCGATCAATATTCATGTTAAAAGTATTTTATCTGGATCTGACAGCTATTGTCTCGATCTCGATCAGGGCTTCAAGCGGAAGTTTAACCACGGCAAAGGTGGCACGGGCCGGGGGGTCAGTTGGATAATACTTCCCATAAACATCATTCATGGCTTTGAAGTTGTCCAAATCGCTCATCAGGCACGTCGACTTTACAACATCACTGTATTCGTACCCTGCAGCTTTCAGGATGGCTCCTATGTTCTTCATGACCTGTCCGGTCTGCTCCGTTATGCCGCCCCCGACTATTTTATCCGTAACCGGATCAACAGGCACCTGCCCGGATATAAAAAGCATTCCGTTGATCTCAACAGCCTGGCTGTATGGCCCGATGGCCTTCGGGGCAAATGCAGTATTTATAATTCGCTTAGTAATGCCATTCGATCGTTCTGACAGAGCCCCCAACCTTTTCGTGCAACTGTATGGAAGAGTTAAGGCAAGCCCCATTAACACCAGTAATGAGTATCTCAGGATCATGTTTTGCTTTTTCATGGTGATTCATATTTTACCTCAATGATTTAGAAATTTTCCGCTGCTACTGCTTATCTTTAATCGTTCATTTTGCGCATCAGATCAATTCCCCAAAATAATTATGAAGAAAACTGCTACATTTGACCTGTAAGAGAAATTGGATTTTCTGCAATATTCGCAATAAAATATACTTCTGAATAATTATGGTTGAAATAATCGGGAAAATCCTTTTGGGTCTGGGATTAATGTTCACAGGGGTACAGTTACTCTCTTCAGGACTTAAACAGTTGAGCAGCAGACGGTTTCGTAAAGTTGCCACCCGGTTTGTATCTTCCCGTGTAAAGGCTCTGCTATTTGGCATTGGATCGGGGGTGATCATGCAAAGCACCTCTGCTGCCCTCATGATCCTGGCCAGCCTGATCACTGCCGGGCTCATCAATGTTTCCCAGGCAATTGCCATCCTTACCGGATTCAGTGTCGGGAATACCATACTGCTTTTCTTTGTTACCCTGCATATTGAAGCAGCTGTGACCTTTATTGTCGGAGTGTGCGGAATAGCGCTTTATTTTTCAAAAACTGATAAATACCGAAATGCGTTCCTGATCGGGATGGGGTTGGGGCTGATTTTTTTCGGGATTGAAATAATGACTGCCGGCGTAAAACCATTGAGGCAGGAAGCATGGTTTACCGGGGCCATGACCTTTAGTATCAGTTATCCATTTCTTTCGATCTTAGCCGGAATGCTGCTGGGGTTCATCGCCCAGTCATCAACTGCAGTAGCACTCGTGGCCATAGGATTGGCAAAGGCAAATATTCTGACAGGCCCGCAAACCTTTCTGTTCATGTATGGTGCAGCCATCGGATCCACCCTGTTTAAGGCGATGCTGGGGCATGGGTTCCGTGGTACATCACAGCAACTTGTCCGGTTTGTTAACATGTTCAATATTTTCGGGGCGACCGTTTTTATCCTTCTTTACTATATTGAGGTTTATTTTCATGTTCCATTGGTGATGGCTCTGCTGCAGTACATCACACCCAGTTTGGAAAATCAGGCCTCCATCGTATTCCTTCTTTTCAATCTGACATCGGCAACTTTTTTCACTGCCATCAACAAACCATTGACCGGCTGGCTGGCAAGGAGATCACCTCCATCAGAGGAAGAAGGCCTTGCGCAACCAAAATACCTCCTGGATTTCCAGCCTGAAGATCCTGAGTCGGGGCTGGAATTGATCCATTTGGAGCAAACCCGTGAGTTTGAACAGATTGCCGGGTTATTTGCAAGTGCCAGAGAAAACTATGAAGGGGCAGACCTTGCATCCCGTTACGAGGCCTATAACACGCTTTCACGGTCAGTAACAGATGCAAGCGAGATGGTTGCCGCAATGCCAATGCACCACCTGACGGCCAAAGATCATGCATATTATCAGACCCGGCAGGCCATCCTTGGTCAAATTGCTGAAAGTGTTACCGAGGGAGTAACCACCATTGTAAATGCCAGGAGCAATAAGGTTCTTGAAAGACTGTCCATTTCCTGCATGGAATCCATCGACCTCCTCATTCAACTCGCCCTGGAAGCCCAGAAATCAAACACGGCCGAGGATATAACCCTGTTCAAAAAACTCAGTTCCGGGAACAGCCCTTCGATGGAACGGGTCCGGAATGAGTACATTAACAGTGACGTCCTGGTAACGGCAAAGGACAAGGGGAGCATGTTGGATCTGACCATCATCACCGAAAAAATAATCTGGCTCCTTAATCGCCTGATAAGTCTCGTACCTCCTGAAATCAAATGAGAAACCAAATGAAACCAAACGCACCCAACAAGGTACCAAGACAGACTTTTTCACTAAGTGAAGCTTCCCTGTTTTTTTTATTGCTTTTATCTGTTTATTCCTGCAAAAAGCAGGAAGATCCTTTACCGGTCTCCTATGGGATTGCCCAATTTGTTTATACCGCCGACCTGCATTACGGGGAAACCCGAACCTTCAGGGGTGCAAAGGCTGAGGCTAAGATGGTAAACGAAGCGCTTGTACAACAAATCAATAAGTTACCGGCCATGACCTATCCGGCTGATGGCGGAGTGCGTGCAGGAACCATGGCAGGTGCTTTTGATTATGTGATTATTGGCGGAGACATTACAACTCTTCAGGAGGTCGGACCTCCAAAAATCCAATCTGCAACTGTTTCCTGGGGACAATTTGCGGCAGACTATCTGAATGGGATTACACTCACCAACCGGAACAATCAAAAAACCGGTTTTTTGCTTGAATGCGGCAATCATGATGTTTCAAACGACATCGGGCACCCGAAACCCATTGACCCGATTACAGATGCAACAGCCATGGTAAATATTTACAACCTCATGCTGAATCCGCCAGTACCCCTGACAAATTCGACCTATAACTATTCGGCGGATAAAATAAACTATTCTAAAAATGTGGCCGGAGTTCATTTAATTATTGTGAATATGTGGCCCGATTCGGCCGAAAGAATCTGGATGGAAAAAGATCTGGCCAATATCACCCTCACAACCCCGGTCATAATTTTCACACACGACCAGCCCGATTGTGAAGCAAAACATTTTACCAATCCCAACGGAAATCATGACATTAATTCAACCGATAAATTTGAAAATCTGGTTGAAGAAAGATTCAAAGATGGCACTACCACCCATGCTGAATCCACAATTGAACAAAGAAACCTGGTTGCCTTCCTGAAAGCTCATTCCAATATCAAAGCATATTTCCATGGAAATGACAACTGGAATGAGTTTTATATATACAAGGGTCCCGACAACGATATTAACCTGAACGTATACCGGGTTGATTCCCCCATGAAGGGATCGATTTCAGGAATTGAGGCCCCTGATGGGATAGGAGATGAAACAAAACTTTCATTCCAGACAATTGTGATTGACGGAGATTTAAAAACGCTGACAGTTCGTGAATGTTTATGGAATACTTCGGGAGCAACATCACCATTAATCTGGGGGACAAGTTCAACCATTTCATTAAATTGATTCCCTGATGCGGCCAATCTCAAACCCATGATGTTTCTGGATCCATTCATCTTCGAGTGGTTGCTAATAGTAAAACAGGTCTCTTAACCCTGTCCGATTCAGCGTCTCAATAATTTTATTTGGTAATGGTGAACGTATCAAACACGCTGTATGCACCGGTGTAACCCTGGTAACTGTTTACGGTTACAGTGTTGCCTGAGATGTCAACAACGCTGTAGTAATAGGTCTTGTGGTTGTTGTGAACATTCCATTCGGTTCTGACGGTCGGGTCGATGTAACCGCCGCCGGAACCTGCGCCGCAGGTGCCGTTAAGTAGCTGCACCACATTGTTCTGCCAGCCCGGAACCGGAGGCGTGGGCTGTGGTTTCGGAGTTAAACTGCCGTCGATGGTCCTTCGGGCATACAGATGCGAATGTCCGCATGCATAGAAGTCGAATTTATTGGCGTCAATGAAGGACCAGAGTGCCGTGATTGTCGTATCCGGTTCTGAGGCTTCAGTCGAGTCGTTGTCGACATAATAATAGGGAACATGGATGAAAAGGAATTTATGCAAAGCACTGGTCTTGGCAACCTGTGTTTTCAGCCAGGACATTTGTATCGAATCGATATGGCCTCCCATATTTATTTTCTGGGTGTCCCTGGTTACATAATAACAATCCATTACAGCGAAAAAGGAGCTGGTTGCCGCATCGGTGAAAGAATAAGCCAGGTGCTCATATCCTGCCGGTCCGTTCGCAGGGTTTTCAGTAAAAGTACCCTGGAACTGCTGCTGGTTGACAAGAAAATAACCGTAAGAGGCATGCTCATGATAAAGTTCATGATTCCCCATGGCCGTGTAGAGCTGTATCCCTTTACTGGTCAGTTTTGAGAACAGGTTTTTGAATTCCTGGAAGGTGTAATGTTTAGCCAAATATCCCCTGTAGCACATATCACCTCCGAAAACCATAAAGGACGGCTGGGGTTTCAATGTGTCAATACTGCGGATGATCGGATTTAGTGCAGTAGTGTCAACCGTATAGCCGAGCGAGTCGCCCCGGCTGTCGGCCAGGAAAACAAAACGAAGCCGAGGATCCGTCCCGTCAGTTTTCTGATCATCGGAAGTGCTTTTTTTGCAACCGCCCACAAATGCGACAACAATGATCAGCAGCATTATCGCTGTGATGATGAGGCTGCTTTTCACCATCCCGGATGTGATCTTGAAAAAATAAGACATAACTTTTCTCCTTCCTTTTTAGATAATGTGTTATTGGTTAGGTGATGTTCCCGTTCAGTATTCTTCAGATTCTCGATAACGACCTTAAAATAAAGCCTCAATCAAAATTAATAAATTCCTGACAATTATGAAAATCCTCTTATGCAGGACGAAGGATACTCTTAAAAGAAATTACCGGGAGAGATTAAAAGATATTTCGTTAATTTCATCTGATGTTTACGGTTATCCTCTCACCGGGGATTAAAAAAGTTTGAATGTTCTTATGAATGTCATAGATTTGAATCTGGGTCATGACGAAACATGCCATCAAAGTCATATTTGTATTCTAAAATCGTTTAAACATGAAAAAAACCATCGCTTTTTTCTTCATGCTTGCAGGCCTGATTCAGGTTCATCCCGTTTCTCTCCAGGCCCAGGTAAACCCCTATCTGCAAACCCCTACGCCCATTTCGGTGTATGTCAGCTGGCATTCGAACGACACCTCTTTCACAAAAATCCGTTACGGACTTTCTGAGGCAAACCTGGACCAGGTAACCACGGGTTCCTTCCAGAACATCAGCGGCAAACACTGGCACACGGTCAAACTGACTGGTCTAACCCCCGATACCAGGTATTATTACCGTTGCATAAGCGGCAATGATTCTTCTTCTGTCTGTCCTTTCAGAAGTCAACCCCTTCCGGGAACAGCAGGCCGGCATATCCGGTTTGTTATTTTCGGGGATTCACGATATAATGATACCATTGAGTCAATCCTTGGTCCACTTTGTCAGAATGTGCAGCAAACATTGCAGGTAAAATACGGAACTGCATGGTTCGATTCGGTCAACCTGGTCATGCATACAGGAGATATCGTTTGGAATGGTAAGAATATCAGCCGCTTTGAGAATGAATATTTTTCAAAGATCGCGAATCTTTCCTGTTCCCTGCCTTTCATGATCTCCATCGGCAACCATGAACACGAATCAGCATTTTATTTTGATTACATGAAGTACGAGGATTTTACGGATTCAGCGGTTGCCAGGACAGCGTATAATGAAAGGTTTTATTCCTTTGAGATCGCCGGATGCAAATTTGTGATATTAAACAGCAATGAAAAAATGATTGGTGCGCCAATTCAGAAAACCTGGCTGAATAAAGTCCTGACTGAATCAGAAGCCGATCCCGGGACAAACCTCGTTTTCACCTTCTCTCACCACCCCTGGCATTCAGAGGTATGGACAGAGGGGGACTACGACTCGGTTGATGTTGTTTTTTACCCGGAGTTTCTGAAGTTCAATAAAATGGTTCAATATTCATATGGCCACGCCCACGATTTTGAACTGGGAGCAATCGTAAATACAAACAACACGGACCCTCTGGTGCATGATTTCCGCACCCTCCTTGCTGGCGGAGGGGGAGCCGAGCTTACCAGATTCTTCTCAGGTTCAATTGATTATCCTGAAATCCAGAAGACCGTCGACGATTACAACTATGTCCTCATGGATATCAATGTAAACGATCGATCCTATGTGGCCGAAGCATATACGCTGGGAAAACCCGAGCACCCGCTCAACCAGGTACTCGACACCTGGCATTTCAGGATGAACCAGGCTCCTCCTCAGAAACCGGTTGCAAACCCGGTTACCTCATTTAACCCTGTGACACTGTCAGCATCTGCTATGAGCGGCGCCGATTCCTGTATGTCCTCGTGGTTTGAAATTACGGCAAGCCAGGGAAACTATTCATCCCCGGTGCTGAGCAAACTCCGCGACAGGGAGGATGTTTTTGAAAATACCGGCTCCCCAAACTTCATCCCCATCAATAAACATGCAGGGATTGACCTTAATTCGCTGGAAGTACCCGACAGCATCCTTTCGCATGGAAAAACATTTTGGTACAGGGTAAAGTACAGGGATGACAACCTGAAGTGGAGTCCCTGGTCCGATGAAGTTGCCTTCAATTCTTCCGGCATAGATGATCAGGATCTTTCATCAGGTAAATTCAACCTGTCACAAAATTCCCCGAATCCGTTCAACGGTTCCACTTTGATCAGGTATCAGCTGAAATCAAAGGCTCATGTAACGATAACAATCCTTAATATGTATGGGGTCGAAGTTGCAACCCTCGTGAATGCCGAGAAACCGGCAGGCGAATATTCCGTAGTGTTTACTGTCGACAAGGACTGTCATCCCGCCGGGATCTATTTCGTTCACATGAGATGTGACGATGCTGCCAAGGACAGAAAAATGCTCATCACCTATTAACCGTTCGAAATGGGGATTTATCATTGGATTGATCGCTTCCCTCAGCCTGTAAATCAGCGCAATTCGGAAAAAAGCTATAAATCACTTCATCAGTTCAATTTGATCTTTTAAACGAATATCCCCCGAAGAGGCGCCGATCATGACAGCAAAATGGCCAGGTTCCAATACGGGTTTCGCATTTTGATCAAAGAAGGACAACTTTGCAGCATCAAGATTAAAGGTGATGGTTTTTGATTCTCCCTTTTTGAGGGAAACCTTTACGAAATCCTTTAATTCGGAAACAGGGCGACAGATCGACCCCACTAAATCCCGGATATACAATTGCACGATCTCTTCACCATCGTAAGGGCCGGTATTGGACACCGTCACCCTGACAATCACCACGTCGTCCTTTCCGAATTGTTTCCTGTTTATCTCCAGATTACCATACCGGAAGGTAGTGTAAGACAATCCGTAACCAAATTCATATTTTGGGTGGCTGGAAAGATCCGTGTAGCCAGAACCGTAAAAGCGATCGGAGTTGTTTTGGGCAGGGCGCCCGGTATTGAAATGGCTGTAGTACATGGGAATTTGTCCAACGCTGCGCGGAAACGTCATGGTCAGTTTCGCAGATGGGTTATAGTCACCAAAAAGCACATCGGCTACGGCATTACCTGCTTCGCTTCCAAGCCACCACGTGTAAAGAATAGCCTGAGCATGATCGGCGGTGTAATTAAAAACCAACGGGCGCCCGGCACTGATCAAAACTACCACGGGTTTTCCGGTTTTTAGCAGAAGTTCCAGGAGTTCTTCCTGTACGCCGGGAATCCCAATGTTGCTCCTGCTTTTGGCTTCGCCCGACATATCCCTGCGCTCCCCCATGGTGAACAGGACAACATCAGCCTGTTTCGCGACGGCGATGGCTTCGTCGAAACCCTTGCGGCTTTCCCCGTCAAAGTCGCATCCCAATGCATAATGCAACCTGGTCTCCCTGCTCACCCTGGCTGAGATGCCTTCCCACCAGGTCACAATTAAATTCGAATCCACACCGGGCACGTTGACATCCCAGGACCCTTTGTTTTGATTTACAGCCTTAACCATCGGGCCAATGACAGCGATGCTCTTCAAGGTGGGAGAGAGCGGCAGGAGATGGTTTTCATTTTTCAACAGCACAATGCTTTTACGGGCCATCTCACGCGCCATGGCAGTATGTTCCGGATTGTTCAGCGCCTTGCGCTCCCGTTCCTCGCTGCAAAAACGATAGGGATCCTCAAACAATCCCAATTCGAACTTCTTCACCAGGATTCTCCGAACGGCATCATCAAGGGCAGCTGAACTCACCAGCCCTTCCCTGACAAGCTTTTCAAGGTAGTTCCTGTAACAGCGACTCTCCATATCCATGTCGCATCCCGCATTGATCGCGCTGAGCGCTGCTTCGTAATCGCCGGCTACATTTCCATGATTGACCATCTCTCCCACGGATCCCCAATCGCTGACCACAAAACCGGTAAAGCCCCACTCCTTTCGAAGGATTTGGGTCAGCAACTCATTATTTCCTGTCGAAGGTACCCCATTGATGTCGTTAAATGAGGTCATAACCGTTGCTACCCCGGCATCTACCGCTGCCTTGAAAGGTGGCAGGTAAACCTCTCTCAGCAGTCGCACGCTCATGTCGACTGAATTGTAATCCCGCCCGCCAATGGCCGCTCCATAGGCCGCAAAGTGTTTGGCGCATGCCATCAACGCATTGGTTGCACCCAGGTTCTCTCCCTGAAACCCCCTGACCCGGGCGGCGGCGATGAGCGACCCAAGGTAGGGATCCTCTCCCGACCCCTCCATGACCCTTCCCCACCTTGGATCACGGGCAATGTCGACCATGGGGGCAAAGGTCCAGTGAATCCCTGCAGAACTGGCCTCCGTAGCAGCGACCCGCTCGGATCTCCCGATCGCATCCAAATCCCAGCTGCATGATTCCCCCAATGGAATGGGAAAGGTGGTTTTGTATCCATGGATGATATCCTGACCGAAGAGGAGCGGAATTTTTAACCGCGACTGCATTGCAATCAATTGCCATTTACGGGTCCGCTGAACGGTTACACAATTTAAAAGCGAACCTACTTCACCATTTTTAACCTGCTCAGCCTTATTCGTATCAACCGTGACCGGCCCCGTGGCATCCCAATCGTCATTGTATTGGTTGAGCTGTCCAACCTTCTCTTTTAAAGTCATCAATTTCAACAACGAATCAGCTCTGAGATAAGCATTGTTTGTCTGCCCGATTAATTGCATGCTGCATGCTGTAAATAAAAGGGCCCACGAGAGGATCACGACCGTTCTGGTCATATTTCATCGGTTTTGAGAAGGTGGTTGATTTTTACAGTGAACATCTGCCAATGCAATGGCATCAGAGATGATTTGCAGCCCTTCGTCGATCTGCTCTTTTGTAACGCATAAGGGAGGTGCGGTAAAAATATAGTTCCAGCGGACAAACGTAAACATTCCCAGTTCCCTGATCCTGGCCGCTACCCGGTTCATGATCTCCATTTCAGCTGGTTTTGCATTCCAAGGAGCCATGGGCTCTTTGGTTTTCCTGTCCTTAACGAGTTCTATACATCCCAGCAATCCTGTGTTCCGGTAATCGCCAATCGAGATGTGCCTCTTTTTCAGCTCTCCGACCCGCTCTTCCATGTACTTTCCCATGAGTGCGGCATTTTCAACCAGATGTTCCTTTTCATAGATTTCAATGACTGCATTTGCCGCGGCACAGGCCACCGGGTGGGCAGAATAGGTGAGCCCCAGCGGAAGGGGGTTGTTGTCGAAATGGCTGGCAATCTTTTCAGACACCACAATGCCTCCCAGCGGAATATACCCTGCTGTGAGACCCTTTGCCATGCAGAGTATATCGGGTACAACCCCATGGTGATCGATACCGAACATTTTACCGGTCCGGCCGAAACCGCTCATGACTTCATCTGCAATGATCAGGATTCCGTATTTATCGGCAATGGCCCTGATTTTCTGCCAGTACCCCGGGGGATATTTGATACATCCTGAAGTACCGGATTCCCCTTCAAACAAAATAGCAGCCACACTGTCAGGATTTTCGTACTTTATCACCCGTTCAACATGGGCCGAACAAATGTCTGAACATTCCCCGGGGGTTTGACTGTTCCAGGGGCAACGGTAACAATAGGGATTTTCTACGTGAACAAAATTGGGTGCCGCCTGGCTGTCGACAGCATGCCGGCGAGGATCGCCTCCGGCTGAGAAAGCACCGTATGATGCCCCGTGAAATGACTGGTAAAAGGTAATTATCTTGAACCTTCCGCTGCAGATCCTTGCGATCTTAACGGCATTTTCGATAGACTCCGCTCCTCCGAGGGTAAAAAATGTTTTTGTCAGGTTTCCGGGCGTGATCTCCGATAACTTTTTCCCCAGTTCACCCCTGGCTTTGGTGATCATTCCGGGATATACATAGCTGACCTCTTCCTTCTGCCTCGAAACAGCCTCCCTCACTGCGGGATGCCCATGTCCTGTGTTTACATTCATCAGCTGTGATGAAAAATCAAGATACCTTTTCCCGTCATAATCATAAAGATAGACGCCTTTGGCATGGCTTACATTGATCGGGTTCAGACCTGCCTGTTTTGACCATGAGAACAAAGTGAAATCAAGGCTGTTCTTACGGATTCGTTCCTTTTCCTGTTGGGATATTATTTCATCGAGCATTGGTTGATTGATTTACATTGTTACTTTTCAGCTCATCCAGTTTATTCCTGCTTCAGGGTTCCATTTGGTTGTGACTTTTTTCAGCTTCGTCCAGAAATGAACGGAGCTTTTCCCCGTCAGATCACCCACCCCGAATTTTGAATCGTTCCAGCCGCCAAATGAGAATGGTTCTCTTGGGACCGGTACGCCGATGTTGACCCCGATCATTCCGGCGCTGGCATTGTCGGCCAGATATTTTGCCATACCACCGCTTTGGGTAAAGATTGCTGCCGCATTCCCATACGGGTTAGAATTTTCGATGGCCAGTGCTTCATCAAGATTCTTCACCCTGATGATGGCGAGCACCGGTCCGAAAATTTCTTCGCTGGCTACATGCATGCCGGGAGAAACCTGGTCGATGACCGTAGGGCCAACATAGAACCCGTTTTCTTTTCCCTCCACAATCACGTTTCTTCCATCAACAAGAATCCTGGCACCCTGGTTTTCAGCATCCGTGATGTATTTTTCAATCCGCTCTTTCGCTGCGCCGGAAATCACCGATCCCAGGTTCTTACCCGGGATGATTTTTTTTGCTTCCGCACAAACAAGGTCAATAATTGTGTCGCAATCACCAACGGCTATCATGACAGAAGCGGCCATGCAACGTTGACCGGCACATCCCGACATGGAAGCAGCCACATTTGCAGCGGTCATAGATGGGTTTGCATCGGGCAGCACAACCAGGTGGTTCTTTGCCCCGCCCAATGCCAGCGCCCTTTTAAAATTGGATGCAGCCCTGGCATATACGATTTTGGCCACCCTCGTTGAGCCTACAAATGACATAGCATCAATACCCGGATGATCGCAAATGGCCTCCACAAGACTGCGGTCCCCATTCACAATATTAAACACACCTGCAGGCAACCCGGCTTCCTGAAGCAATTCAGCAATTCTCAAAGCACTCAGGGGGACGACTTCGGAGGGTTTCAGGATCATGGTATTCCCCAGGGCCAGGGCATTGGGAATGGTCCAGTGGGGAACCATGCTTGGAAAATTGAACGGTACGACACTGGCAACAACCCCCACCGGGCACACTTCGGAGCGGCACTCCACACCCCTGCTAACCTCCAGGATCTCGCCGCCAATCATCTGGGGCAGCGAGCAGGCAAATTCAGTGAGTTCGATGCTCTTTTCAATCTCTGCCTTTGCCTCATCGAATGTCTTTCCGTTCTCTTCACGGATAAGCTCTGATAAGGCTGTCATGTTTTTTTCAAGCAGCGCCTTATACCGGTAGAATACCTGGACACGCTCTTTGATCGGAACCTTTGACCATGTCAAAAATGCCTGCTGCGCCTTCGATACGGCATCATCAAGATCCCCGGGGCCGGAGAGGGGAACCTGCGAAAGGATCGTCCCGTCAAGAGGGGAAATAACATCGAGGGTTCGGTTGGTAAGTGAGGGAACAAATGCCCCATTGATATAATTCCTGACTTCCGGGTACTTCATCGCTAAAGGTCTTTGATTTTACAAATAATCTGAGGGTAACTTCCTTACCTATTTTTCTCTCTTTCCGGTGGCTTTTTCAATGTTTCCCACAGGCAGTCATTCACTATTTTCAGGATCTGCTCCATCTTATGTAAATCCACCCTTTCGAAATCATCCAGCGGTGTATGGTATTCATCCGGAAAACCGGCATGAAAGGTCAGGATTGGAACTTTCCGGTCGGAAAATGGCCGGTAATCACTTCCTGAAGCGCCGGTCACGTCCCAGAGTTCAAGAACAAACGGATGCGCAAGTTTTGAATTTACATTTTTTGCGAGGGATCTCAGATCTTCATTTACAGTCATAGTTCCGATGCTAAGTCCTATCCTTCCCGTGTCTTCCGGAGCACTCCGAGAAATCATATCCATGTTGATGACCAGGGAAACCTGCCTTGGAACCAGCCGTGAATGCATGGCAAACCAGGTGCTCCCCAGCTTTCCTCTCTCCTCCCCGATCCAGGCGGCAAAAATGATATTACACGGGGGTTTTCCGGGATGAGAAGACCATGCCTTAGCCAGGGCGAGCATTCCCGCCACACCGGAAGCGTTGTCATCAGCCCCGTTGAACACCTGGCCTTTCCTTACACCCAAATGATCATAATGCCCCCCGATGATGATGTTCCTCGTTGTGTCAATGCCCTGGATCATTCCAATGACATTCCGGATCATCACCTCTTCGGATCTGACAGCAACCGAAAACCTGAGTTTTTTGTCCTGCATGGAGCGGGAGGCAGTCAAAAGGTCGCTGGCTGCCTTTTTTTCAAATCCCGACAGGTCGATCCCGGTACCATCCAGGAGCTGCAAAATTGCATCTGCTCCCAGGGTGAAACAGGGTATTTTCAGCTTCCCGGTATCGCCGGGTAAATAATGACGAAAATTTTCATCCTCTCTGTCTCCGGAAGTGGGTTCATTTATTTTGCTGTTCAAAACATGGGGGTCGATAAAAACCACAGCTGCCGCTCCGTGTCTTTCTGCAAGTTTGAGTTTCTTCCTGATGGTCGCGTAGTCATCCTCAAAGGATCTGCCCAGCTTTTTCCAGGCCAGCGAGGTAGTATCCGCGTGACCGGGATACCCATCGACAACCACGACGACCTTGTTTCTGACATCAGTACCCGTGTAATCATTATAACCCTTGGCCGGGGCTTCAATTCCGTAACCGGCAAATACAACAGCTGCCTCAGCTTCCCTGCCGAAGGGAACGGGGTCAACGATAAAATCAGTACCGGGAGCGAACATGATTACAGGTTCTCCCTTTTCAGCATCCCTGATCAATTCAAGGGAAGATTTTTCAACATGGCATCGGACCATTTTAAAACTCTGAAAAAAGGTCTGAGCTGGTTTTTCAGGAGATCCCTGGCTGCTCTTTATTTCCAGGTCACCGGATGGCATTAAACCACTGAGTTGCATCATCGAAGCTATATAGTCTGCCGCCATTGAAGCGCCCCGCGTACCCGTTTCACGACCCTCCATCCAGTCGGAGGAGAGGAATGAAAGGATCCCTTCAAAATCATGCTTTACAGGAGCAGGAACAGGGCTGGAGGTGGTCTGTGCCTGAATGGTTAACGATGAAAACCATAGAAAAAATAACAAGAGGAAGGATCTGCACATTATACAAGATGATTGTGGATCGGAATGGATGCCATGACCTGCATGCAAGGACTTAATTTACAGGTTTGACTTCCGTTAATGCAAATATAACTATATCCAAATAAACTATTACCTCTCAACATGGAAAGTAAAAATTAAGATAAATTTGCGCCAGCTTCCTTCACCTTTTTAGCAATCCGGAACATGGAAAAGAAAAAGATGCCGCACACACTGATCATTATAGCTGTTATCCTGATCCTTTTTCTGATTCTGACCTGGATCATCCCGTCAGGGCAGTTTGATCGTCAGGATTATCACGGCAGGCTGGTTGTGGTTCCTGGAACCTACCACAAGGTTGACCCGCACCCCCAGGGATTTATAGAGCTGTTCACAGCACCCATCAAAGGCATGATGTCGGCATCACAGATCATAGCCCTGGTGCTGCTTATCGGTGGTGCATTCGGGATCGTCAGCAAAACGGGAGCAATCAATTCCGGGCTGGCCCGTGTCCTTGAGGCTACGCGTAAAAATCCGGCCATCAAGAGATTCATCATTCCCATAATCATGTTCCTTTTTTCATTGGGCGGCGCTTCATTCGGCATGGCTGAAGAGGTCATGGTCTTTGTCCTGATCACCATCCCGCTGGCTATGGCCATGGGGTATGATTCACTTACAGGAATCGCCATGCCCTTTCTGGGGGCTGCATCAGGTTTTGCAGGTGCATTCAGCAACCCTTTCACCATTGGCATCGCCCAGGGCATCTCGGAGATCCCCATATTCAGCGGCTGGGAATACCGTATCGTGGTCTGGCTTGTGCTTATGACCACCGCCATTATCTTTGTCATGCTCTATGCACGGAGGATCGAAAAGAACCCGGAAAAAAGCCTGGTTTATGAGATTGACCAAAAAAGAGATCATAAAGACTATCATTCTGCCGAAGATCTTGCCTTAACATTGAAAAGAAAGCTGGTACTGATCATCTTCTTTTCCTCCATCGTGATGCTCATCGTCGGGGTCAATCTCTGGGACTGGTATATC
>Ga0194053_10000389_pt1 | contig 33574 bp, 28 predicted proteins | sample SepL228m_MetaG_FD_161684 | JGI IMG/M metagenome (GOLD analysis project Ga0194053, IMG submission 161684) | Anoxic zone freshwater microbial communities from boreal shield lake in IISD Experimental Lakes Area, Ontario, Canada - Sep2016-L227-8m | ecosystem: Environmental > Aquatic > Freshwater >... | reverse complement strand
GGCTGGGCAGCACGTTCTGGGGGCAGACGGAGCTGAGCGTCTACGACGACTCGATGCACGGCATCTGGGGCATGTCGTACAAGTACCACGAGCGGGCCATGGTCATCAACGAGCGCAACCTGGTCCGGCTCTGGGACGTGGCCTACGACGGGTACGTCGGCGGCAAGGACGACACCTACGTGGACTGGAACGACCGGGACGAGAACTCGGAGTCGCCCTGCTCGGTCGAGAGCTTCCGCACGCGCACGCTGGAGGTGACGCGGCACTACCGCGGGCCCTCCATGATGGTGATGGCGTTCCACCACCACATGAACGAGGAGTACCACCGGAAGTTCCGCCCCAACTGGCCGTCGCCGATCGTCTACTACGACGACCCCGCGAACCTGAACCGCATGTCGGTGGACTACGACAACCTGCACGTCATCCCCACGGAGGACTTCCGGGTCTTCAACAGCGCGCTCTACAAGGACGCCTACGACAACTACAAGCGCCACATGCCCGACTTCGCCACCCTGCACCGCATGCGGAAGAACGCGGGGCTCGCCGCGGTGGAGCACGAGGTGTCCTCGGACGCGCTGGCGTTCCAGGGGACGATGCGCGTGCAGACGCTGGACGGGCAGCTGGTGCAGGAGGTCGCGGGAAGCGGCCACCACGGGCCCGACTTCATCGGCGTCGCCTCGCTGCGCGCGGGCAAGGGATACAAGATCAACTCGCAGCCCACCATCCAGCGTCTGATTTAATTTTTGTTTTCATTCGTGTAATTTAAATGAATTTGCTTTGTCTCTCACTTCCGCTCGCCCTCGAACTCGCCCCAGAAGTCGTTGTTCCCCGGGTTCGGGTCGCGCGTGCGCTTTCGCGACGCCTCGTCCTTGAACTGGCCGCCGTTGAGCGCGCGCAGCGACTCGCACTCCACCCGCAGCCGCTCGATCTCGTCCACCTGCTTCGCGTGCAGGTTGGACGCCTCGCACGCGACGGTCCACACGCCGTTGTTTTCGCGCGTGTCGTTGACGAGCCGCTGCATCCCCTCGGAGAACTGCTTCCTGGCGTCCTCGTTGTTGACGCTGTCCTGCAGCCACTTGGCGATGACCGTGTCCAGGATCCGCTTCATCTCGTCCCGCTTGCCCTCCTGCGGGGGCACACGCAGAAAAAAAATTAGAATTGGAAACAAATGCAAGCAAGCAAGCAAAAGTCAGCGTCAACCTGCAGCTTGCCCATCTTCTCCTTGGCCTCCTCCAGCTCCTTCATCAGCCGCTCCCGATCCGTCTGCAGGTTCTGCACCTGGCTGAGGATGGACGTGAGCTCCTGGGGGGTGGACTTGGCGGCGCTGCTGGCTTCGGACGAGGTCATGTGCTCTCTGGCGACGCTGCGGGTCGCGTGCTTAAATATGATCATTTGGCATGGCGGAGCATTCGATCGCGCCGGTGCGTGACGAAAAAAGCGGCTTCTTTTTTTATTTCGTTACTTCTCCGCCCCATCCGCCTCCTCCTGCCCGCCGTCGTCATCCTCGCTGGAGCACGGGGACAGAGACGACTCTGGGCAGAGCGCGGCGTACAGGTCCGACGCGGCGTGCACGGGAATCCTGAACGTCGACTCGCGGTAGTAGTCCGGGTACAGGCGCAGATTGTTGAGGATCGTCGAGAGGGGGTGGATGCGAAACGCGTCGTAGGGAGAGGGCTGCGCGAAGGGCACTGTGAAGTGAAAGTGCAGCTGGTACACGCTGGGGGGGTAGTTGGCGAAGATCATGATCTGATCCTCCGCCACGCCCAGCTCGCGCTGCATCGCCGCCAGGCACAGCCGCTGCATCCGCTCGAGCATGGGCACGTGGCGCGCGCGCAGGTCGCGGATGCTGCGGAGGGACGGGTCCGTGGTGATGGCCAGCCAGTTCAGGCGCCTCGGGGGCGCGCAGCACAGCCCCAGCGGGGGGTCAGGCACGCGGCGGTGGATGTGGAAGCAGCGGTCGATCTCCTTCCACCGCATGGGCGGCGAGGGGCGACGGCGCTGCTGATCGGGCAGAAGCACAAAGTCGGGGGTGCGGACGCGCACGTGCTCGCTCTCGCGCTCCGCGGAGATCACCTCGCGCACCCAGCTCTTGCTGGGGCGCTCCACCTCCTGCGTCACAAACGCCTGCGTCTCCACCGCGGAGTGCGACGTGGGGGTCTCGTATACCAGGCGAATGCTCGTGTCGGACGCGCGCATGGTTTCAGGTGTGGCCTTGTGCCTCTGGGGAATCATAAATAGCCCTGCAGCGTGCGCCTGTTGACTCCAATGCCTGTTTTTATTATGAAAAGGGCGTGCGTTTTTTACGTGTTTTTTTCAAAAGACACAAAAAATGTTTTTTTCCACACAATTTAATATCAACTACGCCGCCGGTTCGGGGGCCGCGTCGGCGTGGCGGAACACTATCTCCCGATGGTACCCGTCGATGTGCCGCTGCGCATCCTGCAGCTGCCCGCTTGCGCGGTCGATGCGTCGCTGCAGCTTGGTGACACGCGACTCCAGCACAGCCTGGTCCAGCTTCTTGTGGGGGCGCGGGGGGCCGCGCTTCTTGCTGATCTTCTTCGTGACAGGCTGGGATTTCGGCTGAGGCTTGCGCCCTTGCTTCTTGCTGTTGTCCTGCTTCTGGGCGGAGATTTTGTCTGAGTCTTGGGGGTCCATCTTCTGGCTGCTGAAGTAGCGTCTGGAGCGCAGTACCACCACGTCTTGCATCTTTTTTTTTGTGGGTTGGCTTAAATAGAATGGGCAAAAAAATGCGCCCCTTTGTGTTTTTTTTAAAAGTGTCTCAATACGGCGACAGGCGAAGCGGCGCGCGCATGAGGCACCCCCTGTGCTCCCCCTTCCTCCCGATCGGCAGCAGGATCCGGGGCATGCGCGTGACCTCGTGCGTCATGCGCGTGTCGTGCATGCAGTAGGCCCCAAGCTCGTCCCAGCGGCCCTCGCGCGCCATCGCCACCGCCTCGAGCCCACTCCCTGTCTTGCCCTGGAGCCCGTTCGCGGCCAGCAGCGCGTTGAGCGAGAACCCCCTGCCGAGGCATAGCCTGGTCGCCTCGTACACGTCCACGAGCTTGAGCATCCACGCGGCCACGCGCGCGATGTCCACGGCCCACGCGCGGGCCATGAACGGGATGTCGAAGCGCGCGCCGTTGAAGGCGCACAGGCTGCTCGCTGCGTCCAGGAGGGCCATGAACTCCTCGCGCGAATCCCCGCGCGAGAAGATGAAGGTCCGCTCTATTCCCGCGTCAGGATCGTAGGCGCACGCGCACGTGATGCCGTGGATCGCCGAGTTCAGGCCCTCTGTCTCTAGGTCGAACGCGAGCATGCCTGCCGGTGCGCTCGAGGGGGGCTTATGTATGCAGGGGTCCTGCTTCATGTCTTCTGAGGGGGGATTTTGTATGCAGGGGGTCTGCTTCATGTCTTCTGCATCCGCAGCACGCAGGCGCGCAGGAAGCATTCGGTCTCCTGTGCCCTCCTGGTCTCGATCGCCGTGAGGTGCGTCTGCAGGTCTGCCCTAGGGTCTATCTTGGATGTAACCCGCAGGATCGCCGCGAGCTCCTTGCTGATCTGGGCTGTCTTCTGTGGCTTCTTCGCTGTGTGCTTTTTCGCCGAGGGGGGTTCGTCCATCCACGCACAGCGCGACCAGGGAAAACCCAGCACCAGCGAGACTGTCCCTGCTTCTTTTTTGTTTTTTTTAGTTCAATGTGGGCATATTTAAACATTGCGCCGCATGCCAGGCACCGAGATATCAATACGAATCTACGATGAGCACTGTGAACGACGCTTCAAAGACGGAGGATGCTGTAGCTGCAGGTGGATCTGGACCAGAGGAGACGCAGCTGATCTCCAGGCAGTCGGATGAGACTGGTTTGTTTGCTGCGGTCGTTCCATCCACGTTTGTAAAAAAACTGATGATCAAACGAAAGCATGGCGAAGGGCGTCCCTCGATTGACACTGGTTATGTGTGCACCACGACCCTTGTCGATGGCGTTGTGGTGAAGGAAGTTGCACAGCGTGTGCATCATCATTCAGTTCCTGAACTAGGGATAACGCAGACGATATCAGAGGAGATGAGTGTAGAGAAGATCAACGAGGACGGGAAGGATATTGCACTGTTGACGAAAAACATCCACACCGACACGCAGCATAATACTGGGGCACATTTTCCACGCGTCGTGGGTCCAAATTCGGCCTTTGGGTACGACTATGTGATTTTTGCTGGCAACCTGACGAAGGAGGCGGTGCACGGGCTGCCGGCCGGCGTCGCATCTTCAGTGGACAAGACCAAATCCACCGTCAAGCTCATGCCCGGTGTGTTCCCCCCCCATTCGATGTCATATGATCACGCGTACCAGCAGGATCGGTGCAAGGCCTACTACGGGCCAGCGACCTTGGCACTGCAGAAGGACCCCGCGCAGAAGGAGTGCGAGGATCGGTTGCTCAGGGAGATGAACCTGGGGACCATCATCGGCTGCACCAGCGAGTACGCGACCGTAACGCAGCAGGGCGACGGAACCCACGTGGCAACACTCAGGGACGGCGCTGGGCTTTTCCCCGGGCTGGTATTGAATTTCGGCTTCAGGAGGGAATTCAAGCAGGCCGTCGGCATCATAGAGCCGGTATTTGGCATGAACGAATTCAATCATGGCGTCTTTGGCCCTGGCAAATCTGTCTCGGATGCGATCCAGTTCCTGGTGGAGAATAAGCAGGACGCCTACTTGGTGCGGTTCATTGGAAACACCACCGCCCAGAAGCTGGGAACCGGAGCCGTGTTATCGATCCTGGACAATGGCGACCAGATGAAGAACACATTCATCCTGGTTCCCGAAAGCGCCAACACCCTGCAGGCGATGTACGAGGCCGCGTACGTGTTCAACAAATCGCAGTCCGGCATGACAACCAGGCTCAACGACATAGGGCCAGCTGCCATCTACTCCAACATGGTGGACGAGGTGAAACGCAAGGGCGACCTGAACTCTGCTGGCATCAAGCACAACATGGTATCGTGCGTTGTCTTTGCAAAGCTCTCTCTTGCGGACGGCGTGCATTCGTTCAGCGTGGACAAGCATATCACGGAAAAAAACGTCGTATCGACGAAACGATCCGCCATCGCCTTCACTCGCGCGTTGTTTCCAAATGATAAGAAGTTTCCGTTCAGTGGCATTCAGCAGCTGAAAGACACTGTACCAGTCAACGTACGAAAGCAGATGGCGATCTGGGGCAATCTGAACATTGCGGCCATAGACCCTGGGTTTCACGCAACCTTTGAACTGCCAATGAAACGCAGTGAAACCGTCGTGAGGCTCCAGGTTTTTTCGATGTATGGCACACGGAACCAGTTTTCGGTCGACGCCGACCGGGCCGCGGAGACAGCAAGGTTCGTCATCAAGAACAAGGGAGTGGCACCGGAGGGTGTCCTATTTGATGGAACGGTTGACTGTAAACTCTTCATTGGAAGCGCGACAAAGATGTACGCCAGTGTCACTGATGTGATTAGGGGGTTTCACAGTGGAAGATCGGAAGATACCATGGTGGACGCCATGGACAAGCTTGAATATTCAGACAGGATGCTCATTGTTCCAGGCTTGTTTTTCCACATGTTTAAGCATATGCCTCCAACTGAGTTTTCGAAGTTTGACGTGTACATGAAAAAATCGATGGACTTTGTCGTCAACTACAAGAAGCTCCGGGGGACCGAGCGGCTGACCTACAGCGTCATCGCGGGGAGGGCGTTTGTCGACGTCGTGCGCCTGAACAACCCCGCGTGGTTCAATGGCAAAAAAGGCGCAGCCGAGGAGCCCTTCTATGCGATCAAATCCGAACTGTTCCGTCCGAGGACGTCCATGCAGAAGATCGGGATGCCCATCACGAAGGCGATCCTGTCGGCCTTGAACACGGCCTACGCCGTGCGTGAGCATGCGGACATGGACCGAATGAACCTTGAAAAGGTGACAGACATCCAGCTGTTCTCCAGCAAGGAAAGCATGATCCCGTACGCCCCATTCTACGCCTACTTGGACGCGATAGGTAACGATAACGAAGAATCAGGTGTAGAGGTTGGCACCGTGGTGAACCTTGCAACGTCCTCCTGCACAGACTGTCTGACGAGTCTGAAGGAGATGTCATCGACCATGATGTCGTACAAGTGGGGTAGAGACATTGTCGATGAAGACGAGGATGAAGAGGTGCTGGAAGATGGAGAGGAGCTCGATACCGAAGTCGTCGAGGACGTGGCTGGTGACTGAGAGACCTAAAGCGGATGACGCCACGCGCCAAAAGCGAAAAACGCGCCAAGGGGAAAACGCGATCCACGCGATGCGGTCCACACCCACAAAACGACGCCACCGAAAGGGTCCCTGTACGCGCGCGATTGCACAGCAGCAGTTGAAAACAAAAATAAACAGAACAAACATGTGTCACAGTATATCACCCACGGCAAACGCGGCCGCCAGGATCCCCATTAGGAACAGCGAGTCAAACCCAAAGCCAAGCGTGCAGAGCAGAGAGAGCATGAGGGCATCCAGCGGCGCGGTCACCAGCGTCGCGACGCACTCGCGCGCGCGGAGCTTCGTGCCCACCCGTGCGGCTATCGCCCATATGAGCGGGGCGTTGTAGGGCGTCTCGACACCGGCGTACAGGCGCGTGGCGACGAACAGCAACGTCCCAGCTATCAGGTTGTATATGGGAGGGTCGGCCAGGTCAAATCGCGACCACCTGGCCCAGCCCCACATTCCCATGTATGCCAGCACATATGCCAGCGCATAGCGAGCCGCGAAGGCCTCCTCCTCGGTGACAAACACGCTCTGCCAGCCGGATGCGAGGGTGACGACCACGCAGCACGCGGTGGCCGCCACCGTGCGGTCGTCCTCCGCCGTCTCCTGCCCTGTCGACGCCAGCGGCTCCTCCGCCGTCTCCTGTCCAGCGGACGATGCGCGCTCCACGCGCCGCAGCACCAGGTAGCTCAGCGCCCTGACGATGTACACGGCGAGCAGGCACACGGACCAGTAGGCCCACGGCGGAAGGTCCGTGCGCGCGAACGAGAGCATCCCGTTGCACAGCACGAGGTCGCCGCCGCCGTCGAGTGCGTCGCAGCTCGTCACGTCGTAAACATTTTCCGGCGCCAGCGCGCGTCCATCGCTTTCGCGGCTGCACGCGAGCCCTCCCCACGCGGCAGATGGATTGTACACTGCGAGCCCTCCCCATGCTGAGGAGGGGTTGTACACAGCGAGGGACTGCGGCGCCGCAGGGAAGCACATGCCATGCCCGGTGTCGCACAGGGCCATGGAGGAGGCGATGCAGGGGCGCGAGTCCCAGCCCAGGCGCCGCAGGTCCGCCTGTGCCCAGTGAGGGGGCTTCACCGACACCCCACGCGCGTTGACGCGGATGCAGCCCCCTGACGCCGCCAGCAGCGCGTCCCACCCGGACGTCCAGACCACCCGCGCGCGATCGGTGGCAAGGTATGGCACCGAGTCTGCAAGGTCGAAGATTGGCATCCGTGCAAAGCAAGAGGGAGAAAATGCTTAATAGGGTGGGCTCTGCATCCTTCTAGTGGCCCCTTTGGGTTTAGGCCATCGCAAAAAAAAAGGCAACGACAGCCTTATTATTAAGGGCTCCACCGCAAAGGGAGAGCAGAGCATGCGCGAGGCGGTGACGGTGGTGGTCACCACGTGCCTGTGCATCCTGACGGGTTTCTTTGCTGTGGACAAGCTCTGCCTGGGGTACAAGCAGTTTCAGCTGCGCGCCACGCAGATAGAAAAGGAGTCGTGGCTGCGCGCGCAGTGCCTGAAGCCCGAGTTCTACAACAACATCCGCTTCCACACCACCTTGTGCGAGGAGGTGGAGGCCACGGCGCGCATCGGGGCCGTGTGGTTTGCCGTGAACGAGGTGGCTTCCAGCCTGCCCATGCCCAATCCAGTGGATATCCTGAATCGCGCCAGCTGGGCCACAATGGCGTGCGCGGCCCTCGTGCTGCTGGTGTGCCCGTCGCTTATCATATCCCAGCTCCACCACGCGCAGCCCTTGGAGAGGACCAGAATACCGTTTTTTGTTGGAGAGAGCTCGTGTCGTGCGTAGGAGGACTATATGGGAACGCGTTGGGGGCTATTTCAAGAGGTGTGTTTGTTATCATTCGACGCATGGACGCAGACGACACGACGAACATGCTCATTCGTATGCGAGGAAACGGAATGGCGCACAGCGTGGCTGATGCGGAAACAGCGAGGGTGATAGAGCTCAAGGCGAGGATAGCAGAACTAGAGGACCTGTATGCGTCGACAAACACAAGAGTGCAAGAGGCGCACTCCAGGTACACTAACATCGTGAAGAAGAAGGAGGACTTGGACGCGTTGCGTGCGAAAATTCAAACACGGGATGATAAGATAGCCCAGATGGTCGAGCAATCTGCATTAGACGCTGTTCAAGATGAATTAAACAGCGAAAAGGACAATAATATAGCATTAAATAGAGAGAATGATATATTACGTGCAGACCTTAAAAATATACAAGCAAAAAATACGGCAGCCACCAAAGAAATAGCACATTTAAAAGGAGCAGCGCCTGTTACTGGGGTAGGTGCAACAGCGGGCATAGACATGATAAGTAAAGTTCTCGATCCGAAACCAGCACTTGCCGCTCTATTCCGCGCTGAGCTGGAAAAGGTCCATGCAATGGCGAACGTCGCTTTTGCAGATACGACAAGAATTGTTAATGCGTTCGCAGCCACTATGAAAACCGGAATAACAGCACACGTACAGGAAAAGTTTAACGATGTAAAATCAGCAGGGGAAACAGGTGATATAAAAAAACTCAGAACATGGTCTACATTACAAAAAAAGAAATATGAACTATTTTTTAAGTTGCTGCTCAATGAGATCCTTTTTGTTTTAACAAAATTACTTGTAACAGAATCGGATTGGATGAATCTGAAGCATCTGTTCAACGCGGAAAACCAAACGTCATTTTTTGAGCCATATCTGCTCCAAATACAGTCAGATGTTTTTTTTTGGGATGTATGCAGAGCTATGATGCCACTTCCACTTTCAACGATGCAAAAAATAGAGGAATTGTTTCCTGTTTTTTTTAACAATGAATCCATTCAATGGGAGATTAACGACATTACTACAGGTGAATCACGTGAAATATATGATATTTCCTTAGCAGGCAATTCAAGTGCCCCCTCTACATTACCTCTTCGAACGAGGGTTGCGTTTGCAGTTGAATCCACGTTATACGATTTTTCAACATGTGTGACTCTTTTTTTCGCTGCGACAGACATATTGAGCATTGATAGTCCTCCTCCTGCCCTTATGGTTCCATACACAGACATAATGTCCACCGTGATGGAGGCAAGGAAAAAAATAAACGGATTGATACCTGCACTGTATATAACTGTAGCTTTAAGCATGCCATACCATGCACAGTGTGTTGATAAAACAGGCAATAACACAGCAGCAAATAAATTCCATATTCAACCAACACGAGCCAAACTGCTTGAATCCGATCGCTTCCTATTGGATCTGAGAAAACATTCAAAAGCCGCCATGCAACTTCAAACAATGCAAAAAATTTCAAAATTTGACGATGTTTTTGACAGTTTCATAGCACAACTATCATCTCCATAAAAAACACACCATTGTGCTGCACAGCGTGCTATATTTAAACCTGCATGCCATCCATGGCAAGCACTTCATTCATATCAGTGAGCTTCTCATCCGATGGATACATCAACCAACAACCAGGTCGCCGCCTCTTCTATCTCCTTGAGGACGGCCAGTCGTTCGAACTACGCCAAAGCCATGGCGGTTCCAACCAGTGCGCCCACAAGCGCGAAAAAATACACAGGGGTAGTGATGAAGGTCAACCCCCTGGCTGAAGCCCGTCTTCGTTTGAGTTTGAGCGGCAAAGCCAAAGAGACAGTCAACCTGCTTTTCAATCCCATTCGCCTGTTGCACCTCGTCCTGGTGCTGATGTCGATTTCGGTCATCTGCTTCGGGCCCCTAGACGCGCAGATTGCTGCTGTGATGACGGCAGGCTGCTGCATCGGGCTCGTCATGTGCCTCGTGGCGGACAAGTACATGGAGGGCATTGGAAAAAAAGGACCTGCTGTTGCGATCGTGAAAAAAACCGAGCCTGTTGCTGCGACCGAGGAAAAAACTGAGCCTGCTGCTGCGAATGAGAAAAAAGCTGAACCTGTTTCCATCAAGACTACCAACCTAGTGCCAGTGCAGGTCAAGGACATTGTGCAACTGACAATCGACGTGTGTGTTGTCCTGTGCGAGGTATTCACTCCCAGCCTACCGCACAAGATGCTCCTTTTCTGCCTCGTGTCAACTATGGTGCTGCTTGTGCAGGTTCTGCATCTGTTCGTGTTCTACCGCTACACCGACGCGTCCGAAGGCCGCAGGCGCATAATGAACATTTTTATTCATGGCGTGGCAACCGTTATCACCTCGTTGGTCGGATCCTCGTTGGTCGGATCCAATGTAAAGATATATGAGCTGGTCTTCAAGTTGACCGCCGTCCTATTCCTGAACATCCCCGTCCTGTTTGATCCGTCCACGCTGTACACGTTCTGTGGCGTGGGGCCGTTGATGGCCTGCGTCAGGCTCACCAGCCTCAAGATGGCGCACGCCTCGCTCTTCGCCATCATGTCGGTACAGTGCATCGGCGGGCTCGGAGGTGCGGATCTGGCCACCCTGCTCATCTTCTGCTGCTTCTATGTCGTGCTCGTCGTGTTTTACTTTGTAATCGAAAACGAGACCAAGATGACCGGCGCTGACAACAACAAGACAAAGTCGCACATCCTGATTCGATTCGTGATGTGGATCGGACAGAATCTGTTCGTCTGGGCGCAGGAACTGTGCGTGAGCCAGGGGGTGTTTCACGGGATGGGCGAGTCCAATCTCGTCCAGCTCTTCGATACCGCGCTGGAGTGCGTCCACGGAGGAATGAGGGCGATGCTGCCGCACGTGTATTCCACGCTCGCCTTCTTGGCCAGCCTCAGCCAACTTACAGCGTTTACCCTCATGTTCATTCCGGTGATCTTCCCGTTGATGCTGTGCTATCAGAGAGAGGTCCTCTGGAAGTGCATTCGCTACATCGTGGAGAAGGTCGCGTGGGCGTGCGGGCACATGCTGCTGAGCTCCTTCGACATTTCCTCCGTGGCCGACAGCATTTTCTCGCTCAAGAACGTGACCATAACCCCAAAGAGCTTCTACAGGGGCATATTCAAGACCGACCTGAGGAGCCTCGCAGGGGACGTGCTCGAGCTCAAGAACAGCACGCTCGTCTTCACAAACGACACCCAGAACTACTTCGCCTGCGTCAAGAAGATGGACGAATCCAAGCTGAGGTTCATGTGCGGCGTCAAGGATTCCCTGTTCGAACCTGCGAATTGCGTCACCATCCTCACGGCCGTCAACCCAAGCGCGGACACGACGATTTGCACCAGCGTCGCCAGGCTGCACAACATGCTGGCGCTGTGCCGTATCTGCGACGTCCTCATGCTCAAGATGCAGCATTCTGCCGCCATCGTGGAGGCAATGCAGAACAAGTCGAGCCTCAGGATCGGCGGCATAACGGACATGGGAAAGAAGATCATATGCAGCATGAAAGACAAGAACCAGGCGCAGGCCGCGATGTGCACGTCGGTGAACGCCACGGAGAGGGCGGCCACATTCGAAGAGTCAGTGGAGCACATGCTGAACCAGGTGAGCGACTCGACAGACTACTCCCCGACGTTCGCTGACATGGTCAACAGCCTGTACATCCGCGTGATGCAGACCAGCAACTTGGCCGTGGTCGAGCAGCAGATGGACACGACGCTGGCTAACATTTCCGATCAGTACAACGAGTACATGCACAACAAGAAGAAGGCCATGGAGGCGGCTGCGACGAAGGCGGCCGACGAGGCGGCTGCGAAGCAGGCGGCCGACGAGGCGGCTGCGAAGAAGGCGGCTGCGAAGAAGGCGGCAGATGAGGCGGCTGCGAAGAAGGCGGCCGACGAGGCCGCCGCAAAGAAGGCGGCTGCAGAGCAAGCGGCCGCAAAGAAGGCAGCTGACGAGGCCGCAGCAAAGAAGGCGGCTGCAGAGAGGACGACCAACAATGGCACCTGCAATCAGACGAAGGCTGTGATGGATACCGCGGCGGAGGAGGCCAAGGCGACGGCTGAAGAGGCCAAGGCGAAGGCCGCGGCAGAGGAGGCCAAATCGAAGGCCGCGGCGGAAGAGGCCAAGGCGAAGGCCGCGGCGGAAGAGGCCAAGGCCAAGGCCAAGGCGGCAGAGGATGCCAAGGCGAAGAAGGCTGATACTGATGAAATCAAGGGACTTGAATCGCTCATCGCCGACGGAATGTCCTTTCTCGCAACCAAACCAAAGGAGGCACAGAGCATTCTTGGTTTTTGGACTGATTTGTTCGTGGATGCAGCACTTCTTCGCGATTAGATACTCCAGGCAAGAAGCGGGGACCTAACCCATAATAGTGTCTCATTTTTTGGTGATACCCCCGCCTCCCCTTCCCATATGCTCAGATGGAGCGAATGAAATACAATACCTACGTTTTTTTTCAGTGTGTCACGCAAGCCCGTGCCGTATTTGAGCGTGTGCCCTCCATTCTCCCCCAATACCACACGCCATCATGCGCTCCATCCTGTGGTGCATCCTCATTTCCCATACCATCCTCGCCATTGTGATACTCGCGCTGACCGCGTGGCGCGGCGATGCGCTCATGCATCTCACCGCGCGCGAGCAGTTCGCGGACTGGCCCCCCCTCCTCGATGTTTTCAGCGGCGACAGCCAGCACCTGGTAGCAGACGCGCAGTCCGCCGCGTGGTGCAACGACACGCTGCCGCGCGGCACCACCCACGCGCCCTTCTGCGCCTGTATCGCAGCGCAGGCGCGCGCCGCGCTCAATGTGTCCACCCCCGAGCGCGCGCAGGCCGCGTGGCCTCTGCTGTCGCCCTGCCTGCGCCTGCGGCCCGTGTGGCGCGTGCGAAGCGTCTGGAAGGTGCAGCTGGCGGTCCCGGCGGTGTACGCGCTCACCTCGGCGGCGGCCTTTCATCTCCTCGCGCTGTACCCGGGGGTCGCCTGGTACTGGTTCGCCGTCGCGCTGACGCTGGTCGGGGGCACCCTGCTCGCCGTGCAGCCACTCCTCAACTTCAGCTGGACGACGGGCGTGGCCACGCTCTTTGTGGTGCTCCTGTGGGCGGTGCGGCCGTCGCTCTGCGACCTGCGGGCCGCCGAGGTGGTGGGCATGTGCTTCTGGTGGGCGGAGGCGTGCGCCACGCCGGTGTACGCGCTCTACTTCCTGCTGCTGTGCACCAGGGACATAGTCGCCCTGTCGACGGGGCTCACCGTCGCCGCGGTCATGGGCACCATGTCGCTGCGCAGCTTCTGGTACGTGCTCATGCTGAAGGACAAGCAGGGGCACATCTGCCAGCGGGTGCGCTTCAGCGCGTGGCTGGCGATCGCGGTGGGGGGCGTCTTCTACCTCGCGCTGCTGCCGACGCAGGGGTCCCCGCTGCTCTCTGGCGGAGGGGGCATCGCTGCGATGCTCGTGACGCTGTGCATCTCGCTGGCGCAGGTGCCCACTGCCCACCCGACGGACATGCTCCTGTTCCAGGTCACGGCGGCTGGCGCGCGAAACGCCGCATTCGCCGTGCTGCTCGTGTTCGACCTGGCCACGCCTGGTTTGATATAGTCTATCTGGTTTAAAAAGAGATTTATTCATTTTTAGCCCTACCTGGCGATACACGCCGACTGAAACGCGAACGCAAACGCCAGCATGCCCACGATGCCGACCTTGGCCATCGGGCTCAGCAGCGCGAACCCCCCGTTGAGCGCCGCGTCGCTCCAGCCCATGCCGTAGACCAGCGTCGCCCACACCCCGAAGCTGGTGTAGCTGGCCAGCAGGAACCACGCGGAGGCGGTGACATACCAAGGCGGGCCCGACAGGACCAGCAGCTGCCCCTGGTACCCCACCAGCGCCACCGCGGCGGCATACAGCAGCCACGTGTCGAGCAGCCCGCACTCCACGAGGCTGATGGATTTGGACCAGCCAGCGTCCCTCTCCTTCCTCGAAGGGGGCGGCAGGAGCCACGCGGCGGGCACGCGGATGCCCCGCAGCTCCCTCTCCTCGGGCGCGTGGTCGGGCTCGCGCTCCGCCGCGAGCGCCCAGTGCATCTGCAGCCCTCCCAGATTGCACATGGCGATGAGCGCGAGCGCCGTCAGCGGCATGAACGCGGGGGGCTCCACGATGAAGATGCACAGTACCGCCACGAACAGCTCCGGGGCCGTGATGGCGTACTCGGCGTAGCGCAGCCCGACCCGCATGCTGTCGTCGAGCTCGCGCCAGTGCCGCATGGAGAAGAACACCGAGGCCGCCGCGACGCTGCCCGCCAGCATGGTGAAACACTCGACGAGGGCGGCAGACCCGGACGAGTAGGGCGCGAAGAGCAGCGCGCCGAGGGCGGCGATGCCCGCGCATGGGGCCCACGCGTGCGGCAGCAGGTGAAAGAGCGAGAACGCGGTCGAGATGAACTCAAAGTGGCCCAGCAGCGAGATGGGATGCCAGCGGGTGAACGCACCTATCTCCTGATACAGCGGCATTCCCTGCGCCGTGCATCCGCCGCCTCGGCTGCCCTCCTCGTAGCAGGCCTCGTCCAGCCCCCCCGCGAGCTGCAGGGCCACGGTCGCGTTGCGATACCTCGGCGCCTCCGCGAGGTCCTGGTACGTATCCATGGCGAAGCCGCACGCGAAGTGCATGATCGCGCACGCCAGCGCCGCCAGGGCGTGCGCCGCCAGGGCGCCTGTGTCTATTTTCCTCATTGCGCGCCGCCGTGTGCGTGCCTGGACCCTGCCAATTTAAATAAGTATATATTTTACCCGATCCGCGGCCCAGTGGATACACCCATGGCCTTCCTCTTTGGCGGCGCCAGCCCGAAGGCGCGCTCGCCGCTGCGGGAGCAGCAGGCCGCGCTGCACCGAGGCATCAGGGACTCCACCAGGGAGGACGCGCGCGCAGGGCTGGAGGAGCGCAGGCTGGGCGAGGAGATCAAGCGGCACGCGGCGCAAGGGCACGTCGACCTGTGCATGGTGCGCGCCAAGGAGCTCGTGCGCGTGCGCGCGCACCGGACGCGCCTGGCGACGATGCGGGGGCACATGACGGGGCTGACGCACCAGCTGGGCGCCTTCCAGGGCACGCAGCGGATGGCCGAGGTGCTGGCCAAGACGGCCCTGGCGCTGCGCGGGATCAACCGGCAGATGGACCCGCGGGCCGTGCAGAGCATGCTGCTGGAGTACGAGCGGCAGTCGGGGCTGATGGCGGCGTCGCAGGAGGTGGTCGAAGAGGGCCTGGACGGCGTGCTGGAGATGGACAACGAGCAGGACGCCACCTACTCGGCCGTGGCGGACGTGCTGCGGGATCTGGGGCTGAGCATCATGGCCGAGAACGCCGTCAACCGGGCCCTGCCGCCCCTCAGGAACACCCTGCCGTGCGCGGCGGAGCCGGCGGCGGCGGAGGACGAGCTGGCGCAGCGCCTCTCGCGGCTCAGGCATGTCGCGTGAAAACAGTAAAAAAAAACTACACCAGGCGATGTGAGAGTGAAAAAATGCAGTTTAATGGATTTAAAAGGGAGCATACACACACACAAAAAATGCCTGACACTGACATCCCGCTGGTGGACTTTGAGGATTTTGACGAGTTCCAGCGCCTGGTGGAGCTGACCATCACCATGTATGAGGCGCTGGTCGAGCGCCGCGCGCGGGAGCGCATGAACGGCTGGCTGAGCTGGCCGAATTTCATCATGCTCAACACCCGAAAGGACGGCACGGGGCTCCTGCTCATGCTCACCAAGGGGCTCGCGAAGCCGTGGTGCCTCCGCCTGTCCACCACGATCGATGTCGCCATCCGCGAGACCATGCGCGGCATCCTGGACTACCACAACTACGAGATCATGCTGCTCGACGCGGGGCACTGCTGCCGCGTGCTCACCCGCCGCGTCGCGCCGCTCCTGGAGGACCTGCTGAGGGGCTTCTTCGCGGATAACATGGTCCTGGTTCCCTTCATCCCGCGCGGGATGCGCCTGGGCCCCACGCTGAGCTGGCCGCAGGTGATGCAGGTCAGGCTCGCGCTCTGCATGGGCGCCCACGCGCGCCTCGGCGAAAAATCCAGGCTGCTCGCGCTCGAGGAGGGGCTGATCGAGCGCATCGCTGGGATGCTCTTCGCGCGGCCCGAGCTCATGAACGAGTGCTATGTGTGAGCGATCCTGTGCTCACACCAGCATGGTGTCGTCGCTCTCTTCGTACCTGGTGTTATCCCTGTCCCTCCGCTCGCTGGCGGTTGGCTTTCTGTTTGCCTCTACTATGGTCACGCAGGTTGCATTGATGCCGACCATAAACGTCTTCGTGCTGAACGCATGCTCAAACTCGTCGTCTATGGCCTCCGTGCTCGTTTCCTCCAGGAAATCCCAGTACGACTTTCCTTCCACAGGGTGTGTCGCCAATTTGGAGGTGAGCACCATCTTTATATCCTGATCGGTCCAATCCCTGTAGTTCACAAAGCCCACCGGTGGAAAGAGGGCCGACAACATCTTGACCCCTCGGAAGATCTGGATCACCGCCTGGTTGGTCTGCGAAATCTTGTCGTAAACGTAAATGTACGGATTGCCGTGATACAACAGCATCCAATAATCCATGATCTGCATGAACTTGGACACCGTGGGGTTGTCAGAAAGCTTCTTTATCTCATCCTGGTCGATCATCAGCAGCTTGGGGGGTTCGCCCATCTGTAGCATGAAATTTCCCTGGTGGGCATCCGAGTGAATATATCCGCTTTCATGCATTTTCTTGAGGAGCCTGCACGCAGCAGAGTAGAATCGCGCTGGGTCTGCAAGAATCTGAGAGTATGGATATTCGCGCATGAGCTCCGAGCCTATGCACTCCCAGAGCTGCACCTCTCCTTTTGCTGTCTGGATCATCACCCTGGATACGCAATACAACCGGGAGAAAAGCGGGCGCATGCCATTGTTTTGGTCGACGAGGAGGGCGTGTGCCGCCTCCTGCTCGCTGAAGTGCTCATTTCGTTTCTCCTTCTCCACCCGCCTGAACTTCAGCGCCAGCTCCTTTGAGCTGCCGGATTGCCGCGACCTGCACACTCCTTTACACACAAGCAGCAGGCAGTCCTGTCCGTTGCTGCTGTCTCTATACAGGATCTCGTCCTTGAGTTCTATCTCGTCAATCTCCCATTTGTTCTTGGTCTTAAACGACGGACAGGTGAATCCCATGACGGTGACCTCCTTGACGCGCTTGAGGGCTATTACCAGGTCATCCTTCACAGGCCCCGTGATGCTGCATCGGAGCTTGATCTTCTTCAGGCTGTCCGTGTGTTTAATCGCCACCTCTATATCAAAGATTCCTTTCATGCTAGCTTCCAATTTATCCAACCTGACGTGGAGGCTCTGCATGAGGGACAACACTTCATCCATGGCTTCCTATCCGTCCACGCGTAATAAACTTTTAATAACAACACGAATACACCGTTTTCAATACATAAAAAATTAAACCTTGCCCGCGCCCTCGCGCATCAGCGCGGATCGATCCGACTCGTCCTCGTGGCTGGTGATGCTGAACACGCTGCTCATCTCGGCCTCCCCAGGGCTTCCCGCGACGCCCGCGCAAGAGTTGCCGTCGTCGCACGGGCGGGGGTGGTACGCGGGACCCTCGAATGCCGACTCGTGGTAGCGCGACGCGTTGTGGACCTTGTTGTGCATGAACTTGAGGTTCGTGTACATGTTCACCGTCAGGTCCGCCCCCATCCGTATCAGCACGAAGTCGATCTGCGTCATCGCGATGAACAGCGCCAGCACCCCCATGAGGTTGCAGTAGACCGCCCACATCTGCGTGATCATGAGGCAGACCCCCTTGGGGTACGGGATGTACCGCGTCTTGTGGTCCGTGATGGTGTTGACGATCCACGGGCTGATGGCGTCTGACATGAAGTCGTTCACGAGCGTGTTTATAAACGTGAAGGTCGCCACGAGCGACCACTTGTACCACGTGTCCAGCGTCACGCCCATGAAGATCGTCCCCGCGGACGGGCCAAACGTCACGAAGCGCGTCTCGAGCAGCCCGATGTCCTTGAACACCACCGCCACGATGCAGAGCCACACCATGAGCAGCCCCACGGCGAGGCGCTTGTCCTCGAAGACCCTGTCTATGCATGAGCACATCGCTCTGTCTCTTCCTGCAGGCGTAACACCACGCATTAATACAGTCGAAAAACAAAACGCTGCCTGCTCGGTCACAGCAGGCATCGTTTTGTTGCCTCAGGCTGCCGCAAGGGGCTGCTTGAACCCAGGATACTCGCTGCGGACGACCGGCATCTGCCGGAAGATGCCGTGCCAGTCCACCAGCAGCGGGTGGAAGAAGGGGTCCGCCTGCATGGCCCTCGAGAGCGTGTCGTATATTCCCGCGGCGCCGGCGCCCAAGCTCTTCGCCAGCGCGCCCAGCGCCAGCAGGTTGGAGGTGCTGGCGTTGAACATGGACTTGTAGTTGGCGTTCCTGCCGCCGCGGTCCTGCTCCAGCTTCACCATAAAGTGGTGCAGGCAGAGGCCCAGCTGCGCCGCGAACTCCTTGTTCCGCCTCAGCGCGCGGAAGAGCTCTCCCGCCGTCATATTAAGCCCCCGCAGGTTCGACAGCGAGGAAGAGATGAACATGGTGACGAGGGCCTCCCCCGACGACTCCACGAGCGGCGAGAGCGTGTGCGTGTGCTCATTCGTCCAGCCCTCTGCGAAATCCCGCTGCATCTGCAGCGTCTCCTTGGCCACCTCCGACGACTTGGTCTCGCCGCTGACCCCACAGCTCTCCAGGAAGCGCCGCACGTACCGCTCGGCGTAGCGCCTCGACGCATCCTCGCGGTCCTTGCCCTCGTTCGCGTCGTCTGGGCAGCTCCACACCGCGCCGAGGGCGCAGTTCTGCAGCCCCTGCATGCGGAGCGCGAAGTCGCGGTCGGCCTCCTCGGCGGCCTCCAGGCACATCCTGAGGTAGGCCGCGCCCACCGTGAAGAGCGGCGTAGGCGCGTCCGCGGGGATGTAGTGCTCGTACGGGATGGCGCGCACGGATGGCGGGGGCACCACTCCCGAGGCCGCTGTGCCCAATGGGGCGCCCACATCACGGTCGGGCCACGGGGTCCCGACGAGGATGAAATCGCCGCCACCCATTGGATCGTTGATGGCCTTGAGAAAATACGGCGCGATCCAGAACCCCCGCCCGCGCGCGCTCGCTGGGCCCTCGCTCGAGAAGCGCTCCACGAAGAAGCGTCTGTTCTTTATTTTGAAGTTCACCTGCGGAAAGACCACCTTTATTTTAGCTTTTTTCAGTTTTTTCGCTGCACCCCCCCCGGTGGAAGAGGACACGGACACATCGTCGTCCTCGTCATCGTCGCTGTCGGCGCCCGCGGCAGCAGCGACAGGCGGCGGGGCGGCGACAGCAGCAGCAGGAAGAGGGCCAGCACCAGCCGCAGCAGCAGGAGGAGGGCCAGCACCAGCCGCAGCAGGAAGTGGGGCAGCAGCCGCCGCGACAGGGGGGATCACAGTGGTGGTGTTCACCACAGCAGACTGCGCTGGGTTGAGCACCGATCCCCAGCCCACCGCGAGCCCCTTTCCCTCCTCCCCGTCTTTTCGCTTGCGACTATACCTGCCCTGCATCGCCAGGAATCCAACCCAGCACCGAAGTTATATACCCCAGCCTCACGACCAGCCCGCCCACGGCATGCTGCCCACCCGCTCGCACGCGTGCTCGGTCCATGACAGCACAGTCTTGGTCCGCAGCACGAATCCATCCGCGCACCGCCACGTGCAGCCGCTCGCCCACACCGCGTTGTCGGCGGGCATCGTCGGGTCGCTGCACGGGACATCGCAGGCGAAATCAGCGTACGCCGAGCAGGGCGTTCCTGTGAACCCAGGGGGGCACTCCGCGGCGACCGTGCACACGACGCAGTCGAGCGTCCCGCTAGGCCTGAAGAACCCAGGCAGGCACTGTCGCTTGCAGTCGACGTTGTCCAGCCCCACTACCCAGATCTCGTTTGGACGCAGGGCGGGCGCGCACTCGAAGCACACAAAGTGGCTGGGCGACCCTGGACAGGGGCTGGAGCGCAGGCCATATCCGCACTCCCTGCTGCACTGCGCGCACGACGCCCCGCTCGACTGGTTGCCGGCGTACCAATCCGGCGCGCACGACGCGCACTCGGCCATCCCCTCCTCCCTGTACAGCCCTTCCGGGCACGGCACGCAGGCGGTGCCCCCCGCGCCCGCCGTGGTCCAACCAGGGGGGCAGTCGGCGCACGGCGAGGACTGCGTCAGCCAGGCGTCGCCCTCCGCCATGACAGCCGCGCCTGCCTGGACCGTCGACACCGCGCACACGCTGCAGCCCTGCCCAGGCGTGATTCCGTACCCAGCGGGGCACACGCACGATGCCCCGTCGTCGGCCAGCCTCGAGGGCACGCGGCACATGCAGGCGTCCAGCGACGGATTGGGCTGCCTGAATCCAGGGCATCGCAGGCACCGGAGCCCGTCCGCGCCCACCGTGCCCACGTGGTCTGAGCACGGCGCGCACACGCGGGGAATGACGCTCTTGAGGTAGCACCCCTTGAAGCCGCACTCGTCGTTGGAGCAGGCGTACGGCAGGACCCACGAGGGAACGCCCGCGTCCAGGGATGGGACTGGCACCACGCACGTGCCGTTCACCTTGCTGCCGTTGTACTGGCAGGCGCACTCTGCGGCGCTCGTCGCGTTGACCCGCGCCGTCGTGGACCACTCGGGGCATTTCACGCAGTCCGCCTTCCCGTAGTACCCCACGGGGCACGGCGCGACGTACACGGTGGTGCAGTCCTCCACGTACCGAAACTTCGACGGCAGCGCCACGCCGCATGGCGTGCAGGACCAATCAAAGGCGCCGGAGCAATTGCCGAGGATGAACCCTGGGCCGCACACGACCCCCGAGGAGCACGGCGTGCACACGCCAGACGAGGAGATGTACTGCGCGGGATTGCACTGCGTGCACGAGAGGCCTGCCAGCGACGTGGTGCCGGTGGGGCAGCGCTCCTGCGCCGCGGTGATGCTCACGGCGTGCGTGCCGTTGCCCGCGTACAGCGTGACCCCGGTGACCGCATCCGCGCCCAGCCACATCAGGTTGTCCGGCAGCACTGGGACGTTGAGGCTCTGGATGGTTCGTAGGCCGACGTCGACCTGCATGAGGCCCCTGTCGGTGGCGAACAGGAAGAGCGCCCCGCCCAGCACAGGGGTGAGCATCCTGGGATACGCCAGCCCGAGGGTCCGGTCGTGGCAGTTCGAGCGAAGCGTGCTGACCCGCGTGAGCGCCGACCCTGGGTAGTCCACCACCGCCTCCGCGAGGCGGCAGTTGATGCGGTCCAGGATGAAGAGGCGGTTGGACTGGAAGGCCGCCAGCGACAGCGCGTCGCCGAACCGCGCCTCGTCCCGCATCCCGTCCACGTTGCCGAGGGAGTCCGTTCCTATCAGCGGGTCCGCGCGGCGCCCGCACTCGCGGGTATCAGTGAACGCGTCGTGGGAGAACAGGGTCCCAGGCAGCGGGGCCGACAGGTTCAGGAACGACACGAAGGAGGCGTTGCAGAAGCTCAGGTACAGGTAGCTGCTGGTTCCCATGGACGCGCTGGACGCGCTGCACACCCGCCCTGGCAGGCGCCATCGATGCACGATGTGCCCTGCATAGAGGGAGTTGGTGACCCACCACAGGATGTTTCGGTTGTTGAAGCCCATGTCGCGCTCGAGGAACGCGAAGTAGCCCGCGTACGGTCCGCCAGACGCCACGAACGGCGGCGCGGCGACCACCATGTAGAAGCGGTGGTACTCGAGGCTGTCGCAGGTCAGCCCGTAGAGGGGCTTGTCGCTCACATATGTCGTGGACGAGACGTACTGGTCGCAGTATGCAACCCCGCCAGCCCCATCCGCGGGGTGCACCCCCGTGAAGAACTGCGTGGGGGTCGTGGCGACCGCCGCCGCCGCGTCGTAGTACACCACGCCAGAGAGGCTCCAGGCGACGGTGGCGGCGGACGCGGGTCCACCCGTGCCGGTCCACCCCACCGCGCTCCAGGGCAGCGCCACCGAGGAGCACTGCCCGGCGGAGAGGGTGTATCCGGCCACCGGGCACTGGAAACGGGTGGAGCTGACGCACGCCTCGCCCATGCGGGTGTAGCCCTGGTTGCACTGGATGGCGCACACGAAGGAGCCAGGGTCGATCACGCCGTTCGCGGGCGCGTTGGGGCATGCCACGCAGTCCGCCGCCGTGGCCGCGCGCCCCCGCTCCGAGGTGGTGCCGAACGGGCACGACGCGGCGGGCGACCCGAAGAAACCCGGGGCGTTGGCGAAGGCCCTGGTCACCTTGGCGCGATACGAGCAGCTGTAGGCATCCCCGTAGGTGAGCCCCCCTGAGACAAACTCAAACTGCGCGGCGTTCGCCTCGGGCAGCAGGCACGCAAAGCACTGCAGCAGGTAGTTGGCGTTGGCCTTGAGGTAGTAGCCCACGCTGCACTGGAAATAGGTCCCGCACAGGTCCGGTCGGTCCAGGACCCCCCCTCGCGTCACAATCTGCTTCGCCGCGGCGATGCCGGCCAGGTCGAGCTTGCACGCGGCGCACGTCGACGCCCCCGTCGTGGCGTCGCAGGTGGGAAACGCGCCAGGGCTGCACTCACCGCTGCAGGTCGCGCGGCCTATGGCGTCGCACGACATCCCGACGGCGCAGGGCTGGCAATACGCGCCGACGGCCGACCACCCCGGAGGGCACGGCACGCACGTGCCCTGCGTCCTGGGCTTGATGCAGAGGAAGGCGGAGGGCGTGAGCGTGTCCACCCAGGAGATCTGGCACCCGCTGACGGTGTCTGCTGGGTAATCGCAGAAGAGCCCATTGCACGGATTTGACGCGTCGCATGAACTGCCCTTGCACAGCACGTCGTAGCGCGCAGAGCAGTTGGCCGCCAGGGTTCCCGGGGCGCACGTGCCGCAGGGAAGGCATACCCCACCCCACATGATGGTGCAGCCCTTGTTGTACATGCCCGCGGGACACATGAAGCACCGCATGATCACGGAGCCAACGTGGACGCATAACAGAGATGACACCATGAAGAACAGGCGCATTCTGTGTGTATCCAGGGCGTGCTGACCCGCCTCCGCGTTATATACGGCTGGTCCTGTTTTTTATCGCTGTAGGCGTCTTATTTAAGCTGCAGGCCAGACCCTCGTTAGCAACCAGCTACAGCCCTTTGCATCACTCGAAAATGTTCGGATCACTCTCTCGGTACCCCGCAAAGGACGCTTACCCCGTGTACGCGTGGGAAAAGGCCCTTATTGAGCAGCACGAGGAAGAAAAGGAGGATCTGGAGGCCTCGAAGGATGAGCTTGAGAGGCTACTCTATGTTGAGAAAGAAAAAAGCAGGTTGAATGTGAACGTAGTAAATTACCTTCACAGAAAGATGGCTGAAAAGGATGCTGAACTGACCGGCTTGAAGCTTGGAAAACGCGAAATGCAGGCGGAGATCGACACCCTCAGGGACGAAAACAAGCGCCTGAAGAGGGTGGTTGATTTCACCAGTCAAGATCTCGACTTGATGAACACCATCCTGCACAAAACCCCCTCAACGGGGAATGTCGACAAGTGCTAGACACCACCCGCGTCCTTCGCTCCACTGCCTTCAGCGCCACCCAAGGTCAGCCCCTTCCAAACGCGCGGCCCTCTGCCCGGTCATCCCAGCGCCGCATCCTACCGCGGGATAACGCGGTCTGCGCCGCCCGTTATTTAAGAAAATCTCCATACCCATGGCCACGATAATGGACTCCCCACTATTGCCCTGCTGCGCCGAGCACCCGTTCGAAGTCCTAGACGCGTGCCCCGACCCGGTCCGCGCGGCGGTCGTCGAGCGCATGCACGCGGCGCTCGCGGCGTCCGTCCCCTCCGGCTTCGCGGAGGCCCCGCTCGTGGTCCCGGGCGACCACGCGCCGCACCCCACCCCCCCGCTGCTCATCGGCAGCATCTGGCGCCAGCTCAACAGCCTGCGCGTGATGCGGCAGTACTGCCTCACGCTCTCGCGCATGTGCCGCGAGTACGCCTTCCTGCGGGGGCACTCCATCACGTGCGTCCACGGCCTGGAGTGGTTCTCCAGCCTCAACCAGCCCATGCTCCCGCTTGACGACGGCGTGCGGGCGTCGCTCAACGCCATGCTGAGCCAGGCCGCCGCCCAGCGGAGGGGCGTGTCGCGCGAGCGCCTCGCCTACGAGATCCACGCGCTGCTGCCGTGCCCCGACCGCGACATGCTGCGGCTGACGATCGGGATGCACTTTCCGGCGGCCAGCGAGTACGAGGTCGACATCTGCCGCCACATGATGGCCGTGGAGGGGCTCTCCTACGACCAGTGGCTCGCGCGCTTCTTCCGGTGGCGCTCAAGCGGGCTGTACTACCCGCTGGCCGTCGCCGCGCGGCGGATGGCGAAGCCGGACCAGTGGCCGCTGCCGCAGCAGCTCGCGGCCGCGCCCGTCGCGCGGGCCCTCTTCGCGACCCTCGCCTGCCTGTCCACGCCGCGCCCCCAGGAGGAGCACGCCCGCTCGCTCGCCGCGCTCGCCGCGGCCTGGGAGGAGGACTCCACTGGGGCCGCGCACGCGCTCGCCGGCACGCTCGACCGCCTCGCCGTGCTCATGCGCGTCAAGTCCAACGGCAGGCGCGAGAGGCCCCTCGACTTCAGCCTGGACGACGCGCTCGACGCCTTCCCCGCGCTGCAGGCAGTTGCCGCCGCCGCCTCCAGCCGCTGCGCCGACTGCACCACCTGGCGATCCATCAAGCACGCGGTGGAGGACGTATTCCCCCCGAGCACGCTGTGCGCCCCGCTGACCAGGCCGCGGCGCTCCACGTGGGGGTTCCAGCGCCTCACGCTCGAGCTGCTGCCCGGCCCCTGCCTCCGCTTCAGGGAGCGCGCGCTCGAGCTCGTGCCGGGCACGCACGACCTGGTGGCGGCCAGGCAGCAGCAGCAGCAGCAGCCGCTCATGTCGATCCGGGAGCACAGCGTGACGTTTGCGGACGACCCGGACCCCCCCGATGCCAAATCCGACGCGAAGGGCGCCCACCCCGGCGCCCTCTTCTCCGACTGCCTCGCGGCGCAGACCTCCAATCGCGTGCAGGACGTCCTCTGGCGCCTGGGCGAGCTGCTGCTGACGCCCGACATCGCCCTCTGCATGCTCTACCCCACGGTGGCGCTGGCCAGCCTGGATGGATCGCAGGACCCCGTGTGGCAGCGCTACCTCGAGATGTGCCTCGACCGCGAGCACCTCCTGGAGTGCATGGTGCCCTCCCAGGCCAACGAGGAGCATTTCACACGCTACGTCGCCAGGCTGGAGGCGTGCCTGCCGCCGGTGCACCAGGTGCAATACGGGCGCCCGAGGCAGGCCCTCCTCTGGCGCGTCGATACCCCCCCGCGGCTCCTCCTCTTCGTGGGCGAGCCCGACACGCTGCACCCCGGCGCGGCCTCGCGCCACATGGCCAAGAAGCTGCTGATCAACGGCAAGGCCGCGGTGCGCTCCATATGCAGCATCACGACCCTGCCCGACGCGCTCGCCCCCTCGGAGGAGACCATCCGCGCGTCCATCGCCGCCTTCGCCGCTGCCAGCCTGCTGGGGCACCCGGCCAACGTGGTGCTCGTCAAGGGCTACGGCCCCGTCACCTCCACGACCCTGGCGGAGACGCTCGCCAGCCTCGCGCTCGCGCCGGTGCAGTCGCCCACGGTGCGCGCCCTGGGCCAGCCCCCGCCCCGCTGGGGAGGGGACTCGATCGACGAGCGGTACGCGGAGAAGCAGACGGGACCCAACGGCTTCCGCTTCCGCGACTGGGTCGCCATGCACTCGGACCAGGCCGGCACGCACCAGAGCCGGCTCGCGGCGCACGTGGTGCAGTTCGACTCGCTGCACTACACGAAGCTCCCGTGGGTCGGCGAGGACGGGGGCGTGCGATGGGTGCGCGTGGCCTCCACGGCCCCGCCGGAGAACCGCACCCTGCAGGGGCGCACCCTCCGCCAGGCGGTCGAGGCGCGGTACATCCACGACCTGCGCATGCTCCCCGTCCGCTCCCAAGGGGACGCCGTCCTCCGGGCCAACGCGGAGATATACGCCTCAGACGGCAGCGTGGCCATCGCGTACGCACCGACTGCCGAGGGAAGCACGACGCGGCTGGAGCTCATCGCGTTTCAATACCCCGCCAATGAGGGGTCCCTCGAGGGTATTTAAATCTGAGCTGGATGCCCACGCGCTCGCCTGTGTCCCGAACAAGAGAGATAAAAGCGAACAGATGGAATACATCGAGGAAACGCAGGCTGTGACCTACGACAGCGAGAGCAACGCGTCCGAGGAGGTTCTGCCCCCGCTGACGCGCGTGTACACGCCCGCCCCCATGACAAGGCAGAACGCCTCGTGCAGCATGTTTGGAAGCAGCGAAGCGATCGAGGAGTGGCAGGAGAGAAACAAATCCAATGGGGGCACGGACAAGATCATCGAGAGCTGGGACGAACAAGCGGTCGTCGAGAGCGGGAAAGAGAAGGAGGTCATCGAGAGCTGGGAAGAGAGCTGTAAAGAGCAAGCTGTCATCGAGAGCTGGGACGAACAAGCGGTCGTCGAGAGCTGTAAAGAGAAACCGGTCATCGAGAACTGGGAAGAGAAACCGGTCGTCGAGAGCTGTAAAGAGAAACCGGTCATCGAGAACTGGGAAGAGAAACCGGTCGTCGAGAGCTGTAAAGAGAAACCGGTCATCGAGAGCTGTAAAGAGAAACCGGTCATCGAGAGCTGGGAATACCATGACGAAGTGGAGCCCACTACTAATGCCGCGAGTGGAACCGCGGAGTTGAGCCCTGTGCGTTCGATGTGTTCAGACAGGACCGCTGCGTCGAGCCCAGCACACTGGATACGAGGAGAAGCGATGGCGCCGCCGAGCCCAGTGCGTTCGATGCATTCAGACAGGACCGCGCCGTCGAGCCCCGTGTTTTCGACGCGAGCAGCCGTGACCGCGCCGTCGAGCCCCGTGCTTTCGACTGCATCTGCCGACGAGAAGGAAGAGGAGAAAGCCGTTCGCACCCCCACCCCGCCGCGCATCACGCCGTTGGCCAGACAGGACACGCGAGCCGAAAAAAAGAAGGACAAGGAAGAGGAAACAAAGCTGGGATTCGTGACCCCTGCTAGGAGCGTCTCCACTACCCTCTTGGGTTTTTCAATCGACGACGATAATATGGAGGAAGAGAAACCAGAGGAACAAGAGGAGGAGGAAGAGAAACCAGAGGAACAAGAGGAGGAGGAACAAGAGGAGGAGGCGCAAGTGAATGCCAAGAGGTTCAAGAGGAAGCAGATATACCGCACCCCGCCTCCAAGGCCCTCCACTCCCTCAGACGAGGAAGAGGAATACCTTCCCAACTCGTCCATGAAGGTCATGGGATACGACCGCTCAGGCAGCACGAAGTTCGCCATCTACGCAGCGGGGTCGCCCCTCAGCGAGGACAGCTACATCGATCCAGCTCTCAGGAAGCGCAAGGCGGCAGCGGAGCCGAAAACGCAGCACTTCAGGGAGCTGCAGACGGGCTCCTTGTACCGCTATGTCGAAAACGAACGCCCGGTAGGACTCTTTCTTCCCACCTCTGGCCAGCATGAACTCCACATCATGCCGGCGAAGCTCAAGCTGTTCGACAAGAAAGCCTTCATAGAAGAGGAATACTACACCAGGGTTACCAAACCCGCCTCGTTCGTCTTCGACGCCGACAAGAAGGCAGACGTGGTCAATCACCGGAAGCAGTCGAGCTTCTTCAACCAGTTCGTCACCACCTGGCACCCCGATAACCTCGAGAGCGCGGTCCGCGCCATGTACAAGCAGGACACCCGCCGCCGTCGCTGAACCCCTCCCCCATCCGTCTCTCGTTTCCACCAGCATCACGCGCTTCGGCCCTGCTTGTTCCCTCCAACGCCGCGCGCTACGCAGCAGATGACATTCGCACGCTCATCTCCAATCCATATGAGAAAAAAATGAAATTCATATTTCCAATGTATGCGCCCACACCCACACAGAAAAATGCATGCCCCCCACACTCGAAGAGTTTCGCGGCTTCTTCCACGCAAAGGCATTTGACGTGGTGGGCAACGGCGCGTACCGAAAGCACCTCGCGCGATGCAAGGAGACGGGGGACCACTGGGCGGTCACCATGGGGGCGCAGATCCACGAGGTGCAGTCGCAGATCCGCGAGATGCAGTGCGCCGTGCAGGACATGCCGCGCAACGCGGACCGCCTGGCGGAGATCTGCCGCGACGTCATGATGAGCGCCCAGCCGCCCATAAGGCTCTTCGCTGGGCACGCAGAGTGCGCCATCACGCAGCGCCGCTGCACGCGCTGCCTGGACCTCTCTCGCGCGCAGAAGGGGCACTCGAGCGTGTACGTGGACATGCGCTTCTGTCGATTCTTCATGCTGCTGTGGTTCTGCAACAAGCTCGAGTACATCATCCGCTCCTACACCCGGACCTGGATAGACGCGCACCAGGGCGACGCCGATACGTTTCGCGAGCTGTGCACGGCCATGTGCGAGGAGCAGGAGCCCACCATCGTCAGCATGCACAGGCTGTTTGTCGTGGCACTGGACCACGTATTCACGACGCTGCAGCACCACGGCAGGGCAAACACGCACGCCCCCGTGCTCTGCCTGGAGCCAGCCCCAGTGCTGTGAAAAAATAAACAAGCCTATCCTTAAAAAAAAACAAGACAGTGGCGAGGGTTCAGCATATCTGTCCCATAAAAAGAAGCGCCGCAGCATGCTGCTCTGGTACGGACACCCAGCGGCGTCGTTTTACATGATGGCTACGCGCCGATACGTCCCAGACGATCTCGAACACCGCGCTCGCAACCTGGTCAGGGCAGGGCACCTAATATGGCTGAGCGTAGAAAACGAGCGCCACGTGGTCACGGAAGACGAGCTGCCGCTGGCGTGCCGCCTCGCCGCCTCCTATCATAACCAGCTGGCCTACAACGTCCCCCCGGACGACGGATTCGACGCAGAGACGCAGCGCATGGAGGCGCTGGCGCAGCTGCACATGGAGGCCCCGTCGTCCGACGACGACACAGAGAACCACTGCGACACCGCAAGATTCATCTAAGACACCACACAAAAATACAAAAAAACATAAAAAAAACACTTCCAAAATGCCTATGTGCGCTAAGGGACTCATCTAAAAAAACACACGCATGCACGCGATCTGGCACAGGACGCGCGGCCCCTTCCACTGCATGCACTGCAGGTCCCACGAGTGGGAGCGCTACGACTGCAACCGCGCGGGCTGCCTGCGCTGCGGGGTCGCGCACGAATGCGCAGGCAACCTGGTGGACTCGCACTGCCCCCTGGCGCACCTCGACGACGGCACCGTGTGCTGCACGGTCACGGGGCTGTGCGTGCCCGCCGTGCGCTATTCGCCAAACGAGTACATCGACCACGCGGGACCCGAATCGTGCGCCCCCGCCTCCGCCCTGGCCGCCCGGAGCCTCGCGCAGGCCAGCATCCACGAGGAGGTCATCGCCACCGTCGCCTGGTTCCTCACGGGGCAGCAGGCGGAGCGCAGCAAGAACGAGGAGATCTCTCGCGTCCTGCAGCGCGCGCGCCACGCGCTCGTTCGCGCGCTCAAGCAGCACAAGATGGAGTCGCGCGCGCTGCCGTGCCTGCCCACCGTGCTGGCCAACGCGCTCAACGCGCTGCGCCCCCGCAGGTACACCCCCGCGACCCCAGAGCTGTGCCAGACCTGCGCGGAGGGGGTCGAGATCTGCCTGCGCGACATCCAGGCCCCCTCCACCCCCGCGCACCGGACGAACCTGGTCGTCGGGCTGCTCTACCTCATGAAGCAGGGCCTCGTGCTCAACAACACCCAGTGGCTCCCGCGGGTGCACCTGCTTCGATACTGCCTTCCGCACGAGAACTGCCTCGAGCGCTGCTTCGGCCTGTCCATGAAGCTCATCTGCGAGACCGAGAATGAAATCAAGCTGGCGCTTCGGCAGCGCATTAAACGCCTGTGAAAAATATATTTCTGACTTTGAAATTTGAAAAAACGCCTATAATTTTTTTCCACGAGTTTCAGCCCCACCACCTGCGCCGCTTCCGCACGCGCAGCACGTCGAACTCCGTGACCATCACGCGCTCCGTCCGCGACAGCACCGTCACCCGCAGCTGCGTGGCCTGCCCCGTGGCGCGCACCGACACGTTCTTCACCCGGAACGGGTCGAGCCGCTGCAGCAGCTCGAGATCCTCTATGAACACCTCCCACTCTCCCTGCTTCGCGTCGATCATCCCGTTCACCTCGTAGTGCGTGGTCCCGATGGGGTTCACGTTCCAGCCCTTGCAGAGCTGCCCAGGATGCTGCAGCGCCGACATGAGGGCGATGACGTCCCGCACCAGCGCGCGGTCCTCCTCCTTCACCCCGTCCAGGTCGGGCTCGTCCCCCGCCGCCTGCACCACCTCTATCTCGGGCTTTGTACACAGTGCCATGCCTGCTGTCCACGCAGACCCCTGCCCTTTTTAATAAGCCCCCTTCGCTTTTCGCCCCTGCGCACCCTATAAAAAGACCCACGCCACGAGCCGCTACCTGTAAGTAGCTCAGAGACGACAGCCGCACCCACAATGCAGAAACGAAAGGGAGACGACACGAAGGACCAGAACGAATGGGAGGGATGGAACACAAAGGACCAGAACGAATGGGAGGGGTGGACCGACTGCAGGCGCGACATGGTGCTCGTGCCCTCCCGCAGAAGCCTCGCCACCGCCCGCATCCCGAGCCCTCCGAGGCTCACCCCCAGCGGCCTCAACGCCGTCCGCATGGTGAGCCCTCCGAGGATCATTCCCAGCGGCCTCAACGCCGTCCGCATGGTGAGCCCCCCAAAGCGGATCGACCTCAGCGGCTTCAACGTCGTCAGCCTGCCCCCGCTGCCTGGGTTTCGCACAGAGGGCCCAGAGGCATTCAAGCAACAAACCCCCACAATGTGGTCCATCCAGACGCTGCCGAGGCCAGTGCCTGTTCAGTCGCACGCCGCCGGAAAACGCCGTGCAGTCCCGCCAGACGACGCACTGGTAGAGTCGGGCAGGTATGTGGAGACAGTGTCCGGCCCCATTCCAATCTATATCTCAGCGTCAGGGAAGAATCGCGCGCAACCCGACAAACAGCCAGACAATGATGATTTTGACGCGGACATGCGAGCCGCCATCGCGGCATCGCTTCTGCAGCTGCAGGAAGGCGACCCTGGACCCGCCTCGGGCGATCCTGGACCCGCCTCAGTCGATATCGACGATGACATAGAGATCCAAGAATGCTATCCTGGACCCGTCTCAGTCGATCTTGACGACGACATGCAAGCCGCCATCGCGGCCTCGCTTATGCAGCTGCAGGAAGCCGAAGCCGGTGTCGCCTCAAGCGATCCCTGGGCCGCCTCCGCTTCCTTTGCAGCGGCCCCCGCCTTCTCCACCCGCCGCCGTAAGCCTCCGACCGCGCCCTCCGTCCCAGCCGCCATCGTAAAGCCCTCCGCCTCGGCCGCCAACGTCGAGATATCCAACCCGGGCGCCATCGTCAAGCCCTCCGCCCCTGCCGCCAACGTCGAGATATCCGCCCCCGCCGCCAACGTCAAGACATCCAACCCGGGCGCCATCGTCGAGATATCAGACGAAGACGACGACGCCGTGGAGCGCGTGTACACCATGGCGGGTCTTCAGAAATTGCTCATTCGCATCGACGTGGACAAGTCCGTCACCGTTTCCGAGCAGATGCGGGCCGCGTTCGCAGCGCACGAACCGTACTTCAAGCAGCTGTACCAGCGCGTCATCAAGGCCCCGGAAGATCTCTTCGGATGCTTCGCGAGGGGAAAAAAGGACGTGGGGACGCTGGCCCCTCAAACCTGGCTGTCGGACGAGATCATCGACCGGTTCTGCAACGTGATACTCTCAGACGAGCAGTCGCTGGTGGCACCCACCGAGCTGAAGATCTTCCTGGTCGGCGCGACGCGGGGCAAGGTCTTCTACGACACCACCAATCAGGCGAGGGCGCACGAAGAGTTCGATCGATTCTACTCGAGGGCGTTCCTGACCAAGGACCGCGAGGAGCACAACCTCGTGATGAGCGTCAACCTGCCGGGTCACTGGATCGTCGTGTCGGTGAACCACAAGACGAAGCTCATCGACGTCCTGAACTCGACCGGCAGCACCGAGGGCCATCGCGCATTCGTCCAGCAGACCAAGGATTTGATCCTCCACGCCCACGCCGCCCACTACGGCAAACAGCAAGGCGCCGTGGCGTTCCAGCTGGACGACTGGCATGATGGCGCGCTCTACACGATCCTGCCGAAGCAGTCCAACGGGTACGACTGCGGCGTCTTCTCCTGCCTGTCGATCGCGGGCCTCATCCAGATGGCGGGCGCGGAGCACCGAGGCGAGTCTGTGGACCCGCGCCACTTCTTCTCGTTCACCCAGAAGGAGATGTCCCGCTTCCGCCGCTTCATCCTCCACCGCATCATCGAGCACGCTGAGCAGTAAGCCACCCCTTTTTCCACTCCACAACTGAAGCGGCCAAAACCCCCTTCCCAAAACGCGCCCATTTCGCATCCTTTCCCAAAAACACACCCCGCGCACGGCTGAGTCTGCGCGCAGCACAAAGGATATAAATGAATAACATCTGACACGACCCACCCGATGCTCGCCCCCCTATCCAAAAGTAAGACCGACCCAGACGCCCCGTGGCGCAAACCCGGCGCGACCGTGTACTCCGTCGAGGCCGTCGTCTTCTGCGTGTGCGCCCTCGCGTGGCAGTTTGCGCGCCAGAGCCTCTCCGTCTCGCCCGCGCTGCTGGACTCCGTCCTCATCACCACCCTCTTCGCGTCCGCGGTGCTCTGCCTCGTGCTCGCGTCGTTCCTCGACGCCCCCAGCGTCCACGCCTCCCACTACCAGCTCTGCCTCGTGTCCTTCCTCTTCTACCTCTACATCCTCCTCGACGACGCCGCCTCCTCCAACACGCGCTACGTCTGCCCGCTCTTCGGAAACATGCCCGTCTACCAGGCCGCAGGGGGGGTCACCCTCGCCTTCCTCGCCGTGCTCACCCTCTGCGCCGCCGCGTCCGCGAGGGACCGCCTCTGGCGATCGCCGGCGTGGGCCGTGGGCCTCCTCGTGCTGACCACCGGCCTCCACGCCTCCCTCAAGCGCAGCCTCGACCCCGCCTCGTCGCTGCCCGTCGTCATCTACGCGGTCCTCGCCGTCATGCTCGCCATGAACCTGCTGCTCTACTCCGTGCTGGACCCCCGCATGCTGCTCGTCGTCCCGTCGATCGCCCTGGCCTTCGGCACGAAGATCCCCTACTGGATCAAGGGCGCCCACGCGCTGCTCGGCGTCGTCGCCGCGCTGCTCTCCATGCTGGCGGTGGATCGGCCCACGTGGGTCCAGGCGACGTTCCTCACCGTCGCCGAGGGCTTCCTCATCCTCAGCTACTTCTTCCTCCCGGACCCCCTGCCCCCCGCGAGGCCCGTCCGCGCCC
>Ga0194053_10000388_pt1 | contig 33697 bp, 29 predicted proteins | sample SepL228m_MetaG_FD_161684 | JGI IMG/M metagenome (GOLD analysis project Ga0194053, IMG submission 161684) | Anoxic zone freshwater microbial communities from boreal shield lake in IISD Experimental Lakes Area, Ontario, Canada - Sep2016-L227-8m | ecosystem: Environmental > Aquatic > Freshwater >... | reverse complement strand
GGACATGGAAGTGCACCAGTATTATCTTCCATCGACACAAACCGGTCCATGACCACTCTCCGAAAAGCGCTCGTTTCTTCATTTCTTCTGGGGTCCGCAATGGCCCAGAATCAGGATCCATGGACGCAGCCGCGGGATCTTTCGCAATTTCAGTTTCTCCTGGACCGCTCGCCTTTTTCCCTTCCGACGGCGGAAGAGAGCTCGCCGATCGCGGACAGATATACACTGACCGGGGTGGTCTCGATCAACGGTGAGCCGATGGTTTTTGTTTTGGACAAAACCACGCAGGAGCGACACATGCTCACGAAGACTCCCAATAAACTCGATATGGGGCTTGTTGACTATCTGCCGGATCCCGACCCCCGTCGGATGCATGCCACGATCAAGATCAATGGCCAGATTGCGACCCTCTCCTACTCTGAGCCTGTTGCCGTGCAGGGCCAACAATCTGCTGCGCCGCAAAACACGGGAGCGGCACCCCAGAATCAAAATCCCACGGCAGTTGTGAATCTCCCGCCCGGCCAGGTAATGGCAGCCGGGGCACCTCAGAACATGCAGCAGCCGAATGCGCAGTCTCCCCAAAGGCACGTGATCCGTCGCAGAATCATCTCGGGGCAACCCGGCACAGGCCCATGAAGTTCCGATTTTTTCGATTTCTCCCCATTATTGCCATAGCGACGGCGGTCCATGCCCAGAATCCTTCCCCGGTTCCCGCGCAGGGCAGTTCAGTGCTTCCTCTGCCTGCCGCCACTTCCCCGGTGTCCGGTTCGCAGGTTCCGATTCGGCGTCAACAACCCGCGTCAGCCCCGCAGCAAACCAACCCTGCTCCTCTCCCGTTGCCCGCGACGGGAAATGCCGGTCAGCTGTCGTCCTCTTCAACCCCTGCTTCCCCGGCCGTTCCGCACGTTCCAGCCCAGCCCCCGCAGCCAGCCCAACTCCCTCAACAGCCGGCCGCTGTGACTGCCCAGGGAAATGGCGACAGCGTCAATATCCAGTTCCCGCGCAACTCGGTATTTGACGTTCTTATGACTTACGAGACCCTGACCGGGAAAAGGCTGATCAGGGACGCGAACCTTGCCGGGCCGGAGATCTCGATCATGGTGAGCCAGCCGGTTTCCAGGCAGGATGCGATCAAATTGATCGAGAGCTCGCTCCTGCTTAACGGCTACAGCATTGTGCCGGTCGATGACCAGACGGTGAAAATTCTCGGGCCCTCGCGTGCCCCGCGCACCGAAGGGCTGCCGCTCTACATCGACAGCACGGCTCTTCCCAGGGAGGGCGACCGGGTTGTCAGTTTCTACAAGCCGCTGGCATTCATCTCGCCGGAGGAGGCGATTGCAGTGCTCGAGCAAGTCGTCCAGCGAAACACTTTCGGCAGTTTCGCACCCGTCCCCAACACCAACGCGATCATCCTCACCGAGAAAACGCCGGTCATCCAGAAAGCCCTCGGAGTGCTCAACCTCATCGACGTCGAGCCCGCGCAGGTTGTCACCGAATTCGTCCCGCTCCAGAGGGCGAATGCCGAGCGGATCGTCGAGATTCTCGACACGATGTTCGGGAAGGATGACCCCTCCTCGAAAAACGGGGGGAATATCCAGGCCCCGAACACCCCGGGCGGCCAGCCCGCCGCAGCCGGAGCAGCAGGCGCCACCGGGGCGCGTTACGAAAACCGCCTCGTCACCGGCAAAGCCAAGTTCGTTGCGGACAAACGCACGAACAGGATCCTAGTCGTCACCCGCCAGGAAAACTACCGTTACGTGCGTGATGTGATCACCCAGCTCGACGCGGCGGGTGCCTTCGAACAGCCCTATGTGAGGGTCTGCAACTACGTGCCGGTCACCGAGGTCTTCCCCGTCCTCTCTGACATGCTTGCCGAGGCGGACAGCGAGAAAAAAGGCGGGCAGGCCGGCGCGCAGCCGACGCCTTCCAACCCTTTCAACAACACTAACAAGTCGCAGGGGAACTCTTCGAACTCCACGCTCGGGTCGGGCTCCGGCTCGGGAGGGACCAGCAAGATGGAGAATCTTCTCTCGGACGAAACGACGCAGTCCGCCCCGCAGTCGGTGACGATCGGCGAGATCAAATTGATCGCTGACAACAGCTCGAACAGCATTATTGTTTACGGTCCCCCCGAAAGCAAGGAGCGGGCCAAACAGATTCTCCAACTCCTCGATCAGCGGCCCAAGCAGGTCTATCTCGCCGTCGTCATCGGCGAGTTGAATGTCACGAACAGCACCGAATACGGCGTCCAGTATCTGATTAGATACAAAGGGGCGTCCGGCAACGGTCTGGCGGCGGCGGTCCTGAATCCCCTGCTGTTTAACAGCGGCACCAACTCGCTTCCCCTTGCCTCGGCGATCAAGAACCCTGCCGCCCTGGCAGCAAATGGGATCGGGGCACTTTCCGGGCTGACGGTTTTTGGGACCATCGCCGATTCGGTGGATGTTTATGCGAGGTTCCTCGAATCCAGAGGCAATTTCCGCACGCTCTCCCGTCCGGTCATCTACACCAGCAATAACCGGAAGGCTACGATCTTCTCAGGGCAGAGGGTCCCGTATCCCCAGAGCTCTCTGACGACCGCAACCGGCGGAGGAGTCAACAACAACGGCACCGCCGTCAGCTCGAGCATCGCCTACGAAGATGTCGTCCTCCAGCTCGATGTCATCCCGCTCATCAACTCCGACCGCGAAGTCAACCTCATCATCGCCCAAAAAAATAACACCCTCGGCGCGGAAAAAAATATTTCGGGGAATCTGGTGAATATCATCAACACCCAGGAAATCAAAACCAGCGTGCGCGTCCCGAACGGCTCGACGATCGTGCTCGGCGGCCTGATCACCGAGACCAAAAAAAAGGACGTGGCCGGTATCCCCTACATTTCGAGAATCCCCGTGCTCGGATCCCTCCTCGGCGGTCGGACCAGCAACGCCGTGGACAAGAACGAGCTGGTCGTGATGATCCAGCCGGTCGTGGTGGACACAAATGCGGAGATGTTGAAAGCGAGCGCCTACGAGGGCGACCGCACGCCTCTCGGCCAGGACGCCCAGTTCATGACCGCTCCTCTCGCGGAGCAGGCGCACGAGCCGGCCCTTTGGAAGCCCAAGCCCACGCCCACGCCGACTCCCAAGCCCAGGAAAAACTGAGCCATGGTCAACCTGATCGAGGATCTCACCGCGCTCGCCAAAGACGCCGGGTGCGTGGAGGTGGAGAAATGCCGCGAGACTCTCCAACGCGCGGCCTTTGCCCAGAGGTCGCTCGTTGCCGCGCTGCTCGATTCCCAGCTTGTCCGGGAACCCGAATTCCTCAAATCCCTCGCGGCTTCGCTCGACCTTCCGTGGAGGGAGGAGAGCGATGTGCAGATCATCGAAAACGTCCGTGAAAAATTTCCCGCCCGGCTCGCCCTCGGCCAGACCGTCCTTCCCGAGGCCGCGGTCGAGGGCGGGGAGATGCGGCTCCTGACTTTCGACCCGTTCGACCACGGCGGCTGGCAGGCTGTCGTGCAGCACTGGCCCGGGTCCGTGAGGCTCGTGCTCACCACCCGCAGGCGGCTCATCGAGACGTTGAAGACCACCTACGGCGTCGGGGCGGACACGTTCGAGGAACTCATCGAGGGCCGCGAAAACGAAACCGGCGGCACCCAGGAGGAAGTCAATGTCGTCGATGAGGAGGACAGCGAGGCCTCGGTCATGAAGTTCGTGAACCAGATCCTTCGCGAAGGCCTCCAGCAGGGCGCAACCGACATCCACTTCGAACCGCTCGGTCAGGATCTTCGCATCCGCTACCGCATCGACGGCGTGCTCCACGAAACGCCGGTGCCACCGCGGATCAAGGTGCTCCAAGATTCCGTGATCTCACGCCTCAAAATCATGGCGGGCCTCGATATCGCCGAGCGGCGCCTTCCCCAAGATGGCCGGATCTCGCTCGAACATGCCGGCCAGCCGATCGATGTGCGCGTGGCCACGATCCCCTGCGTCTATGGCGAAAATGTCAGCCTGCGACTGCTCGGGCAGGAGCACTTCGATTTCGCGCGCCTCGGCCTCGACCCGGTCTCGGAAAAACGGATCCGCAACCTGATCTCGATCCCGAACGGCATCGTGCTCGTCACCGGCCCGACCGGCTGCGGCAAGAGCACCTCGCTTTACACGTTTCTCAGCAGCCTCAATGTCAAGGAACGCCGGATCGTCACGATCGAGGACCCGGTCGAGCACAAGCTGGACGGGGTGATCCAGATCGCGGTGAAGCCGGAGATCAACCTCACGTTCGCCAACGCCCTGCGAAGCATCCTGCGCGGCGATCCGAACGTGATCATGGTCGGCGAGATGCGCGACCACGAGACAGCCGAGATCGCCATCCGCGCTGCGCTTACCGGACATCTGGTCTTCAGCACCCTGCATACCAACGACGCGGTGGGAGGGATCACCCGCCTGCTCGATATGAACGTCGAGCCGTTTCTTGTGGGGTCTTCCGTCCGGGCCTTCATCGCCCAGCGCCTCGTCCGCCGTCTCTGCAAGCACTGCTCCCAGCCCGCCCACCGCAAACCGGAAGAACTCGCAGAATTCGGATTTCCCGTCGAATGGGCCGACAAGGTCCGGCGGCCGGTCGGCTGCGAGCGCTGCCGCCAGAGCGGGTATTCCGGACGCACCGCCCTCTTCGAGATCGTTCTGATGACCTCCCGCCTCCAGGAGGCGATCCAGCGCCGCGGAAGCGGCCCGGAACTCCGCGAACTCGCCGTGCGCGAAGGGATGATCCCGCTCCGCAAGGACGGCTGGCAAAAGGTCCACGATGGAGTCACCTCGATTGAGGAAGTCCTGCGTGTCACCTCGAGCGAACTCGAAGCGCTCGATGAGTAGCTCCAGAGAACGTGAAATGAGGAATGTGGAATGTGGAATGGAATGCCGCGCTCCGCGCGGGTTGCTTTCGATTTTAAATTTCAAATATCAAATTTCAAAATATCTTCGACGTGCCTGATTTTTCCTACAAAGCGACCGATCCCGAGGGCGGTATTTCAAGCGGGGTTATTTCCGCGACGACCCGAGCGGAGGCATATCGCATCCTTCGAAACAAGGGGCTGCAGCCGGTCAGCGTGGGGGATAGCGAGGCTTCGCCGCGGAAGGGGAAAGCGGCGGAGATCGGCCTCACTCGGCTTTCATCCGCCCAGTTGCTTTACTTCACCGAGGAACTCGCGGAACTGCTCGAGGCAGGGCTCCAACTCGAGGGAGCGCTCAAGGTCATCGAACAACGCCAGGAAAAATCCGAGGTCAAACTCGTTGCCGCCAAGCTCCGGCAGCGGGTGCGCGACGGGGTCAGCTTTTCGCAGTCCCTGCGGGAGTGCGGCAAAACATTTGACGCGCTCTACTGCAATCTGGTGGCGGCCGGGGAGGCTGGCGGAGCTCTTCCGCAGATCCTCAAACGCCAGTGCGCCTATCTCGAACTCATCGAGGACCTGCGCAAGCGGGTGATCAATTCGCTGCTGTATCCGAGCATCGTCTTCGCCTCGGCCATCGTGCTGATGTTTATTTTCCTGACTTTCCTCGTGCCGCAACTATCCGTGCTCCTCGGGAAAACCGGCCACAAGCTCCCCTTCATCACGCAGGCGCTGATCTCCGTGAGCGGGTTTTGCGGGAAGTGGTGGTGGGCGATCATCGCGGTCATAGGGGCCGCGGCCATGCTTACCCGCGCAGCCGTTCAGACCCCGCCCGGCCGTGCCTGGTGGCACCGGGCGATGCTGGACATACCGGTGGTAGGACCGGTCCTGCGCGCGAAGTTTTACGCGGAAATGCTGCAGACGCTTTCTACGCTGGTCTCGAATGGCGTGACGCTCCTGAACGGCATTAACCTCATGCTCGCTGCAACCGCAAACGTCTATCTCCAAGGGCTGCTCCGCAAGGTAGCCGACCAAGTGGGGGAGGGGACGAGCCTCGCCTCCGCGCTCCGGCGCGTGGGATTTTTTCCGCCTGTGCTCATGGATATTCTCGGTGTCGGCGAGCAAACCGGCGACATCGCATCGGCTCTCGAACGGGCGGCCCGTCGCTACGACCGCGAACTCACGTCGCGCATCGGACACCTGACCACGCTCATCCAGCCGGCCATCATCCTCCTCGTTGCTCTCTTCGTCGGCGTCGTCGCCTACTCGATGATCGCCGGCATCCTCACCAGCGTGAGCGCTCTCCGCGCCAGGTGACGACTACCTCCGCGAGCCGATAAACAGCCGCAGGACATACCAGAACAGCAGGGCCACGCCCGCGAAAAGCTGGATCGACGCGGCCACGTACGCGTTCTCGGGAAAGTCGCGCATCACCGAAGAGGTCGTGTAAAGGATCGATCCGCCGGCGAGAAGGACCATCGCGACCGAAAACCACGTGCCGAGGTCAAAATGGAAGAGAACCGCACAGGCGATGGTCGCGAGGGACAGAATGCCTCCCCAGACAAGAAAGGTTCTCATGAAGGAAAAATCCTTCCTCGTCGTGACGACCACGCCGGTCAGCAGAAAAAAACCGCCGAGTGTCGCCTGGGCCGCACTGGCGATGGTTCCAGGGGCCGCCTGGTTCGCCAGCACGAGCAACGGCACGGTGATGATCGCCTGCCCGAGCACGTAAAGAACCAGCCCGAGATACTGCACCGGCTTGGAAAGGTTCGGGCTCGCAAAAAAAGTCGCCATCCAGGAAAGCACCATGAAACCTCCCAGGATGATCAGCCATGAAACGCTCGCCACGGCGTGCATGATAACGTTGGCGATGCCACTCGAAAAAAACCAGAACTCGATCCCGACGAACAAGAGCACGGCGAGTGTCAGGTGCGCGTAGGTGCGGACAATGAATGACCCGCGATCATCGGCGGAAAGGTCTGCCACGGGAATGGTGTAGGGATTGGTCATAAAAAATGGACTTTCTCACCCGTAACTCAGGAACGGCTGGTGCTCCATGTTTTTTTTTGGAGTGTTTACCAGCGGGGGGTGGGATAGATGGCAAACGCATTAAACCAGAAAACCTTGTTTACGAAACATGTTCCGCTACAGGAAAGCCTCATTGGCTTTTGAGCCTCTTATGCCGTCTGAGTCTCCCTACTCGACTAATCGGGCCGGCGGGATTCGAACCCGCGACCTCCTGCACCCGAGGCAGGCGCTCTACCAAGCTGAGCCACGGCCCGTATTTAAAAAATATTGCGACGACAAGTCGGCAACAAGAACGGCTACGATTATGCCTTGATCCACTCCTGGGCAAGTAAATTCCGTGAGCTACGGGAACCGACCGTGGGGGCTCCGTTCTTGTGTAGGGCTAGGGGGGGCCTTCCGGAACATGGGTTCACGACGGAATTTTCCATCCGGGTTTTGAGATTTGCATAGCCGTTCGTCGTTTCGTAGATTGCTTAAAATACTTCCATCGTGGGAAGCATCTTCATCGCAATCCTTCTGGCAGTTGGCACACCTGTATCCCAATCCACCGAACCGGATTGGATGCTCGTCAAAGGGAGAGTCGTTTCGGTCACAGACTCCGGGGCGGTTGTTCATTGCGAGCGATCCTCTGTCGGTTCAAATTTCGTGGAAGGAAATCTGGTTTTGCGCGGGAGGGAAGGGCTTGCCGATGCCGATTCGGTTTACTGTCGGGCCACGAAGACGGACGAGTCATGCAAATTTACAAACGCGGTGGGTGAGGTTTTCACTCTGCGAATTTTCGATTGCTTGTCCCCGGCTTTGGGCGACTGAGCCGTCATGGCATGGGAAAGCGCTACCATTTTTTCAGGCTTCGTCATCCCGTTTGCCCCGCAGGATTCTTTGGAGGCCTCTGCCCCAAAGCCCTGGGCACACCACAAGGAGCTGCGTGAGTAAAATCGGGCGATTCTCCCGTGTCGCTGTTCGCCGATGGTTGTTGAGCCTGTTGCTTCTATGCCCTGTCATTTCGGCTCACTCGGGATCTTTGGAGTTCCGATCCGACGGGTTCTTTGCGTCGCCGGACACGGAAGTGAAGTTCTTCCATGAGCCTTGGCGGGCCGACCCGCATTTGGATGTGAATGGAAAATTCGCCGTCAACTTTGTCGGCCCTATTCTCCGTCCCGGCTACAACACGCTTTCCAGAGCCGAGAGCACGACCGAGCTCGATCCCGCCCGCCGGCAACTGGTGGATTCCGGAGTGATCGGCAGCCTGGCAACGCCGTGCCGAAGGATTCTCAGCGAGTATCGCGGGGGAGTGCTGATGCGCCTTGAGTATGGCCCGGCGCCTGCCGGGGTCACAGAGGCAACGGCCCGCGTCCTTTTTCCAGTCGAGGTCTTTGCAAACCGCCGCGCCAGTTGGAGTGGCGGCGAAACCATTTTCCCTTCCGCCAAACCCGACAGTGACCATTTCTTCTTCCTCAACGACCCGCAAGGTGCGGCCAACCTTTTCCGTTTTGACCTGGGCAATGGCATGGAATTGGGCGTGAAATTCCTCTCCCGTATCAAAAAGGTTTCCCTGTCGGATTGCAGGCAGTGGAACGAAATGAACTACCATTTGGAGGCGGCGTTCGAAGGGCGCGAGATGCTCGTGTTCCTCTGCCTGCTCAAGCCGCAGGATCCCTTTCCTGACGTTGAGCCTCCACGGGAACCTGGAAGCAAGCCGGAGGCCAGGGGTGTCGAGGAGGGGGCAGCCCTCGCGGCACTTGACGGGACGTATGAAATCCTCGTCGCAAAAACCGGCCAAATCCAGGTGCGCAAGAAAGGCGAGCCCCTGTTTTCCATCGCGCCTCCGAACCTGAAGGAAAATGGAGTTTATTTCCCATTTTCAGAACCGGTGAGTTTCGATTTGAAACGCGACCGGGTGGATGTCGTCTCCAAGGTGAAGGACAAGCCGGCCCTCGTGCGGCAGTCGTTGTCAATGGATGATGGTGGATGGCTGATCGTTTCTGCTGCATTCGAAGGGATGGCAGATGCCGGGAGGGACAGCCAGGTGGAGCTATCGCTCCCCGCAGAAACTTTCGCGGGGAAAACAGTGCGCGCCGCCGAGCGGTTCATCGATCTTTCCAAGGAAAGTCCGCCCAACGAGACGCTGCTTGATGATTGGGAGGGCAAAGTCCTCGATTACGATCTCCCGAACGATGGGCCGGACCGCGTGGCGTTAATCTGCGACCTGAAAACGAAAACGTTCTTGAGGGACTATCGCGGATGGAACCAACAATGCTTCAAAATCGGGATGACCCCAAAAGGTGGATCAGTGAAATACCGCCTGCATTTTTGGAAAGAGGAAGGGACGCCGCCATCTATCGGCAGCGGCAATCTCCTGCGGGATGGTGCCAGTTTCGAAGCCGGTCCGGAGGGCGTTCGCCCCTACTCCTGCTACAGCTGGAACGAAAAGATGGTCGAACCCGGCATCCCTCCGTTGTTCGATGTCACGACGGCGGTTCATGGCACCACCAGCTTGCGGCTGACGGCTGGCGATTCCTTGAAGAAAGGAGCCCCCCGAGGTTTCGCGTTCGTGGGAGCGGCGTTCAATCGCGTCGAGTTAAAGCGCGACCACAAGTATACGGTTTCGGCTTGGATAAAAGCGGACAGACCGGGAATCAAAGGCACACTCTACTGCGGTGAGAACACCTGGTCCGGAGAGGACTGGAATTCGTTCCCGGTGACCACTGAGTGGAAACGCTACCATTTCTCATTTTACACCTCCGATTTCGTGAAGAGCGGATATTTCCTGACCTGGGCCGGCATAGCTTCGGAGTGCAAGGAAGGGTCGCTTTGGATCGATGCCGTTCAGTTGGAAGAGGGAGAGTTAAGCGATTTTCGGCCTGCGACCGATGCCGAGTATGGGGTGGAATCTGGCAGCAGTGAGAAGCTCTTCGAAAACGGCGGCCCGTGCGGGGCCATCCTGCACGTGCGCAACAACGGAAAGAAGCCGCTGGCGGAGAAGGTTCCCTATGTGATCAAGGATTACTGGGAACAAGTCGTGCGATCCGGGGAGATCCCCGTGAACGTGCCGCCCGAAACCACCGCCTCCTGCCCGGTGGAAATCGGGAAGCTGCCGGTTGGTTATTACCGCGGGTATTTCACTGTGCCCGGCGGCGAGGCGAAGGAACTGATCTTCGGTGTCTACCAGCCGCAACCGCTGACCCTTTTGCCTGATGACTGGCCGCTGGCTTGCCACAACGACCCGGCTCCGCTGGTGCGAAAGATCGGTTTCGGCTCGGTGCGCGCTTTTGAGACCTTTGAATTCTCGGAAATCGCTCCGGAAAAAGGGAAGTTCGATTTTTCCCGCGCCGATCGCATGGTGGAGCAGGCTCGGATTTGCGGCCTGACCGTTATGCCGATTCTCGGGGAATTCAGGTGGCCATCGTATCGGCCATTGCCTCCGGTTCCCGCTTACGCGCAGGAGGCGGTGATCGAAAACGTGGTCGATGGCGGACCGGTGCGCTTGGCGCTGCCAAGAACCGCGGCCTGGAAAGACTATGTCCGCGCATTGACCAGCCACTACAAAGGCAAAATCACCTGCTGGGAGGTCTGGAACGAACCGAATCTCTCCATGACCCCGCAGCAGTATTTTCCATTCCTTCAAGCTGCCTACGAGGCGGCGAAGGAAGGGAATCCCGACAGCAAAGTAGTCGGAGTCTGCGCCACTTCGGATTTCGCCGGCAAGCCGGGCTCATTCACTGACAGCTTATTTGCACTCGGCGCCGCGAAATTCTTCGACATCCTTTCCGTCCATCTCTACGACACCAAACCCCCGGAGGAGAGCCTGGGCGTTGGCTCGGACAAACTGCTCGAACAATGGCGGCAGACCCTGAAGGAAAAATACGGCAAGGAAACTTCCGTATGGCACACGGAGAAAAGCTACATCGCCCGCGAGCTGGGCTATTCCAAGCACAAGAACAATGTTCCCGTCGAATACTGCGCTGAGCCGCAATTCCTGATCGATACTTTCAAGCACAAGGCGGAATACCTGATCCGGGAAACCCTGCTTGATGCGGTCTCCGGCAAGAACGGGCGATTCTTCTGGTTCGGAGTATTCGACTACGAATCCTGCTTCATTTCCATTCGCTCCTTCCAGCCATACGGCCTCGACCATACCGAGTTCGACCAGTCCCCCTGCCCGGAACTCATCGCCGCCAACGGGCTCGCCCGCGCGCTGGATGGAATGTCCCATCCTTTTCGCCGGCTTTCTCCCGGTGACACGTCCATCTGCTGCGTGTTTGCAGGCGACAAAGGATCGGTGGCTGCCCTGTGGGACTGGAAGACGAAAAGCCGAATCGTCATTCCCGTCGGAAAGGCTCCTTTTGTCCTCCGGGATTTTTTCGGTGAACCTATCAAAGTTACTCCTGATGCGAAGGGCGAGATCGAGGTGGAGCTGGATGGTGCGCCTAAGTATTTATCGCTGCCTGGGTGCGATGCGGAGTCCTGTTGCCGCCTGATAGGCCAGGCAAGGAGGATCTGAGTAAGTGATAATGCTGGCGTTCCCCGCGGGAATGGGGTGCAATCTCCTTCGTCTGCCAATCGCACGACCAAGCCAGGGAATTTCCCGCAACCAATCCGCCGCATCCCGCACATGAAAACCACCCTCCTCAAAACGCTCGCGACAAGCTGTGCCGCCGCGCTGTTGCTGCCCGCAATGGTCCAAGCCGCACCCTCCAACCCGTCGGTCAACCCGAAGGCGCTCGCGGCTCTCAAGCGCATGAGTGACACGCTCGCCGCCGCGAAGGCGTTCACCTACAAATCCTCCTCGATCTTCGAGGTGCCCGCCAAGACCGGCCAGTTCCTCACGCTCTTTTCGAATGCCGATGTCGCGCTCAAGCGCCCGGACAAACTCCGCGGCATCCTCACCGGGGAGGCGCCGCATTTTGACTTTTTCTACGATGGCAAAACCGTCGCCGCCTTCGCCCCTCACACGAAGGTTTATTCCCAGGCCAAAGCCCCGGCAACGATCGACGCCATGCTGCCCGACCTCGAGCAGGAGACCGGCATCCGCTTCGTGACAGCACCTTTGCTCCTCAGCAACCCCTTCCGCGTGATGACCCGCGGGCTCACGAGCGCGGTCGTGGTCGGCCCTGCCACCGTGCGCGGCGTGGTTTGCGAACACCTTGCTTTTCGCTCGCCCGGCCTCAATTGGGAGATTTGGGTTGAAAACAACCCCGCCGCCCTGCCGCTGCGGCTTGCGGTCACGTTCACCGACCGGCCGAACTTCCCCCGCACGCTGGTGGAATTTTCCAACTGGAATCTCAGCCCCTGGCTGGGTGCCGGCGACTTTGTTTTTCACAAACCGCGAGGGGCCGCCGAGATCCCGTTTCTTTCCGTCATGAAGTCAGCCGGCCGCTGATCCCGCCAACGCAAAAGTTATTATGAAACACTCATTCTCCCTCCTCGCCATGATGGCTCTCACAGCTGTCCTTGCGCTCTCGCAAACGGCCTGCACCGGCTATTACGCCGCCGGTCCTGCTCCTGCCTACTACGGCCCTTCGCCGGTGGTCGCATGGGGTGGTGCCGGATTCTATGGCGGCACCTACTACGGCAACCGCAACGCCTACTACGGCGGCTCCTATTACCGTGGCGGAAACAGCGGATACTACAACGGATACCGCGGATCGGCCGACTGGCACAACGGCTCGGGCAGTGCCAACGGATGGCGTGGCGGTTCCGCAAACTGGAACCACGGTAGCGGCAGCGCGACCGGATGGCGCGGCGGCTCGGCATCCTGGAGCGGAGGCTCGGGCTCGTGGCACGGATCCCGTGGCGGAGGCGGTTCGTGGCACCGGTGAGGTTGTCGCGCGAACACGATAACCCGCCGGACAGGCAGAATATTTCTTCTTCGGGCAATCACTCAATGCCCGGCAGGTCCGCCGCAGCATCTTTGATGACACATGGGCTCGTCGGGCTAGTCTTTTTTGCCTTCGCACTCGCCGCGGTGCCGTGCTCCGGATCTCCTTCGAAATTGGAAAGCGGACGCGATACCAAACGCCTTGGCACGGTGTCTGAGGCCATTGAAGACGCGAGTCTTTCCACTGGCCTGATCCAGAGCCTGGTCATGGATTTTTCCGACCAATACACATCGGCGATAGGGGCGGCCTTGGACGACTACATCGCGGCCGAATCCGATCCGGCCAAGCGCGTGGCTGCCCGGTATTGGAAGGTCCGCTTCGGGTCGGCTGCGATGACGATTGCCTCCTCCCACGATCCTCGCACAAATCTCCTGGACATGACGGTGTTTATTTCCGCCGGAAAATGGGCGGTGGACTCCTACTGGATACCGAAGATCTTCGGAGAAAAATCCTCCCGGCTCTCGGACGTGTATCGCCAGATGGATGACAAAATCTGGCGGCTGTCTGGCCGGGTTCTCACGATCAGGCAACAGGCGGATCTCCACGAACTCATCAGAACATGGGAGCGCCAGAACCCCCGGGCGCATGAGGTCACAGATGTCCGGCTGAGGAACCTCGAGGGCGTCCACCTGAGCGCGTTCGATGACGGCATGGCCGCCCGGGGGATCCTGGCCGGCGTGCGGAAACTTCTCAGCCGGGTGGATAACTCCCTGCTCTACGGCGAGCGGATGATGTTCTGCTTGGAGCGCACCCCGCGCATCATTTCCCTGCAGACCGACCTGACGATCGCGCAGATCGGCGAAGCCTTTCCCATCGCCACCGTGAAGCCGGATGCCCTAGTCAATACCGTCAAAGATCTGCCCGCCATGCTCCAGGAGGGGCTGGACCGCAACGAGGGCTCGCTCAACGCCCTTCTGCCACAGATCGTAGCCACCTTGGAAAGCGCCAACACCCTCACGGCAAGCCTCGACAAAACCCTCCTCTCCGTGCGCGAACTCGCCGAAAAAAACGGTGACTCCGCGCTTCTGCGCGCCGATCCGGCCGCCCTGCTCAAGGACGCCAACCAGGCCCTAGCCCACCTCGACTCCAGCATCAGCGGCCTGAACCAGCTCCTCGGAAAAACTGCCACCGGAGAAATCAAAGCCGCAGAGATCTCCCGGCAGATCGACGCGCAGACCGACCGCCTCATGGACGCCGCGTTCCGCCGTATCCTCATCCTGATCGGGGTTTTCTTCGGAGGAGTAATAGTGATCCTCGTGCTGGCAAAAGCATTGTTCGGTCATCGAAAAATCAATCTGGCAAGCTGATTTTCTTTGCCCGCGCCGCCGAGGATACAATCTGGTTATTCAGCCGGTTTTTGGCTGAACCGCAGAAAGCATCCGGAGCGCGGTGGAAGCCAGCATGCTGCCGGGAAATTCTGTGAGTGCAGTTTCATAGAACGTGCGCATACGTTCCCCGTCCCCGATCTGACCATAGGCAAACGCCAGATTGCACAAGGCCATTTCGCGGTAAGTCATCTTCGAGGCGCTGGCCAGCAGGAGCCAACGAAAACGATCAATCCACGGTCTCGCCTTGCTGGCGGCATAGGCCTTTTCAAAAAATGGAATGGCTTCCGCGAACCGCCCTTTCTTCATCAAGGTGATTCCCCGCCTGTGCGCCCCGGTCAGGAGCCGCCTCATAGTCCATGCATACAGCCAGTATAAAATTGCTCCGGCCAGCGGAAAAGTCACGGGACTTGCCAGGAAGTTGACGGCAAGAAAAAGGGCGAGCGGGATGAGGCTGACTAACAGTCCCAGCCACGAAATTGGCCGGATCATTGGAACTTTCATTGCCCTTCCTTGGTAATGAAGTTTTCCTGCAACGTCAAAGCCAACAAGTGCGCGCTGCCACCGCCCCAACGGTCGAGACGCATTCTGCAGTTGCCGCTGCGGCGAGTGGTCAGGCATCCATGGATTCTGCTTGTCTGTCTGCGTTCGCCACGGCAAACTGAATGCCTTTCCGCTACGGCATCGGATGCTCTGGTGCCGACACTCCGCCCAACACTTTCCTCGCTAAATTCCATGCGAAAATCCATCCCGCTCCTCTCCCTGCTCGCATTATGTGCGGGCATGCTTCTCCCCGCCACTGCCGCAGATAAAGCTCCAGCCAAGCAGGCGAAGAAACCCAACATCCTCGTCATTTGGGGCGACGACATCGGCTGGTTCAATCCGAGCTGCTACAACATGGGCATGATGGGTTACAAGACGCCCAACATCGACCGCATCGCAAAGGAGGGAGCGCTCTACACCGACTGGTATGGGCAGCAGAGTTGCACCGCCGGCCGCGCGTGTTTCATCACCGGCCAGAGCGGCTACCGCACCGGCCTTCTGAAAGTCGGTCTGCCCGGCGCGAAAGAAGGGCTGATGGCGAGGGACGTGACTCTTGCCCAGTTGCTCAAAGCGCAGGGCTACATGACCGCACAGTTCGGAAAGAACCATCTTGGCGACTCCGACGACTCGCTTCCCACCATGCACGGATTCGACGAGTTCATGGGCTCGCTCTACCACCTCAACGCCGAGCAGGAACCGGAAAATCCCGACTACTTCAAAGATCCTGCAAACATTAAGAAATTCGGGACGCGCGGTGTGCTCCACACTTGGGCGAACACGGACGGCACGCAGAGGATCGAGAGCACCGGCCCGCTCAACATCGAACGCATGAAGACGATTGACGAGGAAGTCACCAAAGCCTCGCTGGATTATCTGGAAAAGGCGAAGAAGGCGGACAAGCCGTTCTTCCTCTGGTGGAACTCCACCCGCATGCACATCTTCACGCACCTCAAGAAGGACAGCGAAGGCAAGACCGGCCTCGGCATTTATCCTGACGGCATGGTCGAACACGACGCCCAGGTCGGCCAGTTGCTCGACAAACTCAAAGAGCTCGGCCTCGATGACAATACGATCGTCATGTATTCGACCGACAACGGCGCGGAGAAATTCAGTTGGCCTGACGGTGGTACCGCGCCTTTCCGGGGCGAGAAGAACGAGAACTGGGAAGGCGGCTACCGCGTGCCCTGCGTCATGCGCTGGCCCGGCGTCATCAAGCCCGGCACCGTTGACAACAATATCTACTCCCACGAAGACATGCTGCCTACGCTCCTTGCCGCCGCCGGCGTTCCGGACGTGAAGGAACAACTGCTCAAAGGCATGAAGGTTGGCGACAAGACCTTCAAGGTGCACCTCGACGGTTACAACCTTACAGACTCGCTCGCCGGCAAGGCGCCCGATCCGCGTCACGAATTCTTCTACTTCAATGACGACGGCTCGCTCGTGGCGCTGCGGTTTGACCAGTGGAAGCTCGTCTTCCAGGAGCAGCGCGCCCATGGGTTTCGGGCCTGGGCGGAACCGTTCGTGACGCTGCGCGTGCCGAAGCTGTTCAACCTCCGCACCGATCCGTTCGAAGAGGGAGATCAGGTCGCCATGGATTACGACCACTGGCGTCTCGACCGGGTTTTCCTGCTCGTCCCAGCGCAGCAATACGTCGGCGAGTTCCTCTCCACGTTCAAGGAATTCCCGCCGAGCCAGAAAGTCGGCAGCTTCAGCCTCGACCAGGTGATGGACACGCTCCAGAGCGCGCCGCAGGGCGGCAACTGATACCCGAAAGGCTTCGCTCTGGATGCGACGCACACCCCACACATCACGATGATCCAGCGTTTCGTCGGCACCGCGGATCTGGAGAAGGTCTATGCCGCCGCCTGCCAGATTCTCGCCCGCGCCAACGTGACAAACATGAAACTGGAAGCCTTCAAATACTACTACATTCCAGCCGGAGCCAATGGCCTCGCGGGGATCTGTGCGAAGGCGACGCCGGAATTGCACAAACTGCAGGCGGACCTGATTGCAGCCGTGGCCCCGTTCACGGTCGGAACCGGAGACGCTGCGGCGTTTTTCATCACGCCCGATGATTCAGTCATCGATTCGGCATTGATCGGCTACATTTCGGCATTTGTGCCTAAGGGTTCTGGTGAACAATTCAATCCGCACGTCACCACGGGCGTCGCTCCCCGGGCGCACCTGGATCAGATGCTGGCCGAGCCGTTTGAGCCATTCACTTTTTCACCGGCCAGCGCGGCCGTTTATCAACTTGGCCAGTTCGGCACTGCGGCGAAGGAACTCAAGGAGCTGGAAATATGACGCTGAGCTGCTATAGTAGCCAACGGAAACCAACATCCTCCGACTTATGATCCATTTCGAATTCCTACGCGATCAGGGGATCCTGACCGTCACCCCGGAAGGCCCGCTGGAGAGCGCGGACTTTCAGAAGCTGGCAGAAGCCGTGGACCCGGCGATCGAAGCAGAGGGCGACCTCAGAGGTCTGTTGATCGACGCGCCCAAGTTTCCCGGCTGGCAGAGTTTCGGCGACATGATCTCCCACTTCAAGTTTGTGAAAGGTCACGTGCGCCATATCAAAAAAGTCGCGGTGGTCTCCGACAATAGTTTCCTATCCATCATGCCGCGTGTGGCCGGGCATTTTGTCCGAGCCGAGGTGAAACATTTTGGCGGCGGCGAAAAAGACCACGCGATGGCTTGGCTGACGGAAGAGGGAGAGGACCTATAAAAACCATCCGCACGTTGGCCCGGCTGGCGATTCTCTTCGCCGGTCTCGCCATCACCCAGGCCCAAGACCCGCTCCCCTCGTGGAACGACGGCCCCGCGAAGCAGGCCATTGTCGACTTCGTCAACAAGACGACTACGGCCGGCAGCACGGATTTTGTCCCGCCTGCGGAGCGCATCGCCACGTTCGACCAGGACGGAACGCTCTGGGTCGAGCAGCCGGCCTATACGCAGGTTTTGTTTTGCTTCGATCGCGTTGCCGCCCTCGCGAAAGAAAATTCAAAATTGAAAAACGTCGAGCCGTTCAAGACTGTCCTGTCCGGCGACCGTAAGGCCATCGCCAAGCTCACTGAACAAGAGCTGGAAGAGATCGCCATCACCACGCTCACCGGCATGAGCGTCGAGCAATTCCAGGCCGAGGCGAAAGAGTGGCTCGCCGCCGCGAAAGATCCTCGCTGGAAAAAGCCCTACACCGAGCTGACCTACCAGCCAATGCAGGAAGTCCTGCAATACCTGCGCGCCAACGGCTACAAGACTTTCATCGTGACGGGCGGCGGGCAGGACTTCGTGCGTGTTTATTCCGAGGCGGTCTATGGCATCCCTCCCGAGCAGGTGGCCGGCACCGCGACCGTGACAGGGTTTGGCTACGACAAAGCCGGTAAACCGGTTCTGACCAAGAAGCCAAAACTTCTGCTCAATGACAATTTTGCCGGTAAGCCGGAGGGCATTCATCTGATGATCGGCCGCCGTCCATGTGCGGCTTTCGGCAACTCGACCGGCGACCAACAGATGCTCGAATACACCAAGGCCGGCAGCGGCGCGCGCCTCACCATGCTTGTCCTGCACGACGATGCCGTGCGCGAATTCGCCTACGGCCCGGCCGAGGGTCTGCCTGCCTCACAGGTCGGCACGTTCACCCAGGCGCTCTACGACGAGGCCAAAAAAGATGGATGGACGGTCATCAGCATGAAGAACGACTGGAAGCAGATCTTCGCGTTTGAGGGCAGGTAAGGCCCCATCTGCGGGGTCACGGCTCCTCCTCGGACTCGGCTTCTTCCCGCGTGTCGCCGAAGATGGCGGCGACCTCGTCGGCCTCGGTGCTCCTCACTATGTAGATCCAGCCCTCCTCGGTGCGGAGCAGATCGGTCCAGCCGGCCATCTGCAGGGCGAGGAGAAGTTTGCGGAGGCGTCCAGGGTTTGGGAACCAGGCACCCAGGGAATGGAGCGGACAGCGTTTTTCCGTGTAGATGTGGTGCAGGAGATCGAGAGCCTCGGCTCGCTCGGAATGGTTCAGGCGGATGAACGCAGCCAATTGGTGTCCGACTCCAAACGTCAGTCGGGCCGGCAGGAGCAGGATGTCCCCGAGAAGGTGCCATCCGACAACCGCTCGGTCGCTTACGGGATGGAACCGGTGCAGCCGTTCATCCACCGCCGCCCAGACGAGTAGGACGAGTGCGGCTGCCATCGCCGCCGGATGGACCCATGGCGGAAGGCTCATCAGGCGCTCCCCGAGGAGAACCTCCTGCCCGTGCGCGACGGTGAGCCCACCAAGGATCACCAACACAAAGAGCCCGTAGGCGATCGTCCATCCGAGCCATGCGCCTGCGAAACTCAGCAGGGCGGCGATCACCGCATGCCGGTTGTGCGAGGTAATCCGCTGGTGGAACAGCGGGTTCACCGGTAGCCGTCCGGGTCGATGACCACGGTCTCGAATCCCGCGTTTTTCAATCCGCTTTCGATGGCCGACTCGCGCCCCGCGAGCATTGCCATTTCCTCGGGCGCGACCTGTAGCCTGGCGGTGACAGGAGGGCCTTCGAGGAACCTGACGCGAAAGATTTTGAATCCGAGCGAGCGCACGAATTCCTCGCCTTGTTCGACCATGGAAAGCGCCGCGCCCGTGACGCGCGTGCCGTGCGGGATGCGGGAGGAGAGGCAGGGCTGGGCGGGGGCATCATGGGTGGAAAGCCCCAGCGCCCGCGAAACCTCCCGAACTTCGATCTTGGTGAGCCCGGCTTCCCGGAGCGGGGCAAGGACATGAAACTCCGCCGCCGCCCGCGAGCCGGGGCGGAGGTTCGCGCAGTCGTCGGCATTTTCCCCGTAGGCAATCGCGCGGAAGCCGCGATCGCGAGCGATGTTTTCGAGCCGGGAAAAAAGCTCTGCCTTGCAGAAATAGCAGCGGTTCGGCGGGTTGGCGAGGTAGGACTCGTTTTCAAATTCCTCCGTCGTGACGACCTCGATACGGGCGCCGATCCGCGCGGCGGTATCGAGCGCCTGCCGCAGGGCAGCCCGGGGGAGGCTCGGGCTGTCGGCAATGGCCCCAAGGACGCGATCGCCAGCGGCGCGCGTGGCGAGGGCCAGAAGGCACGTGCTGTCCACCCCGCCCGAGTAGGCGACGATCAGCGGAGACCGAGACCTGATCGTCGCCTCCACATTCCGGATTTTCTCTTCGAGCGTCACGGCGCAAACCTTTCGTGGAGGGGGAGGCGGAAATTCGTGAAGCGGCTGCATGGCTGATCAAATAATGGCCCTTAATTCAGAAAACGATTGCATTCTGGCGAGGGAAATCCAAATCTCAATGCTCAACAATTCATTCAAATGGCTGACGCAGCAAACAAATACCCAGAAAACGCGAACGGAAAATTCTACGTGGACGATCAATGCATCGACTGCGACCTCTGTCGCGAGACCGCTCCCGCAAATTTCCAGCGCAACGAGGACGGCGGCCACAGCTATGTCTTCAAGCAGCCGGAGACCCCCGAAGAGGAGGCACTCTGCAAAGAAGCCATGGAAGGTTGTCCGGTCGAAGCCATCGGAAGCGACGGCGAATAGATCGTGGGTTTCGCGGGCAGGGCTCCCGGATAGCAGCCGCAGGGCATTTTTATGTCGAACGACACGCTCCGCCGCAGGGCGCTCGCCGAGTGGCGGGGGCTTGATGAACCCAGGCCGAAAGCCGACCGTTGTTCCTCGGTGGCCGACCTTTTGCAGAAGGTGATGCCGAAACTCGGACTGGGGGAGAGGCTCGACGAACAGCAGATTACCGTGGCTTGGCGCGATGTGGTCGGGGATTTTCTAGCGACACATTCGCTTCCTGTGGGGTTGAGCGCAGGAGTTCTCACCGTGCAGGTCGTCCAGCCGAGTGTCCGCTACGAACTGGACCGCACATGGAAGCGGGACATTCTTGCAAAACTACAGGAACGGTTTGGCAAAAAGGTCGTGCGTAATGTCCGGTTCCGGCTTTGAAGGAATGGGCGGGACGCCCGATCTACCCGTGGATGATGAGCTGGATGTTGTCCGGCAGGCTGGCCGCGACTTCCGAGGCCACGTTGCCTCGCAGCATCTTGGTGAGCGATCCGCGATGTGAGGCCCCCAGAATCAGGAAGTCTGCGCCCAGGGTCGCCGCCGTATCCACGATGAGCGAGGCGGCGGAATGGGACGAGGCGAAAATCGGGATCGTTGTGATCCCGCGCGTTCTGCCGATCTGGATCGCGGTGTTCAGGATGGCGCTGGCTTCGGGATCGTCTTTCCAGTTTGTTGGAGCCAGCGCGGCCCCCTGATAAAGGACCGCCACCTCGCGCACATACAATATATAGAGCGCGGCTTTCCGCAGCTCCGCCTCGTCGAAGGCAAACCCTAGCACCGGGGTGAGCCCGCGGATACAGACCATGATTTTCTGGGCGTCAATGACCGGCTGACGCAGGGTCTCGACCATTTCAGGGCGGACAAGTTCCGCGATTTCGCGGGACACGGTCAGCGTTCTCACCCCGCTCAGGCGTTGTGAGTAGGCCCAGAGCGCTAGGCCGACGACCAGCACGCAGACAACAAAGAAGAGGGCTTCATGCTTGGTTTGTGCCAGGGTAATCTCGACGGCGGCGAGGATGAGAAAGGTTCCGGCCATGAGGACGCGTTCCGTCCAGTGCATGGGCAGTTTGAGATTGGTGACGCAGGAGCCGAGGTTGACGCAGATCGCGCCGACGACGCCGATCGCGTAGAGGCCCGCCAGCGCGTCAAAATTATCGCAGATCAACAGCACGAAGACAGGCAGGCCGACCGCGATGGCGAGCGGTGTGAGCGGCACGCCGTGGTGGTTCAGCTTCGAAAAACTGCGAGGCATGTCCCCCTCCCGCGACATCATGAACAGCAGGCCTATGAGCGCGGCGATGGCGGTGTTGACCGCGCTCAGGAGCAGAAGGGCGAAGACCACGCCCACCACAAAACCGAAGACGCCCCCGAACCACGCGCCGAAATTCATCGTGCCATATTGCTCGGCCATGAACCGGAGCATGTCTTCTTTGCGCTCGAGCATCTGCGGGGCCAGGCTGGGAGGCAGGGAGAGCATGGCCCAGCCGAGAAGGGCGGTGCCCACGCTGACCTCCACGGCCACCGGAAGAATCGCTTTTGCCGAGGCCCAGCCGACTTTCGGATGGCCGATCACCGAACCTTTGTCGGGTTTGAGAGTTCCTGTCAGGTTGGCGATCGCCTCAACTCCGCTCAAGGCGAGAATCACGCCGACGAAGGAAACCCACATGTGGCCTGCGGACTCGTTCATGTGGGCGAGGTGGTCGGTGGTCAGGAAGCGCGCGCTCAGCGCAATGATGGAGATGACGACCGCCACCGTCGGCAGGGCGAGCGCTACCGCGAAACTCCCGCTGTGCTTCGGCCCGAAAAGGTTGAGGACTCCGATGACGACGATGGCGACGATGGTCGCGACCATGATGTATTGTTTGGGCACGCCAAGGTAGCTCAGAGCTGCCCATCCGCTGAGAGCCGCGGTCACAGTCAGATCCGCCACCAACAGGAGCGAACCCACCACGGCAAGAAGCTTTCCGTGCTCGCGCGCTGCGGAATACACACCGCCCCCGTCGGGAAAGCAGCGGCAGACAACGAGGTAGTTCAATCCCACCAGCGCGGTGAGTGCGCAGACCGCCACGATAATCGGGAGCGACGAAAAACCGCAGGCGGCAAACGCGAGACCGATGACATACGCCTTGCTCGTCCCCCAGTCGCCATAAAGGATTGCGGAGGCGCGCTGCCAGTCGAGATTTCGTGGGCGTTGGATGGAAATGTTGTCCACGAGGAAATAAGAGGCGATCCTTTTGGGGAATCGTTTGGGTTTCGTCAATCGTATTCACATGGAGAAAACTTGTTGTGCACGGGTTTTCTTTGTTTACTTCACGTCGTTGATTAATTATCACTCTCCCCTGAATGCGCCCCTCATCCACCACGATTTTCTCAGCCATCCTGTTGACGTTTCTGGCGATTTCAGCTCCTGTCCGGGCTCAGCAGGCTGCGTTGAACACCGAGGTCCAGATCAATAAAATCGAGTCGAGTTTCCTCCCGTCGCCGAAGATTCCTGCCGCCGGATATACCAAACAGTCGCAGGGGCGTCCGGGTTCATGGCTTGAGGTCGAGGTGACTTTTGAGCGGAATACCAAAGAGCCAAAAATCGCCGAGGAGCTGACCTTCAACTACTATGTCCTGCTGAAAAACGAGCGCTTCACCGAGGACAAAAAACCGACGCTGCTCACCGCGACAATTGTTCACACCAATGTACCGCAGGAGAAGACGCTGCATTCCGTGGCATTTGTCAGCCCCAGGACGCTTGCCAGTTTCTTTGATGGTAAAATTCCGGTGAACGCCCAGCAAACTATCACGGATGTCGGGGTGACCGTCTCCGGGAAGAACGGTCTTCTTGCGATTGCGACCTCCAAGGGGACGGTCAAAGGAGACAAAGGTTGGTGGGACAATACAGCACCCTACACCCCGAAAGCCGGGGCGTTGCTCAACAAAAACGAGACCCCTTTCGCGCCGTTGGAATGGGACTATTACGAAGCCGTCAAGTCGAAATCCGGCAACTGAGTCTCCCTCAATGGCGAAACCTTCACGAATCTACGCTCTCGATCTCGGCATGCAGACTGTGAGTCTGGCCGAATTTCACAAGCTCCCAAACGGAGGGCTAAGCCTCAATGCCTTCCAGGAGACGGAACTCATCACCGATCCGTCAGCCGACGCGACCCGGCCCGCGCAGATCAAGGAGGCGGTCAAGGAGCTCCGTGATGCGCTGAAAGTTCCAGCCAAAGAATCCGTCAATTTCTGCCTGCCCGCGCAGTCGGTCTTCTCGCGCTTCGTCAAGCTCCCTGGAGGATCTCCCGAAGACGTGAGCTCGATCATCGCCTTCGAGGCCCAGCAGAACGTGCCATTTCCCATCGACGAGGTGGTTTGGGATTACCAGATTATGGGCACCCAGCGTGGAGGAAACTGGGATGTTGTTCTGGTCGCCATGAAGTCGGACCAACTGACCGAGGTGGCTGACGCGGTGATAGCGGGAGGCTTGAAGCCCCAGATTATCGATGTCGCGCCGATGGCGGTCTATAACGCCTTTCGTTTCAATTACCCGGAAACAACCGGATGCTCGCTGATCATCGATATCGGAGCGCGGACGACGAATCTCATTTTTGTTGAGGGTGCCCGGGCTTTCAGCCGCAGCATACCGGTCGGTGGCAACTCCATCAGTGCTGCCGTCGCAAAGGAGTTCCATCAGGACATCACTCTGGCCGAGAGGCTCAAGGTGGAGAAAGGTTCGGTCAGCCTCGGCGGCGCGTATGCGGAACCAAGTGACCCAACGGAAGCAAGAGTCGCAAAGGTTGTCCGCAACACGATGACGAGGCTGCATGCGGAAATCGCCAGATCGATCAGTTTTTACCGCACCAGCCAGGCTGGGAGCCAGCCGGTCAGAGTTCTCCTTTGTGGCGGAACGGTCGGCCTTCCCTACATGGTGGAATTTTTCAGCGAAAAGCTCCAGACACCGATCGAGTTTCTGAATCCGCTCCGCAACGTGACGGTGAGCAACGCGAGCCTGGCGGAAGCGCTGGCAGCAAAGGCGCACACGTTCGGCGAGTTGGTGGGAGGCGCGTTGCGGTCTTTCGAGAACTGCCCGTTGGAGATTAATCTGCGGCCTCCCTCCGTGGTGCGAGACCAGGACCTTGCCCGTAGGAAACCGTTTTTGGTTCTTTCCGCGGTCTGCCTGCTCCTGACCCTGTCGGCTTGGTGGCTCTACTTCAGCCAGGCAGCCAAGGTAACCGACGAGGTTTTGGTACGTGCCCAGGCGGATGTCGCGAAGCTGGACGGGATCGCCCAGCAAATGGACAAACTCTCTGCTGAACAGAAAAAACTGGAAACCGGGGTTGCGCCGCTGCTGCTCGCAGCGGCCGAGCGTTCCGCATGGGCGGAGATTTTTGATGAACTCGGCGCGAAGCTTCCTTCACGGTTCATCTGGGTCACGGAATTGCAGCCTGTCGGTGCTCGAGGCTCGGCTTCCGAGAGACCTGAACCAGCGGGTCCTCCCAGGCCGGGGCAGTCTCGCCCGGGAACGCCTTCGGTAACCGCCTTGGAAATCAAAGGCCTCTATCTGGACAACCCTCCGAATGAGAAAGAAGCGAGGATCGTTGACGAGTTTGTGGACAATTTAAAAACCTCTTCTGTCTTTGCTCTTCCCGAGGACAAGGCCAAGATTATCACTCAACGCACCACGCCCACCGGGGAAAGCTGGGCCTACGGTTACACCTTGGTCCTGCCGCTTCGCAAACCGATTCCTCTCCCATGAACTGGTTCAAGGACAATCCCTTTCTCGCTGGTATTTTTGCCGTTTGCCTCATTGGATCCGGCGCACTCGGCTACCTGATCATCCAGTCGGTCTCGGCATACTCCGCCTCCTCCGATGCCTACACGGCTTCTGTGGCAAAGCTTCACACCCTGCAAAACAAGGTTCCGTTTCCGAGTGACACGAACTTGAAATCCATTCAAGCCGGGTTGGCCGAATACTCGTCACACATCAGGAAACTGCAATCCCAACTGGCAAAAATGGAGGTTCCGCTGGACGAAAAGTTCACGCCCCAGCAGTTCCAGGACGGACTCCGGACCGCCGTTAACGACATCCGGGTCAAAGCGGAAGCCAACGGGGTCAAATTGCCGGCGAATTTCTACTTTGGATTTGATCAATACCAGACACAGGTCCCCTCGGAGAAGGCCGCCCCGTTCCTGAACCGCCAGTTTCTGGTGATTCAAGCCCTCGTTGTCCGGCTCGTGGACTACAAGGTTTCCTCGATCGACGGGGTCAACCGCGTTCCGCTTCCGCAGGAATCCACCGCCGCACCCGCAGGGCAAAGAAAGCCGGATGCCGCCGAGCCGGTTTTGTCGCGCTTCCCGTTCGATATTTCCTTTACCGCCGAGCAGCCGAAATTCCGCGTGGCCTTCAACTCCCTTCTGGGATCCGATCAGTTTTTGATCGTCAGGTCGTTGGACATTCACAACTCGAATCCCCAGGCACCTGCCAAGAAAAGCGCCGATCTGGGCGCGCCGGGACAGAACCCGTTGGCCGCCGGCGCTGTTCCTGGAAAAGACCAGTCCAGCATTCAGGTCATCCTGGGACGTGAAATGCTCAAGGTTACCCTTCGTCTGGAAATGCTCGATTTCGCCGAACCGGTCGCCGCGAAAAAATAGGATTCATGAATTGGATTAAGAAACATTACGAACGCGCAATCCTCGGGGCCTTTGCCCTTGTCTTGATTGCCAGTTCGGGCTGGCTCTCCTGGCAGGCGCTTTCGTTCCCTGAAAACTTCGCGGAGCGCAACAGCAACAAGAAGCCGGATAATACGATCAATCCTCCCGATACCAAATCCGTCGATGAAGCCGCTGCGCTGGCAGCCAACCCCCGCTCTTGGAGCCCGCACGAGGGTTCGCTTTTTGTCTCCCGGCCATACGTGCTCAAGGACGACAAAATTTTTGATCCTCTCGAAGGGAACGTTCCGCTACACCCGCCGATCACCAACGCCTGGCTCGTAAAATACAACCTGGATTATGGCGATCCGGATGTGGCCAATCAGGATCCCGACAAGGATCGCTTCACCAACTTGGAGGAATTCCTTGCAGGCACCGATCCCACCAATGATAAATCGGTCCCACCATACTACACGAAACTCCGGCTCACCAAGTTCGACCCTGTGCCGTTCCGACTCAAGTTCGGAGGGGATTCCGGGGACGGGGAGACGTTCATTATCAACGCGAGAGATGCCAAGGCCCGCACGCAATTCCTGAAGCTTGGAGATATGATTGAGGGGGCTCCATACAAGATACTTTCATACGAAAAGAAAACCTCCTCCAAGAATGACATGGAGGTGAACGTCTCCGAACTCACCATCCAGAATACCGAATCCGGACGGAAAATCGTTTTGGTTTATGACAAAGAAGCCGATGACCCGACGTCCTACGGGGAATTTCTTTATCTTTACGACAATTCCAAGCATCGCTGGAAAAAGGACGACGTCTTCACTCTGACGCCGGAAGACAAGCGGAAATACAAACTTATTGACATTTCCGCGCAAGAAGCCCAAATAGAAGACCTTGAGTCCGGGCAAAAATTCCGGATCGGAAAGACGGAATGACCACCCGTCTGGATTTTCCTTCCATGCTGCAAGAACCATTCATGAAATCAATTCCGTTGCTTAGTTGCATAGGCCTTCCGGCCGTGCGAATCCGTCGGGTTTCTAACCCGTTGTTTTCTTCAGCCTTTTTGGCATTTTTTCTCTGTTTGGCCCCTTTTGCTAATGGCCAGTATGCTGGGGTTCAGGGAACCGCCGAAGGCCAGATCCGCCGCTCCGAACAAACCGCGGAATATGCCAAAGGAATTGTGGCGAAGGGGCAGAAAGCCCTTGCGGCCCAAGACTACGAAAGTGCTTATGCTTACTACAAGAGCGCTGTAGATATGTTGCCTGCAGCCGGACCGGCTACCGGGTCGCTCCGCCAACAGGCGATGGACGGATTTTGCGAGGCAGCCGTCAAACTGGCTAGGCAACGGATTTCCGAAGGGCGTTTTGAAGATGCAAAAACGACGGTTGCTGCTGTTTTGGGGGAGCGTTACAACCCGAACTGCAAGGCAGCCCTTGCGCTCAGCGCCGAGCTCAAGGACAAAACCTCGTTCTACAGCCAGACGATGACCCCGGGGTTTGTGGCCAACGTGGAGGAAGTCAAACAGCTTCTGCAGGAAGGCCAGGGATTCTATGCCTCCGGACGGTATGATCTCGCCTTCAAACGCTACGAGCAGGTCCTGAATGTTGACAGATTTAATATCGCCGCACGACGCGGCATGGAGCAGGTCAACAACGCCCGCATCAAATATCAGGAGACCGCCTACAACGAGACGCGCGGCGATATGGTTCGACAGGTCAACAAGGCTTGGGAACTCCCGGTTCATAAATTCGACGTCGCGGCATCCCAGATCATCGACCAGCCCCAGATCGACACGCATGGCACGGCCGGTATCAACCGCAAACTCGACGAGATCATTATTCCGAAAATCGATTTCCGGGACGCCACAGTCCGTGAGGCTCTGGACTTCATCAAACAGCGCGCATCTTCCTTGGACTCGGTCGAGCAGGACCCCGCCCGGAAGGGGATCAACATCGTCCTCAAACTCGCCCCGGATGCAGCCGAATCCGGATCGAGAATCACGCTTTCGCTCACCGACGTTCCTTTGCGTGCCGCAATCGACTACGTCGCGAGGGCCGCGAATTTGAAGCTGAAAGTGGAACCCTACTCCGTGGTGGTGGTTCCGCAATCCGAGCCGACCGACGTGCTGATCACCAAGGAATACAAAGTTCCACCAAGCTTTATCACAGCTCTGCCTGCCAGTAGCGGCACGGCACCGGCACCTGTGCCGGGAGTGGCAGCCGGATCGCAGTCCTCAGTCACCGCCCGTTCTGGCGCGCGCGAATTCCTCGAAGCCAACGGGGTCACTTTCCCAGCTGGAGCTAGCGCCAACTACATCTCATCCACCAGCCGCCTGATTGTCAAAAACACCCAATCCAACCTCGATCTGGTGGACAACCTCGTGGAAAACTCGCTGACGACCCCTCCCAACCAAGTCGAGATTGAATCCAAATTCCTCGAAATCACCCAAAACAACCTCAAGGAACTTGGCTTCGACTGGCTGGTCGGCAATTTTCAGCTCCCCTTCGGCACGGGAACATACGGCGCTGGCGGAACAACAGCGGGTGGGACAGTCATTCCCACGGGTGCCTATCCGTTTACGAACCCGGGTAGCACCACTCCCATTGGAGCCTCTTCCTCAACGCAGGGCCCGATCACTTCCGGCAACAGAACCGGAACACGTGCCATCAGCGTCAACGCGGTGGATGGACTGCTCTTTGGCAGCCCGGTAGGACCGGCTCCCGCAGTTCTTGCTCTCGCGGGAATATTTACGAACCCGCAATTTCAGGTGGTCTTGCGTGCACTGAATCAATCCAAAGGGGTGGATCTTGTCAGCGCTCCCAAAGTGACCACCAAGAGCGGCCAGCGGGCTACGATCGAAATTGTCAGGGAATTTCTTTACCCGTCCGAGTATGACCTCCCGCAGGTCGCAGCCTCCACCGGTCTGACGCAGTTCAGCCCGGTCACCCCGACAACGCCGACATCCTTTAAAATGAAGCCTACGGGAATTACTTTGGAAGTTGAGCCAACCGTCGGTCCGGATGGCTATACTATAGAACTTGTTCTGGCTCCCAGAGTCATTGAGTTTGACGGCTTCATCAACTATGGCAGCCCGATCAATGCCAATGTGACATATTATGTGGCCGGTATTCCGCTGGCGCAGAATATTATCACCGTGACGGACAACATCATCAACCAGCCGGTCTTTTCAACCCGTGAGGTGACCACCCAGGTCTCGGTTTATGACGGGCAGACTGTGGTGATGGGAGGCTTGATGCGGGAGGACGTTCAGAAAGTCGAGGACAAGGTTCCGATTCTGGGAGACATTCCTTTTGCGGGCCGATTGTTCAGGACGAGCGCTGACCAGCATGTGAAGCGGAACCTCATCATGTTTGTCACTGCCAACCTTCTCGACCCGGCCGGCCAACCGCTCATGAAGGCCGACTCTGAAGACCAGGTCGTTGCCGTTCCCAATGCAAAGGCCGTTCAGTCCGAGGCCATTCCCGGGGACGCGTCAACCATACCTCTCCCACAATAATCTTTCGATGAAACAAAGCACCTCGGTTAATTCTCTCCCGTGGCATGGGCTTCCAGCTCATGTCTTGAATCGCATGGGCTGGAAGCCCATGCCACATGCATCATGGCTTCCATACATGCTGGTTCTGTTGACGGCTATCCCGGGCACTCTTCCCGCTCAGAACCCTGTCGCTCTTGCCGACAGGGAAATTGTCCGCCGCCAGGAAGATGTCATCCTTGCGGACAAACTGATTGCCAAAGGTGACCAGGCCGCCAAAGACAAGGACTTCGAAACCGCCTATGTCAATTACCTGGATGCTCTGGATAAGATTCCAGAAGGTCCGGCTGCAGCGGCTCAGCGCAAGCCGGCGGTGGCGAAGTTCTCCGATGCGGGAATTTTCTATGCGAATTTCCTTGTTCAGAACGGACGTTATGGAGACGCGGAAAAAGTTGCCAAGACCATTCTCCTTCCCCAGTTCAACCCGGGCTACAAGCCGGCTGTCCAGTTTCTTGCGAATCTCGAACAGCCCGACTACGTGAACAAAACTGTCACACCCCAGTTCGCGGCCAGCAGGGATCAGGTTTCGAAGCTTCTGGCGGAGGCCGACGGATACTATGCCACCGGACGTTTTGATCTTGCCATCAAACGCTATGAGCAGGTGCTGAACATTGACCGCTATAACAATGCGGCCCGCATGGGCATGGAGCGAGTGAACAGCCAGAAAAGCAATTACTACAGCGAAGCCTACAATGAGACCCGCAGTCGGATGCTCTGGCTTGTGGACCGCGCGTGGGAACGTCCTGTGCGGCACTTTCAAAGCCGTGACACCAACAACGGATCTCAATCGAGAAATGTTTCCGGAACCGGCACTGAGGCGATTTCCACGAAGCTCAACCGGATCGTTATCCCCAAAATTGAACTCCATGATACTACGATCCGGGAGGCGGTTGAGTTCCTCAAACAAAGAAGCCGGGAACTAGACACCACAACGGAAGATCCCAAACTAAAAAGGGGCGTCAATATCGTCCTGAAACTCCCGTCGGCACCTGCAGCAACGGAAACTCCGATCCCTCCTGCCGATGCCGCCGCGGCTCCCGCTCCAGGTGCGGCTGCCGCTATTCCCGCAGTGACAGCGGATACCAAGATCACCCTGTCTCTCGGCAACGTCCCGCTCATCGAAGCGTTGCGGTATCTGACAGAACTCGCCGGCTTGAAATACAAAGTCGAGCCCTATGCGGTCTCCATCGTTCCAATCACGGAAAATACAGATGAGCTCCTCACCAAAGAATACCGGGTGCCCCCCGGGTTCATTCCTGCCAATGCCGCTGGGGCTGCCGGCTCCGCCGCTCCCAAAGCAGGGAAGGCTGTCGACGTTATGAACCAACAGCGGATCCCGGGCGGGAAAGATGCCCAGGAATTCCTGAAAGGGGAGGGAGTTCCATTCCCGACCGGGTCGTTCGCCCAGTATGTTCCTGCGGGCAGCAAGTTATTTGTGAGAAATACCCAAAGTGCCCTCGATCTCATCGACACCCTGGTCGATGCGGCAATGGGGGTTCAACCCACCCAGGTCGAGATCGAGTCGAAATTTCTCGAAATTTCACAGGATAATTTGAAGGAACTTGGATTCAATTGGTTGCTCGGCCCATTGAATATTGGTGGCGGGATGTATGGGGCAGGAGGAACTAGAGGGTTTGGTAAGGCTGTCGACGGAGCGGTTTACCCGTTTGGGACGACGGGCCAGAATCCGGTCACCGGAGGTTTGAGATCAGGTCAGGGGACCACTCCGGATGCGGCTGTGACGGCAAACTCCATCGATGCTCTATTGGCTGGCATTTCTCCGGGCGTCACGTCGGCGGCTCCTGGTATCCTGGGGCTCTCCGGCATTTTCACAAATGCTCAATTCCAGGTCGTGATCCGAGGCATCAATCAGAAGAAAGGGATCGATCTAATGAGCGCTCCGAAAGTGACAACCAAAAGCGGAAACAAAGCGGTGGTGAAAGTCACCCGCAGTTTCCCCTACGCGACTCAATACAATCCCCCGCAGCAACCGGCGGCGAGTACCGGGACGACGACGACGACGACGACCTCCAAGGACGGTTATTTTACCGATAGTCTGGTGACCCCGACCACGCCCACAACCTTTGAAAATCGCGACCTCGGCGTGACTCTTGAAGTTGAGCCGCAGGTTGGCGCCGACAATTACACCATCGAGTTGAATCTTTCTCCTGAGGTCGTTGAGTTTGAGGGGTTTGTAAATTATGGAAGCCCGATCAAAGGTCCTATCTACAATCCGGTTACGATCCATGTTGATACTTACAACATCACGGAGAACGTCATCAACCAGCCGGTTTTCTCGACACGCAAAGTGACGACGAGCGTGAGCATCTGGGACGGACAAACCGTGGCACTGGGGGGCTTGATCCGTGAAGATGTTCAGAAAACTCAGGACAAGGTGCCGATTCTCGGAGACATCCCGCTCGCCGGACGGCTTTTCCGCTCGGATGCTTCCCAAAAAATCAAACGCAACCTGATCATTTTCGTGACAGCGCGATTGATGGACGCCGAGGGAAAGCCCATCAGGCAGGATGAGGAGCAGGAGGAAATCGTGGAGCCCCTCGGGTTGCCCGAGACTCTGCCTCCCCCGACTTTCCAAGCGCGGTCCATGGGGAAATAAAATTGGGGGTGTAGAAGCCCTTGTGCCAATGGCCTGTCGGGATTCGAACAGGCGGTTGACACAACCGCCTCTACACCATCCGGCAAACTCAAAGAGTTGGTCTTATACCGCTCTAGAGCATATTAAATAATATAGTAGCCGTTTGGATTTGTGTGTAGGGTGACTTTCATGAAGGCACTCTCTTTGGACCTGCGCGAACGCATCCTCTCCACCTACGACAAGGAAAACGGCACGCGGGAACAGGTGGCGCGGCGGTTCCGGGTCTCGCTGGGTATGGTAAAAAAGCTGATCCAGCAGCGTCGGCATACAGGAGAGATCGGCTCGCGCCGCCACCTCTGCGGACGCAAGCCACGGATCTTGGAATCCCACCGCAGCCAGATGCGCGCCATTCTGAAGAAAAAGCCCGATATCACACTGAAGGAACTGCGAGAGGCAGCGGCCTTGGACTGCACGCTGCCAGCCATCCACTACGTCTTGGAGAACATGGGGCTGACATATAAAAAAAGACTCTCCATGCCAGCGAGCAAGAGCGCGAGGATGTCGCCAAAGCACGGGCGCTTTGGCGCCGCCGGCAAGGCGGCATAGATCCCGCCAGGCTCGTGTTCCTGGACGAGTCGGCCGCCAAAACCAACATGACGCGCCTGCGGGGCAGATGTCCGCGTGCAGAGCGGCTGCGTTTCGCCTGCCCTCATGGCCACTGGCGCACGACGACGATGATTTCCTCCGTGCGTTTGGACGGCTCGACTGCCTGTATGGCCATTGACGGGGTGACCGATACCGAAGTCTTCCGCGCCTACGTTCGCGAAGTGCTCATCCCGACTCCGCCTGCTCTTCTGCCAGCAGGCCCTGTGCCTGAGCGGTGGAACGTCAAATTGGTGTTCATCGAAACTCCTCACGGGCCAGCGATTAACTGGACGAGCCTGTTCGCATTATTTTTTGGCGTGAAGGTCGAAAAGCCATTCGATCGCACCCTTGACCTTCTGAAAATCCGCATCCGGCAGGCGTCCAATCATACGCTTGAGTTCATGATGCTGTATGGCTTGTAAACCCTGCACATTCACATAGCTCGATTCGTGCAGAAACTTCGGCTTCCCGATGGAAACCTCATACTGGCTGTCGCGGGTTGATGTCGTAATCGGTGCGCAAACAGAAAGGGCGCGAGGCGCATCATCATCGCGCCGGGAAACGACAAGCATTGGTCGCGTCTTGGCTGCCATGCCAAGATCCACCAAATAAACCTGGCCTGGCTCAGTCGTCATATACGGAATCAAGCGCGGACTGACGGATCGCAACTGGCAGCAGGATGTCTGAGTTGTCTTCCTTCAGGCGAAGATCAAATGGGAGCCCCTTGTGGCGGCGGACCTGATGCAGGAATATTCTGATTGCATCGGTTGTAGTTAACCCGAGCTCATGCAGGATCAGCTCGGAATCCCGCTTGAGGCGGTTGTCAACTCTGGCACGGACGTATGACTCTTTGACAGGCATGCCCGAATGTAGTCTCAACGTGCTACATCACGCAAGACATTTTTTCTGCGAACGTCCCTCGTCAGGTATCGCTGGCTGGCGTGGCCGGTGGATCGAACGCATCGGGAGCGAAGGCACTCGGCCTGCTCCTCTGCCAGCAGGCCCTGTGCCTGAGCGGTGGAACCTCGGATTGATGTT
>Ga0194053_10000380_pt1 | contig 34208 bp, 27 predicted proteins | sample SepL228m_MetaG_FD_161684 | JGI IMG/M metagenome (GOLD analysis project Ga0194053, IMG submission 161684) | Anoxic zone freshwater microbial communities from boreal shield lake in IISD Experimental Lakes Area, Ontario, Canada - Sep2016-L227-8m | ecosystem: Environmental > Aquatic > Freshwater >... | reverse complement strand
CGCATTGCAATTGCTCATGGGCTTGGTGCCGCACACAAGGTAATGCAGGAAGTACAGTCTGGCAGCGGTAAATACCATTATGTTGAAATAATGGGTTGCCCAGGCGGATGTATCGGTGGTGGCGGTCAACCATACGCCGGTGCAAACAGTTCGCCGTTAGACCCGGAAATACTAAAGAAACGCGCCGCTGTATTATACGGCATTGACCGTGACAGAACTGTAAGATTGGCACACGAGAACCCAAGTCTGAAAAAGTTATATGCAGACTATGTAGGTAAACCACTGAACCATAAGGCTCACGAGTTATTCCATACTAACTTTTCAGCAAAAGAGCCACGCGGTATTTTACCGCCATATCTGCTGGCAGATCCTATTGATGTTCCAACTCCAGAGGGAAGATGCAAAAGCTGCACAGGTGAATCAAACTGGGAAGAGTTAAATAAAGTGATTGCAGGAAGTCGCAATGACACCCATCCGCAATCGTCACTAATTCCAGTACTTCACCAAGCACAGGATATATTTGGATATTTACCGCAGTATGTATTGGATTATGTGGCGTATAAAGTTGGAGTGCCCGCCGCTACCGTATATGGTGTTGCTACTTTCTACCACCATTTCAACCTTACCGAACAGGGTAAACATCGCATTGCTATCTGCGTAGGTACAGCCTGTTATGTTAATGGCGCACAATCCATATTAGAAGCAGTCGCAAAAGAACTGGGCATAAAAGCTGGAGAAACAACCCCAGATGGAATGTTCAGCCTTGCAGAAGCCCATTGTATCGGAGCCTGCAGTCTTGCCCCGGCGATATTGCTGAACGGTGAAGTTCACGGACAATTAACCCCGGAAAAAGCTGTTGGATTAATACAAAATATCCGTCAATCAGAAGTCGAATAATTGTATCTATTTCGGGGCAGACCTTCCTGCCCCGAATTTTATAACTTTCTTTCTACTATTTATACATCATTTTACAATAAATTTAAAAATAGTTAAAAAACCTATTGACACCACACATATAGTGGTATATTATTCTTTTTGCCCCTACATCTATAGGCTACCGGGGTTAAAGGAATACATTAATGCGTTGCCCATTTTGCCAAACTGACGATACACGTGTGATTGAAACGCGTGTGAATGACGAACAAGGCGCTATTCGCCGTCGTCGTGAGTGTCAGGATTGTCACCGTCGTTTTACTACTTATGAAAGACATGAAGAGCCACAACTCTTTGTCATAAAGAAAGACGGTCGCCGTGAACAATTCGACCGTGATAAGTTACTACTCGGTATAAATCGTGCCTGTCAAAAAAGGCCAGTAAGCCGAGAAAAGATAGCAGAAGCCGCATTCGCCATTGAGCGAAAAATGCGCGACACCTTGAAAGATGAGGTTTCATCCCAGGCTCTTGGAGATATGGTAATGAAATCTTTGCGTAATCTTGACGAGGTCGCTTATGTCCGTTACGCATCTGTTTATAAAGAGTTCGCGGATTTGACTTCGTTCCGTGAAGAGATTGAGAAAATGTTCTCGCGCGCACGTCAGGATCGCCTGACTGAGTTGCAGCAATCACTTTTTGAAGAATAAATTTTAGAAATTATCATCCAGGAGCAGCGAGATGACAACAACAGACACATCATCGAATAATGAAATGGGATTATTCGCAGCGGACCCCGCTGGCGCAATGCGCATTACCCGTTATTTCAGCACCGAAGGTGTTCACCCGTATGACGAGGTGGAATGGGACTATCGACACGCTAATATTACAGCGGAAAATGGCGAAGTTATTTTTGACCAGGACGACGTGGAAATGCCCGCGTTCTGGTCGCAAATGGCCACAAACGTGGTCGTTTCAAAATACTTCCGTATCGGTGCCGGCTCTAATACCCGCGAAAAATCACTGAAGACACTCATTGATCGAGTAACAAACACCATCAGTAAATGGGGTTTGGATGACGGGTATTTTGTAAACGAAGCCGAAGCAAAAATGTTTAACGATGAGTTGACTCATCTTTTGTTATACCAGAAAGCATCTTTCAACAGTCCGGTATGGTTTAATGTCGGATGTGAAACTGAACCGCAATGTTCCGCATGTTTTATTAACTCGGTACAGGATACCATGGATTCAATCCTTGGCCTATCACGCACTGAAGGAATGTTATTCAAATTCGGGTCAGGAACAGGAACGAACTTCAGCACCCTGCGCTCAAGCAAGGAAAGATTATCAAGCGGCGGATTTGCCAGCGGACCGGTATCTTTCATGCGCGGTTTTGACAGTTTTGCTGGTGTTATTAAATCCGGCGGCCGCACCCGGCGCGCTGCGAAAATGGTTATTCTTAATATCGACCATCCTGACATCCTGGAATTTATAGACTGCAAAGCACATGAAGAAAAGAAAGCCTGGGCATTAATTGACGCTGGATATGACGGTTCATTCGGCGGTGAAGCATATAATTCGGTATTCTTCCAGAATTCAAACAATTCGATTCGCGTTACCGACGACTTTATGGACGCAGTTATTCGGGATAAAGACTGGCATACCCGTACAGTTGCCGGTGGTGTAGTTGTTGACACTATGAAAGCTCGCGAATTATTGCGCAGAGCCTCGGAAGCCACCCATATCTGCGGCGACCCCGGTATTCAGTATGATACCATTGTTAACGAGTGGAATACATGCACTAACAGCGGCCGCATCAATGCCAGCAATCCGTGTTCAGAATTTATGTTCCTTGATGACAGCGCCTGCAATTTATCATCATTGAACCTGATGCAATTCCGCAAGCCAAATGCGGATTTTGATATCGATTCTTTCCGACGTGCGGTAATGATAATGCTTACTGCTCAGGAAATTATTGTTGACCGCGCAAGTTACCCGACCGCGCAAATCACTAATAATTCAAAACGATATCGTCCTCTTGGACTTGGTTATGCCAACCTTGGCGCATTGCTGATGGCAAATGGCCTACCTTATGACAGTGATGAAGGCCGCGCTTACGCCGCCGCTATTACTGCCATCATGACCGGTCAGGCATACTTAACCTCAGCAGAAATCGCGTCACGCGTTGGCACATTCTCAGAATTTACCAAAAACCGCGAACCGATGCTGAAAGTTATGAATAAACACCGCACCAGCGTTGACCGCATTGAACGACTTCGCAGCCTGCGCGACATGATAAAGTACGCTAAAAACGTATGGGACCACGCGATTAAGATGGGTGAACAGTATGGTTACCGCAATTCGCAGGTTTCTCTGCTGGCACCGACAGGCACCATCGGATTTATGATGGATTGCGACACCACCGGTATTGAACCGGATATCGCGTTAGTCAAGTTCAAAAAACTGGCTGGCGGCGGCATATTTAAAATTGTAAATAACACTGTACCAGAAGCCTTAAAAGCACTGAATTATCAGGATGCGCAGATATCCAGCATTCTGCAATATGTTGAAGCCCAGGGAACTATCGAAGGCGCTCCGGGACTGAAAGATGAGCACCTGCCAATATTTGACTGCGCTTTCAAACCAGCTAATGGTATTCGCACCATTCATTATATGGGACACCTGCGTATGATGGCTGCTGTTCAGCCATTTCTCAGTGGTGCAATCAGCAAGACTGTAAATATGCCGAAAGATGTAACCGTTGAAGATATTATGGACGTTTACATTGAAGGTTGGAGATTAGGCTTGAAATCAGTCGCTGTTTATCGCGATGGCTGCAAACGCACCCAACCTTTAAACACGAAATTAGATGACAAGAAAATCATCAAAATCGCCGGTACAGAAATTAAAGTTGAGCCAAAAGCGGTACGCCGACGTTTGCCGGAAGAAAGACAGGCATTAACCCATAAGTTCAGCATTGCCGGTCACGAAGGCTATATCACCGCCGGATTATATGAAGATGGAATGCCGGGCGAAATATTTGTAAAGATGTCAAAACAAGGTTCAGTAGTAAGCGGATTAATTGACTCTTTCGCTATCGCCATCAGCATGGCTATGCAATACGGCGTACCGATGCAGACATTAATCGACAAATTCAGCCACACCAGATTCGAACCATCAGGCTGGACAGGCAACAAAGATATCCCCATGGCGAAATCAATTGTCGACTACATCTTCCGCTGGATGGCAATTAAGTTCCTGCCGCGCGACCAGATGCTGCAATACGTCACCACTACAGATGACGTCGAAATTAAAACTGATGAAGTTGACGATTTAGCAGTCATCGGTGCGGATGAAGCAAGACAAGATGTTATTGGCCAATTGGAAAGTGACCGGCCATTCGACAACCAGAGCGATGCTCCCCCCTGCTCAACCTGCGGTGAAATCATGGTACGCAGCGGCGCATGCTACAAATGTTCAAACTGCGGTTCCACCAGTGGATGCAGCTAATTAACTTGCTAATTTAAATAGCTGATAATAGGGTAGAGAAATCTACCCTATTATTTTTTATTATTTACTCACAAAAAAATCCCCTTCAACAATAATGCTGAAGGGGATTTTTTGTTTGGAATTAGTAATTGAAAATCTTTTTGCTTCTGGTGGTTTGCAACTTAACATCAGCACTTCTATTTTCTAATAACGCCATACTCAACTCTATTGATTCTTCAGCCTCGTAGGTGCTCATGGTACCGATAGTTACCATGTCTATATCGCGCAGGGTGCTCCATACGAATGCTAAACCGGTTGGAGGTAATAATCTACCGGCAGCCAGCGGTTTGATGGTCATAACCGGCTTCTTGGCACCTTTAATTACATTGGCAATCCAGTCAGTCTCAACCTGGCAAAGGAAACCGGCAGCATTATAAGGTGTGATATAGGTTTCCACATCGCATCCGCCATGGTCGGCACAGGTAATAACTTCCGGAGCATGACTGCTGAGACCAGGAATCATGTCGTATTCGCGAACTATTTTCAGCAACTGCTGCAAATCATCTGCAAGAGTGATATTTACACGATCAATCCGGCAGTCGGTTGTGCTTTGATGAGGAAAACAGAAATTTGCTCCCATTCTCTTGGCATCTTCACAGGTTTGTTTCCAATCATCAAAACCCTTAGAAGCATCCCAACCCGGGGTAGCTATCCAAATTATTTCCTGACCAGTCTTCTGTTCAACAATTTTAATAGCTTCACTCATGTATTCATTTGACATGCTCATGACAGCATTACAACCATTGCGAGCAAATACTTCGATAACATCTGCAGCTTTCGCTGGTGAATCAAACAATTCTTTTATAAAACGATCTTTAGCCAAACTGGTGTGGCTGTAACCAAGCATCCAGTTAGTTCCGCAAATTAAACGAGGCAGTGAAAGACCGCCTACCATAGTACGAGGGAAATTTTGCATTTCAAGACTCCAAAGATGACTTTATCTCATTATTCCATACTTGCAAACCGGTTTCCTGCATAATAAATAGTATTATCATAAAAAAAGCCTGAATGTAAAAACATTCAGGCTTTTTTGTTTGGAATATGCTGATTATTTATTCTTTGCCAATGTTGCCTTTGCGGTAGCAACTACATTATCAACAGTGAAGCCGAAATGCTCGAATATCTGCTCTGCTGGTGCAGACATACCATAACCATTCATGGCTACGGTCGCGCCATCTAAACCAATGTATCGTTCCCAACCCATGGCGATGGCTGCTTCAACTGCAACACGCGCTCTTACCTTGTTTGGCAATACAGATTCGCGATATGCTGCATCCTGACCATCAAATACCCGCCAGCTTGGCATTGATACAACACGCACCTTGATGCCATCTGCAGCAAGTTTCTCTCCTGCTTTTAATGATAAATCCACTTCAGACCCTGAAGCAATAAGAATTAATTCAGGATTTGCATCATTTTGCCAGAGAGTATACGCACCTTTCTGCACCCCGCATGAAGGAGCATATTTTGTGCGGTCAATTACCGGCAGATTCTGACGGGTTAATGCCAGTGCGGTAGGACCAGTTACATTATTGATTGCATATCTCCAGGCTTCAGCTGTTTCAGTTGCGTCTGCCGGACGGAAAATAACGTAATTTGGAATCGCGCGCAATGACAGCATGTGTTCAATTGGCTCATGAGTCGGTCCATCTTCACCGACGCCTATAGAGTCATGGGTGAACACATGGACCACACGTATCCCCATTAACGCTGCCAGACGCAAGGTCGGACGCATATAGTCGCTAAACACGAAGAATGTCGCAGTATACGGAATTATACCGCCGTGAAGCGCTATCCCATTGCCGATAGCACCCATCGCATGCTCGCGAATGCCGAAATGCAAGTTTCTTCCGGTATAATCTTCCGGCAGGAAATCTCCGCCTCCATCAATCAATGTCTTGGTTGATGGCGCCAGGTCGGCAGAACCACCAATTAAATGCGGCAGTTTTTTAGCCAGCGCATTAATAACTATTCCACCAGCAGCACGAGTGGCAATAGCTTTGCTGCCAACAGGGAATAAACCATCTAATTCACTATCCCAGCCTTCCGGCAATCCGCCATTCTGAATCATTTCAAATTCAGTGGCCAATTCTGGGTATTCAGTTTTATATGCTGTAAATAAAGTATTCCAATTATCTTCTGCAACGACACCTTTTGCTAATGATTTCTTAGTCATTTCTGCTCGCACATCATCAGCAACAAAGAATGTCGGTTCAACAGGCCAACCTAAATTTTCTTTAGCAATTTTCACATTTGCTTCACCCAGCGGTTCGCCATGAACTTTGCAGGTGCCTTGATTTGGACTGCAAAATCCAATAATTGTTGTACATATAATTAATGATGGCCGGTTAGTATCTTCTTTAGCTTTAGCAATAGCATCCTCAACTTCAACCGGATTCATACCATCGATTGGTCCCAGAACCTGCCAACCATAAGCGCTGAATCTTTTTCCTACGTTTTCGCGAAATGAAATGTCAGTATCGCCTTCGATTGAAATTTCATTATCATCATATAGATAAATAAGTTTTTCTAACCCTAACGTGCCAGCAAGTGATGCAGCTTCGCTGGTAATGCCTTCCTGCATATCACCATCACTGGCAATTGCATAAGTATAATGATTTACAACTTCATAACCTGGACGATTATATTTCGTTGCAAGCCATTTTTCAGCTAATGCCATACCAACACCGCATGAAAAACCTTGACCTAATGGACCAGTGGTAACTTCAACGCCAGCGGTTTCGCCATATTCAGGATGACCTGGAGTTTTACTTTCAAACTGACGGAACTGTTTTAAATCATCTAATGACAAATCGTAGCCATTCAAGTGCAATAATGAATACAACAACATTGAAGCGTGACCAGCAGACAAGATAAAGCGATCGCGGTCAGACCATTTTGGATTTGCCGGATTATGTTTAAGGTAACGGCTCCATAACACATAAGCCATCGGTGCCATGCCCAATGGAGCACCAGGATGACCTGAATTAGCCTTTTGGACACCATCTACTGATAAAAATCGAATTGTATTGATGCATTTTTCATCTAATGCGTTGAAACGCTCTGACATTACAGTCATTTCTCCTTACTTTTTGATATATATAATTTCTCCAGTGGTTAAGTTATTTCCTGCAAAATTTATAGTTTTAATTACCTGTCAAATTTGTGTACAATTAGTCAGAGGTAATTTGTATAATGAATGAGCATTTACGCGAAAAAATCCTTTCATCTGAAAATGTATTCAATGGAAAGGTTTTAAATATTAGAGTTGACCAGGTAGAACTACCCGATGGTATGCGAAGTATGCGCGAAGTGATAGTGCATGCTGGCGCGGTAGCGATAATACCGATAACTGATGACGGGAAAGTTATTTTTGTTAGACAATGGCGCAACGCTGCCGGTGAAGCACTATTGGAAATTCCCGCTGGTGGCAAATCAATTGATGAAGACCCCATTAAATGTGCAGAACGTGAATTAATGGAGGAGACAGGATACCGTCCTGGCAAGTTAGTACCATTGCAGTCAATCTATCTCGCTCCCGGTTACAGTTCAGAATACCTGCATCTATTTATTGCAACAGATTTAACGCCGGAAAGACTGCCGCATGATGAAGATGAAAGATTGGAAGTAGTCATCCATAGTTGGAGTGAAATCGATGAACTGATGAATAAAGGCGAATTTAAAGATGCGAAAACAATTGCCGGATTAATATTGGCACGAAGAAAACTTGGAATATAGTAATTAATTAAGAGCAAAAACTCGGTAACATGATTATCAAGCTACCGAGTTTCATTTTTATCTACTACTACTTACCGCAGCAGCATTTTACACTTTTTTCCAGTGCTAATGTAACAGTTGGCGCGTCGCATACTTCAGAAGGACCGAAGTATTGAATTGGTCCGGGGAATACGAATTCATCGTTTACAGCCCAATTGTCGCGATTTGCAGCAAAATATTGGAATGGTTTATCGTTCAAGTCAACCAATGCTTTCTTAATAACCGGGGTTGGTTTTCCTTTGCGCATTTCCATATTCAGCATCATGGTTACCGGAGTTCCACCAGCTACCCATTCGTCGCTGTTTTTGGTCAGGTTTTGTACATTTGCTGTATAACCGGTCACACCTGCGCGAACTAATTGGGCGGCGGCGTAACCGAGTGAATAACAGTAATCTGCGTCAAAGTTTGACGGAAAAGCGCATCTGCCTTCATAACCGAAGAAATGACCCAACGGACTAAACTTTACATTTTCAGCTTGTCCCTGACTCTTCATTAAGTTGATTTTGTCTGATACTAAATCAATCAGCAGTCTTTCAGTTTCAACCTGGCTCAACGGCACATTGCCATGACTGTCGCGACGCAGCAATACTTCCTGGATACCAAACGGCAAACTGCTATATACCCGCGCGCTATGGTCGGTTAACGCATTTGATAAGAACTGTACGCGTTCGCTATGATCATTAATTTTTTCAAAATATTCTTCGCTCTTGCCAAGAATTGTGCTTAATTCTTCAATCATTACCTTGATATCGCTAATGAACTCCAGCAAACCTTCCGGTACCAGCAAGATACCATAATTTTTGCCGGCATCAGCGCGTTTTACCACAACATCAACAATTGAATCAACGATTTCATTCAGGGTGATGCCTTTTTCCTGTACTTCTTCGGATACCAGGCAGATATTAGGCTGAGTTTGCAGAGCACATTCAAGCGCGACATGGCTTGCGGCGCGTCCCATCAGACGAACAAAGTGCCAATATTTAACTGCACTCTGCGCATCGCGGCAAATGTTGCCAATCAACTCTGAATAGGTTCTTGCTGCAGTATCAAAGCCGAATGATGCTTCAATTTGTTCATTTTTCATGTCGCCATCAATGGTTTTCGGCACGCCAACTACTCTGGTTGGGCACTTTTCTGCGCATAAGTATTCAGCAAGCATCGCGGCATTAGTATTGCTGTCATCACCGCCAATGACTACCAGACCGTCAAGACCCATTTTTTCAAAGTTAGCTTTACATGCTGCCAGATCTTCCGGCTTTTCAATTTTATCGCGTCCGCTCATTATCATGCTGAATCCACCGGTATTGCGGTATTCATCAATAAAGTCAGCGGTTAATTCCTGGTATTTCCCTTTAATAATTCCGCCAGGGCCTTTCAAAAATCCATACAGTTTTGAATCTGCGTTGGCAGCTTTTAATGCATCAAATAAACCAGCAATTACATTGTGACCGCCGGGAGCCTGTCCACCTGATAACACTACACCAATTTTCAGCGGATTTGCAGTTAATGTGCCATCGCCACTGACAAACTTTGCCTGTGCCTGACCGTAAGTATATGGGAACAGCTTTTTAATGGCTTCCTGGTCGGTTGCCGGAGCGGATGCCGCGCCAAATTCAACCGTTATGTTGCCGGAACGCAAAGCCTTGGGTAATTTAGGCTGGTATGCTGCACGAGCTTTTTGCAATGCGGAATTAATAGACATTGAAAAGTATCCTTTAAATAAAATTAACCGCGATAATACGGTTTTGTTGACAAAGATATTATAATAGATTTAGGGGTTGGCTGTCATGTTTATATATCAATGTCGTTATTCAACTTGATATATAAACACAAAGAACGCAATGAGATACATATAAATTTGCTCTCATTGCGCTCTCTTTAATAAATTTTAAAGTTATACTTTCTCGAATCTCTCTACATCAAGAACGAATACGGTTGCTCCGCCGATTGATACTTTTATTGGATTGCTGATTACTGAACCCATGGTATCCATGGCAGCCGGCATTACATTCACATATTGTTCGCGGGCACGGCAGCTTTCGCGAATAATCTCAATCACACCTTCTACCTGCTCTTCATCCACACCAATCATCAGTGTGACATTGCCTTCGCGCAAAAATCCGCCGGTACTGGCGACATTTGTAAATTGGTAATTATTTTCAAGCAGATTATCCTGTAAACTTCGCTGGTCTTTCTCATGGATTATAGCCATCACTAACTTCATATTACACCACCTTTCCCCATCCAAAATGACTGCATACAATACCGCGTATGCAGGCTGCTACTTCATCTATCGGAGCATCGCCATTAATTAATACGGTATTGAATCTTTTAATCGCCAAATCTCGATATCCTTCTGCTATTCTTGAAAGAAACTCTAAACCTTCACCTTCAAAACGGTCAGAACGTTCGCCAATGCGGGATATCATTATTTCCATTGGCAAGTCAAGTACCACAGTAAAATGCGGTGCCAAACCTGCGGTTGCAAAACGATCAGCGGATGATATTTCATCAATAGTTAACCCGCGTCCATAACCTTGATAAGCCAAAGAAGACAATGTAAAGCGGTCACAAATTACATTTATACCTCTTTTTAAAGCAGGCATAATTTTTTCATGCACATGCTGTGCACGCGCAGCAAGTATCATCAGCAATTCGGCGCGTTTATCGCACTTTAATTCAGCATCCATGATTAAATGGCGCAATTTCTCACCAAGCAATGTGCCGCCTGGTTCGCGAGTTAATATAGTTTCCAATCCGTTTTCATTCAGCCAATTAGCTAAAAGTACCGCCTGGGTGGATTTGCCACCGCCATCAATACCTTCAACAGCAATAAAACGACCGGATATTATAGGTGAATTCATCTGCATAACATTGTAATTATAACGCGGCTAACTGCAAGAGTCAATGATTTTTAATTAAAATAAGGGCAAATATATTATCTTGAAATAAATAATGACTGTTCACCCCTATTTTATTTAAATTTTTCTTTTACAGTTCTATAATAACCGCTTTTTCAATTCCTTCTATAGCATTCAATTTTTCCAATACTTTATCAGTCGGACTCTCGTCAACTGATAATACCATCACCGCGGTTCCACGCGGCAATACCCGGCCAACCTGCATGCCGGCAATATTTATATCATGGGCACCCAGTATTTGCCCTACGGAACCGATCATACCTGGTTTATCTTTATGATATGCAACAATGAATAAACCTTTCGCTGCCATTTCTACCCAATAGTCATCAACTCTTACAATGCGCGGATTGTCGCTGCCAAACAAAGTGCCTGCTACTTTATGCTGGCCAGTATTGGTAAACACGGTAACGGTAATCAATGTCGCGTAACCGGATGCCTGGTTGCTGCGAACTTCAGTGATTTCTACTCCACGCTGTTCTGCGATTAAACGGGCATTAACTGAATTAATGCTGTTTCCCAGCACCGGTGTGAATAATCCCTGCAGCAAAGCCGGGATTAACGGCGAAGTATTTTCATTAGTTACTTCACCGCTGAATACTATTTCAATCTTTTCAACCGCGCCATCATACAACTGCCCGGCAAACTTGCCAAGCTGGGTTGCCAAGTTAATGTACGGCTTTATGGCAGCCAATACTTCCGGTGCCAGTGCCGGCATATTCACTGCGCTGCGCGCGGGAATACCAGCGAAATAATCGCGAATCTGCTCAGATACATCTACTGCAACCTTAATTTGCGCTTCTTCTGTTGATGCGCCAAGGTGTGGTGTGAGCAATAAATTTTTGCATCCTTCTTTCGATGCTACTATCAACGGGTTATCTTCTGTCGGAGGTTCAACGGAAAACACATCAACAGCAGCTCCGGCAATTACGCCATTTTTCACCGCTTCTGCCAACGCTGATTCATTAACTACACCGCCACGGGCACAATTAATCAATCGAGCTGTCGGTTTCATCATCGCCAACCGTTCTGTGTTAATCATATCGGCAGTGTCTTTGGTTTTTGGCACGTGAACAGTGATGAAGTCTGCTGTTTTTACTAATTCGTCCAATGGCAATAATTTAATCCCCAGACGCGCGGCGTGTTCCTGTGTTACAAACGGATCAAACGCCACTACTTCCATTTCGAATCCCTGACCGCGGCGTGCTACAGCACCACCAATCTTGCCAAGTCCGATAACGCCAAGGGTCTTGCCATATAATTCTGCACCGGTGAATGATTTTCTATCCCACTTTCCCTGCCGCATGGTGGCATCAGCCTGTGCTACCTTGCGTGCCAATGACAGCAACAATGCCCAGGTGTGCTCGGTGGCAGCCATGGTATTGCCTTCAGGCGAGTTTAGCACAACCACACCTTTCTGTGTCGCAGCGGGGACATCAACATTGTCCACCCCTACCCCGGCGCGGCCAATTACTTTCAGCCTGTCGGCTTTCTGTAAAATTTCTGCGGTTACGCGGGTTTGACTGCGGATAATCAGACCGTCAAAATTACCGATATTCTCGGCTAATTCTTCAGGTGTGTGGTCGGTTTTGATAACAACCTCAACATTGGGGTCATCAAGAAGGGCGCGGATACCGTCTTCAGAGACGGGGTCACTCACGAGGACGCGAAATTTCGCATTTGCATTTGCAGCCATATTTTCTCCTTTAACAGGGACTGCCGTCTTTCAGTTTCCCGCCGCTCTTCAGGATATTCTGCTGCGCTGGCTGGTTCGGCTGGGACGCACCCCGCCGTCTATCGAAAACTGGCATTACTGTTGGCAAAATTATACCATTTTATTTATATTTTGAAACTACTTGCTTTTATATTTTTTTGACAGAATTAACAGGATTAACAGGATTTTTTGGCTTCGCCTTTATTTGAATTATCTTAATAAATCCTATCAATCGATGTAAAAAACTAAAAAATGGAAGTTTGATAATTAGGAATTTTTCACCTATTGAAATTGATACTTTATTCACGTAAAATAAATCCATCATGAAATATTTTTATCTCTTATTAATTCCAATCTTTATATTCACCACTGCAGGTGTAGTAAAAGATGATAGCGATCTAAAGGAAGTCTGGCCTGGTGTTGTGCAGCATTTTTCGACTGATAAGAAAGAAGTTGCTTTGACCATTGATTTTTGCCGAGGAATGAAAAATAAATCAAGTTATGATGATAAATTAATATCAACACTTATAAAAGAAAAAATTCCGGCGACGTTATTCATGACAAAAATCTGGATTGAAGCAAATAAAAACACTGCAAAAAAATTAGTGACCATGAAGCAATTTGATATTGAAAACCATGGAGAAAACCATTATGTATGTTCAACTACTGGAAAAAGCGTTTACCACATTAAGGCATGCCAGTCTGTTGAAGAAGTCCAAAATGAAGTATTAAACTCCGGCAAATTAATAAAAGAAATTACCGGCAAACAACCAACATTTTTTCGTGGCGCGACAGCACAATATGACCAGGGTGGTGCCGAAACTATTGTAAATCTTGGATATAAAATCGCTGGCTATGCAATAAATGGCGATGGTGGCGCGACTTTCAAAGAGAAAGATGTGAAAAACGCTTTTTTATCAGCCAAACCCGGCGATATTATAATAATTCACGGCGGTCACCCGGAAGGCAATACTGCTGAAGGTGTGATCTCTGTAATACAAGAAATGAAGAAAAAAGGTATGGTTTTCCGATTGCTGAGGGATGTAATTAAGTAGTAAAACGTTTGAAATTTTACCGCAAAGAGCACAAAGAATTCACAAAGAGCACAAAACTTATTTATAAATTTTGTGCTCTTTGGGTAAAATAAAACCTAAAAATTAATCACTTCGCCACTTGCAGCAGATTTGAAACAGGCATCAATTATTGATATCTGCCTTCGCAGCTCCGGCAGCTTCACTAACGGCTCTGCGCCATTAATCAATACATCGGCAATGTTTTCATAATAACTCCGCCATCTTCCGGGTATTGTATGTATTTTATGATCATGCTTGCCGTCGTTAAATTTGCCATAAGTTTTCGGGTCTTCCATTGATGCGTTTATATCGCCTGCCAGCATCCATTTTTCCTGCGGGTCCAGAATATTTAATAAATGTTCCTTTGCTGCCGCGAATATAGAAACGTGGTTTTTGGATTGCCGCCATGCTGCTAAAATCGCAAATGCCGGTCTTGCCATCGGCAAATGTCACAACAACAAATGCCTCACTTTCAACGTCATATTCAGGAATATCGTACTGCATCCGGCAATATACCGACTTGATATCCGCTGGAAAGAGCAGGCACATCTGGTCGATCAAGTGAGCGCCTAAATCCAGCAATTTGCCGCCGCCCATCTCACGCTGCCCGCGCCAGCCACCCCAAAGTCCGAAGGTTTGCCACGCCATTTCTGCCCATACCACATCGCCCAATTTGTCATCGGCAATCATTTTTTGAACGGTAATAAAATCGCCATCCAACCGGCGGTTCTGGAATACCGACAGCATCACGTTGTTTTCATACGCTGCTGTAATCATCCGGTCGCAATCTTCCAGCGTCAACGCCATCACCTTATCGGAAACGACATTTTTCCCAGCCTTCATCGCCTTCACCGCTATATCTGCATGTGTGGAATTCGGCGTTACAACACAAATCAACTCAACATCAGCATCGCTCAATGCCTCATCCAAAGTGGCAAACACGCGACATCCCTGCTCCCGTTCAATCATCTCCACCTTTTCAGGAGAGCCGGATACTACACCATACAATTCCAATCCTGGTGTTAATTTTATGAGATAACAATGAAACATCTTCCCTGCTCTACCATATCCAACCACAACAGTCTTTATGCCCATTCTATTCCCCTTCAATGTTTCATGGATTGTCGAAAGTAATTATATATCTTTATTTGGGATTTGGTAACTGGAAAATTTTCACCCTCTCCGCATCAAAACATCGTCAGCCAATAATACTTGCACGCCATCCGGTGCTATGCAGTCTAATACCAGTTTATCACCTTTCACCTGCCAATTGACGAGGATGTTGCCGGCGGGGTGCGGAAAGACCCCGCTTGCCCATTGCAAGGTGCCGGGACTTGGCGCGATTTTCACTATGTTGTTATTGCCGGGCACCGGGAATTGAACACCAAGAACTGTTGATGACATATAGTGTACCGGAGAGGTAGACCAGGCGTGGCACAGGCTGCAATCATAAACAAAATATTCCCAGAATACTACCGCGTCGCGATCAAGGTAGCGACCCCAATATTTCAAGATGAACTTTTCTGCTTCTACTGACTTGCCATACTTATATAACGCACCCAAAGCGTAGAAAGAGAAATACGAGGTCACGTTGCAATCAGTATTCTTCTTTGGTTCTTCAATGCTGAAGTTATTATCCATCGCGTTAGCCAGATATTTTAATGGTTCATTCACCTGGTATTCATCGGCAATGTCAAACAACAGCATCAACGAATTACCCATCACCGACGGGGTGGTATCGGCTTTATCAGTAATCTTGCGGTCATTAAACCAGCCATTTTCATCATCCCAGAATTTGCTAACCAGTTCTTCTCTGACAGCTTTCGCAATTTCTTCATATTTTGTGCCATCTTCACCGACAGCACGCAATATCGCCGCAGCATCCATCAAAGAACGGTAATAAAAAGCATTAGCCGCACAATTTTCCCCCGACTTATCAACCTTTGCCAGGTCAATATATGGATTCTTGCCGGTGGTATCCATCAAAATGTTCCCTTTTGCCTGGGAAATTATTGCATCTATCAATTTCACTACTCGGGGCTTCAATTCATGAATAAACCCGATATCTCCGGTGCGTGAATAGTAATGCCAGAGGGAAATAATAGTCAACATCGTGTAGTCGACATGATACGACGGCGACCCGCCATGGGATAATGAACAAGTAAAACCTGATTCATCCTGCGAATTATAGAGCAGTTCCAGGCAATGACGCATCAGTAAATGGTCGCCAAATGCCGCCTGAACGGTGTAATACTGCACCAGCATATCGCCGACGTAAAGACCCTGCTCTCGCCACGGACAATCGACCATTACATCCAACATACAAGCAAATTGAGTATCTCTGCCAATTTGCCATATTTTATTCAAAACAGGGTCGCTGCATTCAAACTTGCCGACATTCACCACCGGATAATTATTGCGGGAAATTGCCACCCGATTAATCTCGACTTTGTCACATTCACCGCGAATGACCAGTTCCATATACCGCATTCCGCGTGGTTGCAATATCTGCCATTTTTGACGGCCTTCGCGGCAAATATATCGGTCACCCAGGCGTTGGTTTTGCACACCATGCAACGGTTTGCCATTTGCCATTTGTTCTGTATATAGCAAGTCGATAACCGTGCCTGCCGGTGCGGTAATTTCAACAATAGGCCGTCCAATAACTTCAGTCGCAAACTCGAAAAAATAAGCCGCAGAAGATAAACCGGAAATATCATCAACAGCTTCTATATCTTCCCAGGAGCGTTGTAAATACGCGGATTTCGGCTGTTTATCGACGTTAATTCGCTGCCATTCGCCGGTTTCTGCCGGTAACATTGATGGTTCGGTTACACCGCCAACCAATTTTCGCACATTATTCATGGTGCTGTTCCACACGCCACCGAGAATAAATGAACCGCTATCATGTAAATCTTTATCAAAGCTGATAACAACACCGGATTTCTTTGAAAAAGCTATGCCAAATTCCCATATATCACCATTCATATAGCCTTCAATTAAAATAATCGGGTTCCAGCCAGTTTTCAAGTCAGTGATAAATTCATATCGCATCGGTTTATCGCATGGCCCGGCTTTATATTCAATTCCATTTATCCACTGATATCCACCGGAAATACCGAACTTCACCTGTTGATCTATTGGCGAATAAATATAGCTGAAAACTGCCGCGATATTAACAGTATGATGGAGTTGTCCGCGAGTATAAAATGATTTGTTGAAAGTCAACATCTTTTCATCACCGGTTGACAGTTTATATTTGCTGACAAGACGTTTTGGTGTGACTTCGCGCTCATCCAATAATGGTATGGTACGCGGTACCGGGATGGCCCAATGACTTTGATTTGCCAACTCTACCGCGTTACACCAGGTAGAATCATCATATACTGCATTTGCCCAACCAGCAGGAATTTTATTTGCATCCAGATACTCAGAAACACCCAGCGCGAAAGATAATCTGCCGGTATCCTCAGCATAGGCACCGGTATACAGATATTTCCAATCAGTACCACTGGGTATAGATTTCTTTTCACCATTATCATTTATCTCAACATTACAAATCAACCCGCCGATGCTTTCATTGCTTTGAAATGTTGAAATACCGTAACTGCTAACCACTACTGCGACAACATTTCTTCCAGATTGCAGGAACGGTGTTACATCGTGGCTGTCATATTGCGGGCAATGAGTATAAAATCGTGAAGGCCCATGTCCGATAGTAATGCCATTTATAATTAACCTATACCGGGTATCAGCAAAAATATTAACAAATCCTTCAACTGGATTTATTATGTCAATCGTCTTGCGAAAAAAAAGAAGTTTTGAACGTCCCAAACCATTTTCATCTGACCAGATAAATTTGCTATTATTCATAATTATAACTCCAAACAAGGTTCTAACTCTTATATTTACCGTTTAATTAATAGTTCCTGCTAACTAAACGATAAAGATAAGCGAATTTTAATGATTCTTTCAATTATAGATGCTTTAATTTACATATTTATGAGAAGTATGAGATTTTATAAGAGGTATGTGAAGTATGAATTATCATTCTCCGTGAAATTCTGTGCCTTCTCAGTGTAACAAAATAATAGATTGCCTTATTGTAACATTTTGTAAATCAACCTATACTTTAACCATGTTATAGGACGGAGTTAATATGGCTAATTTTGACAAGATTGCTGATACTTATGACCTGATGGTTAACTGGCCAGCACGGTTAACCCGGGAAATGCCTTTTTTCGAGAAAATAATTAATAATAACCAGGTAAAATCCATTCTGGATATCGGGTGCGCTACGGGTAACCACGCCCGTGCTTTCGCACAACATGGTGTTTCCGTCATAGCCGTTGACCCCAGCGAAGAAATGCTGAAAATAGCTACAAATTTAACAGATGGCAGCAATCCAACCTTCACATTCGGCGGATTGGGTATGGCATTGCCAAATGGCAAATATGACATTATTACCATATTGGGCAACACTGCTACCCTTGTGGAAAGTATGGATAAATTTAAAGAATCCATCAAAGATTTACACGAAAAGTTAACGAAAAATGGAGTGTTGATCATCCAAATAGTAAATTATGACAAAATAATTAAACAGCAGATATTATCGCTGCCGGCAATGAAACAGAAGCGTAATGATACTGAATATATTTTCTTGCGCGAATACAGAATGGTTGAGAAAAGTCCGGAATTGACCGTAATTACCATCAAATTAAATAACGACGATATTAAACATCGAATTGAACATACAAAACACCTGCCATTAACCAGCGAAAAATTAGCTAAAATTTTGAGGCAGTCCGGGTTTGCGAAATATAGTTTTTATGCTGATTACAGCAATAATCCGTTTAATAGCGATGAATCTGGAAGTCTGATTGCAGTTGCGGAGAAATAAATGCGATATTTTATATTAATACTCTTATCAACCTTATTATTTAATTCATTTGCCGCAGTGCCATTAAAAGATGAATCTTTAATAAAATTAATTGCCGCGGCACCATCCGCAAAAGATTTGCCGGGTGAAGAAGCCTGTACATTATTACGCGAAGTTAGCATAACAGTTGATGATGCGGGAACAGTTAAAATGCGGGAACGAAGAGTGATGAAAATACTCACCGAAGCTGGACTTCCTCTGTCTCAATGGAGCATCCCTTATGATAAAAGCACTGTTAATCTTGAATATGTCTCTGCGCGAACTATAGTTAAAAATGAAATTTATACCGTAGACCCAACCCACATAGCAGAAAATGCTTTGTATCCGGGAGTTGCTCAATACAACAGCTTTTTCGTACGACGTTTCCCTATGCCGGCAGCGGCAGTTGATGCTATTTTAGATATTGAAACGGTTATCTCCCGCAAACAACCGCGCATAGCGGAAGATTTCAGCGACCGGTTCTACCTGTCTGACAACTATACGACTTCTCAACTTAACTTTGCCATCTATTTACCTGCCACCTGGCATCCTTCATGGCGGTTAACAAATACCGGACGATATCAGGGAACAGAAAAGATATCAGGTGAAAGACGGATTATAACAATTACAGGAAAGAATATTCCGGCAAATAGAATAATCGAACCTCAGACCCCGCCAGCAGATGAAATATCCGATCAATTGCGAATTAGCACGCTGTCTGGTTTTAAAGATGTTGCAAAATGGTTTAATGCCATCAGCAACACAGCAGTCATACCGGATGAAAATGTAAAGAAATTAACTGAACAAATAACTGAAAAATTAAATACCACCGAAGAAAAAATAATCGCAATAGATAAGGTAGTACGCAACATGCCGTATGTCGCGATAGAATTTGGCAGCATGTCTGATACACCGAATAAAGCACCAGATATTTTAAAACGCGGATATGCCGACTGCAAAGATAAAGCCACTTTAATGAAAGCAATGTTGAGCGTTATTGATATAAAGTCATGGTACGTACTGGTTAGAACATCAGACCGCGGTAAACTGGATAAAAAAATGCCATCGCCAGCAGAATTTAATCATGTGATAATTGCAGTTGATTTTCCTGCCGGAGAGAAATACCTTGACCCTACTGAAGCCAACGCGCCTTGGAATGTTCTGCCGCAAGGCGTCGCCGGTGCGAATGGTTTAATTATAAAAGAGTTCGGCGAATTAATATCATTGCCGTTGAACAACAATAATAATACTGTTGCGGACGCGACATTGCAGGTAAACAACGACGGCAGTTGCAGTGGTGATATAACTATCACGTTGGAAGGATTGCCGGCAATTACGCAGCGTTCTGCATTAATGCTGATAAAAGCTGACCGTTTGAAAGAGACTTTCGCGCCACTTGCACAAAGATTTGGTGCAGAAATGAAAATAGATGACATTAAGGTAGATAATTTGCAGAATACCAGCAAGCCATTAGAGATTATGGCTAAAATTTCATCAACAGCATTTGTCCAGCCTGCCGGACCAATGTTTTGCGGCAATATGCCGTGGCTGCATTACCAGCCCAATCGATACCAACAGGCGACCACCAGAACATTGCCATTTTACAACGATACTATATCATCCATGACGATTCATGAAAAAATAAAATTACCAGATGGATGGAAAGTAACATACCTGCCAACAGCGGTTAACTATGATGGTCTATTAGGAAAATATCATGACGAAAGTAAATTCAAAGACGGAGTAATTACCTATCACTGTGAATTGCAAACAAAAACTGTATCCGCAGGAAATGAAGCATTAAAAGATGCGAAAGAATGGTCAAGCATCCTGGCATTTGAAAAACGAAACAGTTTGCAATGGTACGTTTCTAAAGAGTAAAGTTAAAAGAGTGAAGAGAAAAATTTATCTTATATATACTTAATTCAGGGGAATATCATGACTATTAAAGTCGGCATCATTGGTACCGGAAATATTGGTACCCACCACATTTCCACCTTTTCTGCTATGCAGGATGTTAAAGTTGCTGCTATATTTGATACAAATCAAGAACGGGCAGAAAGTGGCGCGCGTTTGGCTGGTGATGCCCGTAACGCAAAAAGCGTTGAAGAATTAATTAACAACAGCGACGCCGTTGTTGTTGCCACACCAGATGGATTGCATTCTCCGATGAGCCTGCAAGTGCTGGCAGCAGGAAAACACCTGCTTTGTGAAAAACCGCTTACCTGTTCTATTGATGAAGCACGCGCAGTGGCAAATGCTGCGTCATCTGCGTCAAAAAATGGCATTATACATATGGTTAATTTCACTTACCGGCGTTCTGCCGGAATGCAGGAAGCAATGCGACTGGTAAAGAGCGGCGCGTTAGGGCAGATTCGCCAGGTGCAAAGTTCTTATCTGCAGTCATGGCTGTCTGGTCGCACTTCCTGGGATAATAAAGATTGGACCGCCTTTTACCTGATATGGAAATTGTCGCGGTCAGCAGGTTCACGCGGTGTGCTTGGCGATTTGGGTTGTCATCTGCTGGATATGACCACTATCTGTTCTGAAGATTTAACTGCCGTTCGCTGTGAATTGCGCACATTCCCAAAAATTTTAGAAAATGAAGGTATTTTTACCGAGTATAACGGCAAAGCACTTGACGCAAACGACACCGCATTTATCGAACTCCAATTCGTCAACGGAGGAATCGGCATTGCCCACACCTCGCGTTGGGCTACCGGTTACAGCAACTCGCTTCGGTTGGAAGTGCATGGAACAGAAGGTGCGATTCGCCTTGACCTTGACCAGTCTTACGATGCTATCGAACTATGCCTGGGTGAATCGCGCCACCGCCAGCAATGGGACCGCAAGTACATGCCGGCAACTCCCACCAACCAGGAACGCTTCATCACCAGTATCCGAACCGGTGAACAAGACCAGCCAGACCTTCTGCGTGGTGCAAAGATACAAGCCTGCCTCGAAGCATGTTTCACATCAGCGGAGAGCCATAATTGGGAGACAATACCGGTAGTGAATTAAAGAGAGAAAATGGGAGTTATGTGAAGAATGGAAAGAATGATGGGTTGGGATTTATTCTTAATTTTTCCATAATTCCCATTCCTCACATTCCTCTCATAATTCACACACTCATAACCCTAATATCTAAATTTCATCTTTATCGCATCTCTTCGACACACTGCGGAGCATTCGCCACATGTTACGCATTCCGGGTGGTTTATACCGTCTTTGGCATGTACCAATTCAGTCACTGGCAGGCTCATGGGACAAACTTTATCGCAGGCGTGGCAAGTAACACATCTCTCGGGAGATGATATCATGCGAAGTTGCGGTAAGTGTAAGAATTTGCCGAACTTTTTACCAAATATCATGAATGGTGCCATCCAACATATAGTGTGGCAAGTTGCGCGGCGACCGGAGACAAGAGAAAATATGAGAAACGTGGCGACTACTGCGAAATATGGTATATATTTAAACGGTTCATCAACTGAAATGATATTTTCTGTTTTATAGAAATAATTAATCCCTTTAAATCCAGCAGAAGTCAGGAAAAAGATAAGCATTCCCAACCAGATAGCCCATACGAAATATTTTACATTATCGAGTTTTTTAATATTTGCCGGTTGGTCATTTGTTCGCATACACAACTCGCCAAGACCAGCACCGGCACATCCCCAACCGCACCATAATCTACCAAGAAGCATAGCAAAGATGAACATTAATCCGAAATTAATTACAGCACCAGTAACAAATCCTTCCTTAGCTCCCATCATGGATACTACCGGTGACAAATAATTCATTGTCACCGGGAATATTATAACTGAAATCAACAATAAAAACCTGCGGATTTTAACCCACTTAGCCATTTCCTTCTCTCCGCCGGATCTCCTGCCCGCCGCGTACCAACGCCAGATAATTCTCCATTGGAATGTATGAGGCTATAGAATTGCCGGTACCCAGGGCATATCCGCGCGCCATATTGCGGTATCTTGTCCCCTGCTCTACCACGGTATCAAATACTTCATCAGCAGTGGCACGGCACATAAAATCCATATCAAATCCGCCAACAATGGCAATGCGGTCATTATATTTATCCAGCCAATCGGTGAATGGAGAAATGGCATCTTCATTTGAATGTTTGCCGTCTATCCCCAGTGCGATAACATCTTCCATTATCTCGAAAATACACCCGCAAGAATGCCACAGGAAAGGTTTGCCGGCAGCGTGAACCTGATTTATAATGCGGGCATATTGCGGTATAATATTTTCACGTACAGTAGCAGGATTTGTTAACAACGATGACCGAAAACCCAGGTCATCGCCAAAACGGCAGGTAACGTAAATATCGCTGTAATCGCGCAAGAACTTAGCCCAAATCGTTGACATTAAATCGCCGATTTTGTTAAAAATATCTACATATAATTCCGGGTCGTCAACCTGTATCAATGGCAGGTATTCCAGTCCAACCAGGTCTTCGCTGATTTCATATACACCATTTCCTACCCCGCCAACCGCTTTCATTCCTTCCGGCATTGCATCACGCAAGGCACTGAAAACCGGGTCGGCGAACTTCCAATAAATACCAGGAACTTCGTCCCATGGATATGCCTCGAAATCTTCACGGCACTGAATAGGACCGGGGTGACCACCCATAATAGCACCGCTCTGCGGCAGCAAACTACAGATACATACTTCATACGAAACAACATCGTAGGTGTTATCTTTGAAGAATTTACAGAAGTAGCGAAAATATTCGCGTTTATCAGCATCGTCGCCATTCAGTAAATCGCCAAATTTAACACCCAAAAATTCTTCATATACTGGTTGATTAATGGTGTGTTCGTACAAAGGCAAACGCGCCGGTCGAATATTTTTCATAACATCGGCAAAATGCCGATAATCAGGCTGAAAAGACATAATTTTTCTCACTTTATATTTGTATTGTCAATTGTCAATCGTCAATCGTCAATCGTCAATTGACAATTACCCACGCTCCGGACTACCCATTACGGCTAAATCTTTCACAGCAACAAGTCTTATCTTTTGTTCCGCTATTCTTGATTGCAGCATTTCAACTTCATCAACCATATCAGAAATAGACATCTCTAATGCTACTGCAGTGTCTTCTGCCTGTTGCATTTCAGGAGTTTTCTCTTGTGAAACTTCCAAACCATTTAATATTCCACCACGCTGGCGGTATACATTCAATAGTTTTTCAACTAATTTATGCGGGTCAGAATCATAAATTATCATTGCACCAGTATCTTTGTGCATGACATCTACAAGAGTGCTTACATGTTCTGCTATTCCGCCGGTTCCCTGCAAAACGCCAATTAATTTACCTTCATCATAAGCAATGGCAAACTCACCAAGGGTTCCCGAACGGCCACCCACCAAAACTACAATATCGCAACTGCGCACACCGGTAATTTCACGCCCCATCAATCCAGAACCGGTATATACAATTACATCATATTCCTGCCAGGGAGAGTTGTATTTAATGGTATGTTCAGCCAGGTTATGACCGGGAGAAACCCCAACCGTCATCCCGCCGGCTTCGCGAGCGCCGCAAACCGCGTCATGCGGCAATCCCGGACAAGCCCCGGTAATAATTATGCAGTCATTATTTGCAATAGCATGGCCTAATTGATGCGATAACTCGCCGGCTTTATCGTTAAATCCAGATACTGAACCCATAACCCCAATGGTAATTTTCATATATCATTTTCCTTTCAGCAAATACTGGTACATTTTACCTAAATTTTGTGAATGAGAATAGATGCTGATTGAATTACGAATTAAGAATTATGAATTACGAGTCAGATGCCCAGAAAATTTGTATAGTAAACTACAAAATAAATTCCATTTTACTATATATATTTCCTGATATTTTGTTAAAATAGGCACATGAACAGCAAAGAAAGAATTATAGCGGCACTTAACAACGAACCTGTTGACCGGGTTCCATGGTCGCCGTTTCTGGCGTATATATGGGAACATTTTCCTATTGAGATTCGTGATGCCGGTGAAGCGAAGTTTTACCAGTCAGTCGGTGCCGACCCATTATGGCGCGGTGCTGCCTGCCCGGTAAAGATGCACACACCGGGAATTGAGACTATCACCGTACAGGAAGGCGATGTTATCATCAACACCTATGTCACACCTGTTGGACAGCTTCAAACAAAAGCGCATTACAGCTCGGATGGCAATACCACTTTTCTGATTGAACATCCTGTCAAAACTCCGCAAGATATGAAAGTTCAGATATGGATAGAACAAAATGCTGAAGTGTGGTTTGACGATACTGATACAAAAAAACACTTTAAATATGTAGAAAACAACGGCTTAAGCATAGGTATGCTGATACCGCGAGCTAAAACCGCATATCAAATAATGATTGAACATCACATAGGCACTGAAGAAATGGCATACGCCCATGCTGATTATCCGGAATTAGTTGACGAGTTATGGCATGCTATGGTGGAAAACGATTTAAAGGCCGCACGACTGGCAGCAGATTCTGATTATGAATATTTCCTTACCTGGGAAGATTCATCCACCCAGAATTACAGTCCAAAAGCTTACCGAAAATATATTGCCAGCGAAATCACCGCCTGGAATGAAATACTGGCTGCCAAAAAGAAAAAATATATCCAGCATGCCTGCGGTCATATTCGCGAATTACTGCCAATTATGGTGGAGCAAGGTAATTTTGGCGTTGAGAGCATCTCGCCACAACCAACAGGAAATGTTTCTATAGCGGAAGCACGACAGCTAATCGGCAATAACCTGGCAATAATTGGCGGCATTGAACCTGTTAACTTCCTGAATCTTAATATTGATGACTTGAAAATATATACTCAGGAATTGCTGGATTCCGAACGCGGACGTCCTTTCCTGCTGGCAAACAGCGACAGTTGTCCGCCGGGTGTTGCAGTAGAAAAGTTCGTAATGATAGGTGATTTGGTACGAGAAGGGAAAAACCGTTGACAGAAAAAGAAGAGATAAACTGGGCGACCATCATACATATATCCGCATTATTCGGGATGTTCGTACCGCCGGGAGTCGGTGGATTATATTTCTTTGGACCGCTGCTTTGCTGGCTGATAAAAAGAAACAAATCAGCCTTTGTTGACCAACACGGTAAAACTGCAGTAAATTTTCAACTTACAGTACTTATGGTTATAGCTGTCGGTTCTGTAATAATAAAAACATTAAACATTAATCCAAAATTTTTCATGTTATTTATGGTGGCAATTGGAGTCATAAACTTTTTCATTGTCATTTCTGCTGTATTTTCTTCACTGAAAAAGAACCCGCCGAAATACCCGCCGCATATTAAATTTATTCCGGATCGAGGTTGAATTTTAATTATTAATTTACTCAGGCTCTTGCAAAACTTTGTGATAACACGATGTGACAGACACCTTCTTGGCTTCGCCACTCGATGTCAGTTACTGAAAGTCGTTCTTTCCTCTCCAGCCGGAGAAGGGATTAAAGGAAGTGACTTTTAAGGATCTAATCTATAATTTAGAAAAAATAGGTTTAGTAAAAGCCTATACTATCTCAGTCAAAGACTTGTTAGTCCCTTCCTCACAAAATGCCACCACATTCTCCGGCGGGGTGCCGGCTTGGATGGCGTGGCTGGGGGCGCAGATGTAGCCGCCTTTTGAACCGAGAATGCTCTTTAGTCGACGGACTTCAGCTTTTATTTCAGTAGGCGTTTTATATGGTAATATCTGCTGTACGCTTACTGCGCCGTGAAACGCTATTTTATCGCCGAAGGCGGCGACCAGTTTTTCTGGCTCCATATCAACACATTCAATCTGAACTGCTTCATGACAGGTTATTCCGGCTTCTATCACATCTGGCAAAACATCATATACCGACCCGTCGCTGTGATAAACTATATGCGGACAATACTCTTTTATTGCATCAAACATCCGTTTATGATGCGGCATTACTATTTCCCGATACATCTCGCGAGAAAATAGCAGGCCATTTTGCCCACCCAGGTCGTCGGCGCAAAAGACATAATCGATATCATTTCTGCCGGCTTTTAACATTGCCACTGTTGCTGTTAAATAAAAATCAGTAATTTTAGTTAAAGCGGCATTTACCATTTCCGGTTCTATTGCCATCAATACCAGCGAATATTCCAATCCTGTCAGCCATTGAAATGTCTCCAGAATATTCCCGCCGCGGATTCCCCACGCGCATTTATGCCCGGGATCGCGTTTTTTAAATTTATGCATATAGAGATGGTCATAGTCATCCGGATCAGGCCAATTGTACGATAATACATCATCAAGGGTCTCTGCCGTTGCCAATGGCTGAAAATCAAATTCTTCATAACTGCCGGAACCATAAGAAGAAGTTTTATATGTATATCCCCAAAAATCTTTATTATCAACTGCCGCAATATAATCAGGACAGCACACAAGCATATCCGCAGTTCTGAGATATAATTCTTCAGTGTCGAGATTATATGATTTTAGATACTCATCCAATGCAAACCGTGCTGGCGGCTGCAAGCCAAACCCCCAGGAAAAAGGGGTTCTATCATTATTTTGACGGTTTAATGCCGCCAGCACTAATTCGCGTGATGTCATTTTATTTCATCCCAAAGTATTGTTCTTTTAAATCAAGATAATAAATGTAATCTTCTGGTGTTACATTTGGCGGGCATCTATGGTCGCAGAATGGAATATACCCACCGCGTTCTACTAATGGCACCAGGGAGTCCATATATGCCTTGATTGCAGCTTTCCCCTTCCCCATTTCAATTTTGTCAAAACCGCCCATTATTCGCAATTCAAGACCAAATTCTCTGAATAACTCAGCAGGATGGGCACAGCCATTAACTTCAAATGGGAACAGGCAATTGATTCCGCCTTCCATAAGCCCGGGCATAATAGGCCTGACATCGCCGTCACAGTCGGTATACCAGATATCAATATTTGCCTTTTTCAGCTTCGCACCGATTCGTTTATATCTTGGTACTACTATAGAGTTGAAGAAATCGACACTGACGATAGGTCCCATGTTATAGCAAATATCTTCCCAGCCAGATCCATAATCAAAATCAAAATGCGGCAACACCTGGTCAAGAAAATCTTCTACCATCACGCAGCATGTTTCTACCATATCCTCTACCATTTCCGGGTAGTCATAAGTGGCGTATGCAAGTCCTTCAAAGGTTAGCATATCGCGAACTTTGCCAATCATTGACCCGGTACCGACACCTAATGGATAATCACGGTCAGTAGGATGCCATTTCTTTAATTCATCAATATTTACTTTACGCGCCGGGTCATCACGTCGAAAACGCTCTTCTTTTATCTTTTTCCAATCATCCGGCGTTTCAATTGACGATTTCAAATAATGCGGAATCGTAGAATGGCCATCTTTAGGAACTTCTGCCAATAATCCCTCGCCATTCATAATTATCTGTGTAGTAGCGGTTTCTTCTATTACTTTATGTTCAAATGGCGGGTTAATCCAAGTATTGCCCCACACATTAGCTATTTTATCAAAATTGAAGAATTTATTAGCTTCATCTTCATTGGTTATGCCATTATTTACAAAAATATCCCATTCATTGTAATTTTCTTCCCAGTAACCGAATTCCATATTAAAACATCGGTCTACTGGCTTATAATGCATCTGATTAACAAACCGCTCGCGGTCTGTCATAGTTCCTTTCCATTTCTCTCGACATGGAATAATCTGCTTGCCCATCTTAATACCACCTTTTGATAAAATCCCTTTGGCAATTCGCCAAAGGGAACTTAATTTATTTCGACGCAAAAATTTCACGACTTATCTCACGGCCTCTATCAATAAAGTAGCGCATCGTCTTGTAATCAACTTCCGGTGGTTCTGAATGGTCAGAATGAAGAATATAACCACCACCGTTATTCAATACATGTTTCATTTTCTCAAATTCAGCATCAATTTCGGCTTTATTGTTATTAATCAGCGCGCGAACGTCTAACCCGCCATAAAACGCGATTTTATCGCCATAAGCATCAAACAATTTCGGCAAGTCCATACCTGCCTTCACTTCCATCGCCTGCAGACAATCCATGCCAGCTTCAATTAATCCCGGCAGCAGCGGTTCTACATACCCACAGCTATGAACAATTACTTTACAACCTAACGAATGGGCGTAATCAAACAGCTTCTTATGCCCTGGCTGCATGATTTCTCCATACATTGCCGGCGACATGAAGGGACGGAACTTGAAACCCATGTCCTCATAAAAGAACATCCCATCCGGCTTTCCTTCTTCAGCAAATAATACTTCCAGGTGTTTAATGGTGAAATCGGCGAAAGTCATCACCATGTCCAGCACCCACTCCGGGTCTTCTGCCATACCCATCAGCATATATTCATGACCGCAAACCGGATGCATCTGTTCAAATGGTGCTACGCCAGCCCAGGTCATAAACATTTGCTTTTCTTCTGCCAGTTTTTTCGCGGCACGATAACCTTCAAAAGGTATCCGCCTTCGGTCAATATCAATTAAAAATGGCTTGGTTTTTTCTTCCCATCCAACACGTTCTTTCACAGTAAAATCAACGTGTTCGGGGGTTGATTCATTAATTTTACTGCGTCGCAGCATGGCGCCATTGCCATCCAGTTGCAATATCGTCTCTTCAGTTTCCTCTAAAACAACCGGTACGAAATCCAAATCAGCGGTAGCGTTCAGCCAGCCGCCGCCTACGATATCTTGACCGAAATGCTGGGCAACATCTTCATCTTTGCCAATAAAACCTTCTGATTTCCAGCGATCGACAGTTCGTCCCCACGGACTGATAACTGCCGGCACCTGGTCAGCCGGTTTTCTTTCCAACGTCAATTGGACGCGTTCTTTACTGGTAAGTGTCATAACGACCTCTTTTTTTAAATTATACTCTGTATTTTACTTCAACACAGAGTATTATACCTTTGTAATTTGATGCTCACTTTTTGTATTATAGTCGCATCTCTCTGCAAAAGCTCAAATATTCTGCACAATACTTGTCTTTTCCCAATAATGCTGACGCCGATTTGATCATATACATCATTAATTCATCATTTGGATCAATTATTGCGGCATCCAACCCATGGTCCATTGCCAGTACTGCCATAGCACTGTTCAGGTATTTACGATCCGGCATTCCATGAGATGTATTACTGATACCGGCGATAATATGAATCTTTGGGAACTTTTCCCGAATATCAGTAATTAATTTCAAACTGCCAGTGGCAGCATCATCTCCGGTGGCAATCGGAAAGGTTAACGGGTCAAGATAAATATCACTTGCATTAACACCGGCTATTAATAACTTATCAACTAACTCGGAAGCTATCTTGAATCTGATGGCGGTGTCTTGCTGAATACCGGTATCATCAATCGCCAATGCTACAACCTTAGTCTTATATTCAACTACCAGTGGCAATATCAGATTATACCGTTCTTTTTCTGCAGTTATTGAATTAATTATCGGTGTTCCCCGCGAAAAATCACATTCCTGCAAGCCTGCTTTTAAAGCGGCAGGATTCAGCGAATCCAACGATAACGGACCGGAAATCGCATTCTGTACAGTTTTTACCAACCATACCATCGCTTCCGGTTCGCCGTGAAACAGGGTTCCACAATTCAAATCAATATAATCTGCCCCGGCATTATATTGGTCAGTCGCCAATTGAGAAATATATTTGACATCGCGTTTAACAACTGCCGCTTCTACTACATTTATATTTTTCACCACGCGGCTGGTGTTAATTTTTTCTCCAACTATTAACAATTATTTACTCGCTTTTGTATCAATATTGCCGACTTTCATTATTTTGGGTTCACCATCGGCCGGATTCCATTTTATCATATATGGCACGCCAGGCAACAAATCTATACAGTTATCTTCCAACTGCAACTCGCCATCAATATCAAGGCAGACGCCCCATGCAAAGACATCGGTATTTAAAGTTATGCTGTTTTCATTTTTCTCGATAGTAATTTTCGGTATTGCGAATTGCATATCTTTAAACCGTTCTGTCATCATGCGATGCTGTGATACCATGGTATCACCTTCCATCAGCACTGCAACTGCAACGCATTTATCAGTGCCGATTTGTTCCATTTTATCTTTGTCGAATGACGTCAGCATTGTAGAGGCATTCGCCTGCAATGTCACATCAATTTTTTCATCAATAATCCATTCAGAAGTTAATGTTGATACCAGACCGTATCGTAAAGTCAGTTTCATTTCAGACAATATTTCATTTACGCCAAATACCTTTATTTGACCATCTTCCTCTGCAACAACTGCGCTAACCGGCGCAAACGCGCGTTTTACCGGACAGAATGATAATTTGCGACGCAAGTAATAGTCGATAATGGTCCAGGCATGGGTGGCGGGCCAGGCATCGTTAAACATCCAAAATATCGCTGAAGCAGATGAGTATTTCCGACGACGATAATTATTGATATATTCTGCCAATCCTTCTGCTTGCATCAATGCACTGACAAATACATAATCTTCCCAATTCATTTCCAGCGGATTTAAACCCGTCCATAACGCAACTGTCTGGTAGGCATGGCCTGGTTCACCCGCGTTAGAATCCTGAGCGGCAAAGGTATTGTCGTGATGATCCCATGATGGCGACAAAATATATTGTTCATTCTTTGGCAGGAACTGCTTTAATGATGCCGGTGATACCGCGCCTAAAACGCCGCCTTCGTTGGGGAATCTGTCGACATTATTGCGATAAATATGAAAATCCGCACCACCGGGAGCACCTAATGAAACAAACCACGGGTGCTGATCGCCGCATATTTCACTTGCAGGGTCTTCATAATCCGGCGAACTTGGTGAAGATATCCAATGCAGAGTAGACGGGTCTTCGCGTTTAATGATTACCGGAATATCGCGATGGAACAGCACATAATGCGGGTGGGCAGGAGTAGCGTTGTCATATCCCCAACCCCAGTCGCCCCACTCTATTTCGTTGCTGCCGCACCATACTACCATTGACGGGTGATGCGCCATGCTGCGGGTGGCAAAGGTCAATTCCTTATGCACTTCTTTGGCAAATTCCGGGTCCTGCATTGGGTACTGGGCGCAGGCAAATAGGAAATCGTGCCATATCATAATGCCGTTTTCATCGCAGAATTCGCACAACGCCGGATCGGCAAATATCCCGCCACCCCAAATGCGCAGCATATTAAAATTAGCGTCTTTTGCTATTTGTGCTATTTGACGATATTTTTCCGGGGTAACAGTTGAATACAGCATATCCGGCGGAACCCAGTTGCCGCCTTTGCAGAATATCAGGGTATTATTAACTTTCAGTGTACAGAATCTACCTTCTACCGGATGCTTGCTTTGATCCATTTCAACTTTGCGGACACCGGTGCGCTTTACTACACTCTGTATCTCGTTATTAGCCAACAGGCTGACTTCGACATGGTATAGCGGCTGACTGCCATAACCCAACGGCCACCACAGTTTCGGACATTCCACATCAATAGTTATTTCTTCTCTTTCTTCTTTACCTGCCGCGATACTCACAGGCATCTTCACTTCCTGACCGGTTTCGCGAATACGGGCACGTAAACTCGCTTCTGCTGGTTTATCTTTCAAACCATGAATTGATGCGCGAATGCTGAATTTGGCAGATTTCAAGTCGTCAGTTGGAATGGCGAAAACGGTGACATCATTCATCCGCAATCCATCATTCCATTCCAATTCAACATCGCCTAAAATGCCTATATTTACTAATCGCGCCTGCCAATCCCAGCCATGCTGGCATTGCGAATGGCGGTTCCAATGCCGTTTGGTTAACTTTCCGATGTCGCCGGTGCCATAATCAGTTCCCTGTTTATCGCTATTGCTGTGCATTCCCGACTCTAACTTAACAACCAGCAAATTCTCGCCATGTTTCAATTTACCAGTCACATCAAATTCCGCCGGTCGATGCGCATTGCGATGAGTACCTATTAATTCGTTATTTAAAAAAACTTCCGCGTCTAATTCCAACCGGGTAAACTTCAATAAAGCGGTACCATTCAAAGATGCAGTCGATACCGAAAAATGGCGTCGATAAACCCAATACATCTCTTCAACCCAACGGGCTTTTAGTGAATTCATTCCTATATTCACATCATCCAACATGCCAGCATCCATCAACACCTTATGAATAGGAGCAGGAACATGAGCGTCCATGGAAAAACGAGTGCCTAATTTGTCTGCCGTTAATTGCCCAACATTCATCAACGAATCACCTTCAGCCCAACTCAGCTTCCAGGTACCGTTAAGCGACATTCTACCACGCATAATTATGCCTCCAAAATATTTATTGCCTTAAATTTTACGATTAAAAAAATTAACATGGATGGGCAGGATAGGCAGGATAATATTAATCATGACAATCATGTTAATCATGTCAAAAAAAAATATTTTCTACTGCGCAACCGCTTCGCTGACATTTATCTGAATATTGCGGGTGACAGCGGTTTTACCGCCATTTTTGTCTAATACCGTGCAGGACACTATATATTGACCTGGTTTGGCAAAGACGTGTGTAGTGTGATCGCCAAGTGCGTCTTTGTTGTTTCCATTTGCACTGTCAAAGTTCCAACTGACATCAGTAAATGCCAGACCGGCTTCGATATCGGCGAAAAATGAAACGCGCTTGCCAACAGTAACCGATGTTGCCGGGAAAGTGCGCAGCTTTAATGATATCTGTTTGTTATCCCGTATAAATGCCAGCCTGCCCAATAAAAAATCATTCTCGTTTTCCGCGGTAAAGATTAATCGGGTTATTTTGCCTGTTAATTTCTGATCGTTCAATAATAGTGCCATCGGGATATCAACCCGCGCCCAACGGTCATCAATCAACCCGCGAGAAATCAACAGTTCTTCCGGCACTGTTAACTGCACGTTACTGTCGGTAGTTATTATCGTAATGCGAAGATTTTTCACAGTTGGCAATAACAGCGGTTTGCCATCTGCCCCTAATGGTTCAATAGGCCCAATCGAACTGCGCATATACATTTCCATATAAACATTGCTGGTTTGGGCGATAGGCTGAGAATCAATGCCATCCTTGATATCTATCCTGGTTCCGGCATATTTTCCTTGAATTGAAACTTTGAAGCCAGATAAATTGCCGCCGGTATTAATAATCTGCCCGGGTTTAACCCCGGAACGACCGGAAACACCCCACCCGCTCACGTTAATCCCCACCGGCAGCGCAGGCTGTCCGTTATATATAACCGACACGTCATCGGCAAAAGATATTGAAACAAATGACCAGACCAGAAAAAACAAAATCTTTTTCATAAAATCTCCAAAAATAGCTCCCCATCATCACCGCACATATTTTACATCTTTAAGGTG
>Ga0194053_10000379_pt1 | contig 34284 bp, 19 predicted proteins | sample SepL228m_MetaG_FD_161684 | JGI IMG/M metagenome (GOLD analysis project Ga0194053, IMG submission 161684) | Anoxic zone freshwater microbial communities from boreal shield lake in IISD Experimental Lakes Area, Ontario, Canada - Sep2016-L227-8m | ecosystem: Environmental > Aquatic > Freshwater >... | reverse complement strand
ATTCATTGCCGAGTGTAACATTGTGCTACGACAAATTATCCAATGCGGTGGCCTTCAATAATCCCTGCAGCAGTACGGATGATAACCGTGTGGAATATGCCTATGATGGCCTGAATCGGGTGGTAAGGGAGTGGCAGAATGGTCGACTCATTCAGCGGCATTATGATGCTTCAGGAAATTCAGAGCAGGTGGACACTCCTTCAGGGGTAACGATGAGGAGGGGCTATGATGCAAATAACCGATTGATTGAGCTGAAGAATGCGGCCGGTTCGCTAACCTATGCGCGTTATGCGTATACCCCGAATGGGCGAGTTGAGACGGTGACCTATGCGAGTGGGGTGGTAGAAACCCATGGCTATGATTCAAGGGAGCGACTCAGCATTCTGCGGCAGCAAGGGGTGAACTGTGATTATAACGCCGTGCTGAGTCGAGATCCCAACGGAAACGTGACGGTGTCGTCCGAGAGTAGTGGCGAAGGCGCGACCTACACCTATGATGCAGGGAATCAGGTGACGGCTAAGAAGGTGTTGAATAACCTGCTTCGTGAATCCTTTGACTATGATCTGATGGGGAATTGGCTTAGTAGTTCAAATCCGGTGCAAGGCCGGGTAAGTCGGGCGATCAATGCCGGGAATCAGTATACCCGCGTGGGTGAGGAGGCACTCCATTATGATGCGAATGGGAGTCTCGTGGCGCGGGGTAATGCCGGGTATGTCTACGACTATAGGGGCCGACTGGTGGAGCTGCGATCCAATGGAGTGGTGTTGGCGTATTATTCCTATGATGCGTTGAATCGCCGCGTGAGTAAGGATATCGCTGGCGGGCATATTGCTTATTACTATGATGGCGAAGCGCTGATTGATGAGGCGGTGAATGGGGCATGGGGGCGCAGTTATGTATTCGCCGATACAATCGATACCCCGGTGGTATTCCTGCGTGAGGGAATACCCTATTACTATTTGAGGGACTGGCGTGCCAATATTGCGGTTCTCACAGATGCATCCGGACATCCGGTGGAGCAATTCCGCTATTCGTTATTCGGTCAGATGCAGGTATTGGATGGCAACGGGAATCCGCTGATTCAAAGTGGGCTGGGTAATATCTGGACATTTGCCGCACGGCAGTGGGATCAGGAATCCGGACTGATGCATTACCGGAACCGGGCTTACTCAGCCGAATTGGGGCGTTTTCTGCAACAGGATCCGGCGGGGTATGCTGATGGCATGAATCTCTATGCCTATGCCGGGAATAATCCACTTTTGTTTTCCGATCCCTATGGATTATATCGCTGGAATCACGGGGCGCTCGACAGTCGAGTTGGGGAATGGCTTGTGTCGCAATATGGTCAGCTTCGCGAGATCGAACGACAACGTCGGGCGTATGAGGAAGCCTTGCGCCAGGCAGAAGAAGAACGACTGCGGCAGCAGCGTGCTGCGGAGGAGTGGGCTGCCCGAGCCTTAACTCGATACCAGAATGAGCACCCGCGCGAGGTGCGCGATATGGTTAGCAAGTACCGTCATCTAGGGATGAACGAGCAAGAGGCGACCCGGATGTTGATGAGCGGTGTGAACTCTATTCCCCGGTTAGGTGCCACGGTCGGGCCTAATGATACCCGACGGGAATGGTGGCTGGATTACTATTTACGGGGGGGGCAGATCAATGACGTCATGCGCGGGGAAATGAGTCGCATGGGTACTGCCAACGTGGATCAGTATTTTGCGAAAACGTCGGCTAAAGAAACGCAGTTACGCAATAAGCGAAAAGCAACTCAACAGCAATACACGATGGCGGCGGTGGCGATTGTGGCCACGGTGGTCACTTGTGGGGCAGGAGGGGCGCTGGGTGCTGCAATGCTGGGAACGGTGGGAGTGACCGTGACGACAGCGACGACAGCCTCGTTTGGTGCCTATGTCGCGGGTGCGGTGGTGATTCAAGGGGTTTCCTCTGCTGCCACCACCATGATATCGCATGGGAATATAGGTGATTTTGCCCAGTCATGGGCCATAAGTTCTGCGGCTTCTGTAGCGGGTTATGGAGCCGGATATGGGATGGCAAAAACAGGTTGGGATGTGCCGATGCAGTTGGCAACCCAGTCCGGCACCAGCACTTTCGTCTCCTCCGGTGCGCGAGCAGCGATCGATGGAGGTGGATTTAAAAATGTGTTCCGTGATACGGCCATCAGTTTTGCAGCGGGCGGGATGATGGGGACCTTCATGGCTGCTCCGGTTGAGGGGCAGAGTCCTGCTAGTTTTGGTGACTATATGCATGCGGGCAATGTATCGAACTTGGGTTATTTGCACTCGCCCATATCCGGGGGGGTACAGGGTTCGCTCAGAGCCGCAGTGTATGGCGGGAATATGGTGGAAGCATTCGGGGATGGTGCCATGTCGAGAGATGCTTTGATCGACTATGCAATGGCCTCCGTGATCGCTCCAGTGGCGAGCCGTATCTCAGCAGTGCTGGTTGAGGCTTTGCCGAGTGAGACGCGTTCAGTTGCTCAACCTGAAAAATGGGAGGATCGACCTCCCGTAGTGAAAGCTACGGAAAGTGAGTTCGTGAAGGAAAAGTTCAGTAAGCGGGTGCTACGGGGAAGCGCCGCAACGGTGGTCAACCATTTGGAGGAAATGGCCGTGGCCCCGTCGCGTTCCCTGATGGCCATTTGCAAAACGATCATGGCCGATACCTGGAAGGTGCGTTCACAAGTGATTAATCCCTTCTCGCGGAGTTTCGTTGGATTCCAGTTAGTGGATGGTGTGGCTGATGCGGCACTGGTGGCAGGGGGACTCCCCATTAGCTTTTTGTCGGGTGATTTTCTGGAAAGCAAGTGGTCGGATTCGGGCGATTCTTTGGATGGAGTAAGAGCGGTGAACTTTAATGGCATGGCCAATACGCAGGTCGACGCGGAAAACATGAAAAGAACTACAAGTAGTATCAAGGGAGCAGGGACTGTTACGCAAGTGGCCAATAGTACGCATGGCTGGATGATTCTTGGGGATGCCATTCAATCACTTGGCAATGAGTTTGGCTTAATTGATATCACTGCGATACGAGGGGCAAATACGCTGAGAAGCGTTGCGGCTACAGGAGTGGCTACAATTGATGTGACCGCGCATAGTCAGGGCTCAATGACATTCCGCCGCGCCTTGGACTTGGTTGATGATCCGGGGATCAGGAATCGTATCCAGTATCAAGGAATTGGCTCGGAAACGTATATCAGCAAAAACTACTTGGGACTAAAGAGCGCTGACAATTATTGGAACCGCTCGGCTAGCGGCGTGGATGGGGTTCCTCTTTCGAACTTTGTGCCCGCTCCATCAAAAGTTTTTAGTGATTTATCGTTTCTGGGGGGAGATGACGCCTGGAAAATCGTGCAGTCGCCACAGAATATAAAAGAACCTAATGGTAATCATCATGGGGTTCAATATTACGCAGGGTATTTACGAAAATAAGAAAAATATGAGAGTGCAGCTATGAGTCAAAAAATGGAGAAAAGAATGAGAATAAAAATCGAATTAGGAATAGGTCTGTCAGTATTGTTTACGTGTGTGCGGGTTTTCGCTTGGACGGATTTGACTGGCGGAGATCATGGAGGAAGCAGTTGGGTGATTACCAATGGAACATATATTGCCAGCAATCACTTCAATATCGGGACAGTGATGATCGCTACAGGAACGACGGTTTATGTTAAACCCTATGATGGCAGCAAATACGGTTGGGTTGAAATATCCGCATCGAACATCACAATATTAGGCACACTGGATGCCAGCGGCGCCGGATACCTGGGAGGAAATGGTGGAAGTGGGGGGAGTGGGTCATCTGGTATGAGTGGGGGAGGATTAGAAAACGGGAAACCAGGCGTAAATGGTGGTATCGGTAGTGGCGTTTTTGGCGGTAGTAACGGAATTGCCGGGTTTGGTGGATATGACTCCCATGATGGGAATATGTCTTCAAGATTCGCTGGTGGCGGTGGTGTGGGTAGTCCTGGGGGGTATGCGAGTGTTGGTGGGCAGGGCGACTCAACTACAAATGAATCTTTATTAATGGGGTCTGGTGGTGGTGGCGGCGGTGGTGGCGGTGCCGGATGGAAAGCATACTATGATAGTCCCACATCGGGTGGTGGTGGCGGTGGCGCTGGTAACAGGGGCGGGGGATCTGTAATGTTGGTTGCATCCAATATGATTATGATAAGAGGCTTTGTGCTTGCTAAAGGATTTGCAAGTGTAGCCGGAAATGGGAGTGCTGGCCAGACAGCAGGCGCTCCGGGTGTTGGAGGAAGCGGTGGCAGCGCGTCCTCTTCCGGACAAAGTAATGGAGGTGCTGGAGGGGCCACAGTTAATGGAAGTTGTTATGGAGGTGCCGGTGGTGGAAAAGGTGGCGCGGGTGCTGGAGGCGGCGTCTTGTTGAAGGCATCGGTTGTTGATGCAGTTTCAGGTGTAATTAATACGCTTGGCGGAGGTGGCAGTGTTACGAACGGTGGAACTTTGAAAATATTTTCCAACGAATATCAGGAGGGAATATTCAATACGGGACGTACATATCTACGACAAATCGCTCTTCCCGAACCGGGAACAGTGTTTGAATTCTAAAAGATGCACAAAAAAACACTGTCTTGTTGTATGAGCAAGGCAAGGGTGGAATGATTTGGATATATTGTTTGAATTATCAACTATCCATAAATGCCTCCCTTGACTTTATACGCTCACGCATGCACCATCCAAACCATTATGAGACGGAAGACTGAAGAGTATGAATTTACACGAAGAATTCATTGGGTTGCCATTGCCATGGTGGCTCTCTTTCTCCTGATGTTTGTGCCTGCCGTTTACTATTCTCTGAATACGCCGTTTGCGCTTGTTGACGATATGAATGATTTCATCAGCGTCAATTTGTTAAGGGTTCCCCATAGTTTTTATTCTTGGATGAATGCGACTTTTATTGGAGTGTCGGAAGGGGGCCGTTACCGCCCTTTTTTCGATCTTCATAATGCTATCGCTTGGCTTATCATTGGTCCCCATTCGGCCTTGCATCATTTTGTCCGTTGGGCCGAATGGTTGGCGGGAATGTTATTCTGGAACATGGCGCTTTGGCGTATGGTGCGTATCCGTTGTCACAGGGTAGTGTGGAGTGTCCAGGATACGTCCGTGTTCATGCCGATGTTGATTTTTAATGCATTCGTCTGTTTTTTTCCAAATCAACCGGTTGCTCGATTGGCTCCTCAGGAACTTCAAACCTTCTGCGCTTTAGGTATGCTCTTTATGGGGACTATGCTTCTACTAACAGATTCCGATGACGAGGGGACGGCGACTATTGTAATTCGAACTTGCATACTCATTGTGGGTTATGTCGGCCTGTCGATGGCAAAAGAAATCAATATTGCGCTAATGGCAATATTTTGTCTTGTTCTGTTTGAGTTAGCCATTGTTAGGCGAAGAGGCACCCTAGTCGCTGCTGTCATCTCGGCAGTAGGATTGTTGGTTTATACGATCTGGCGTATTCACGTGGCCTCTGCCGCCGCCAACTATGGCGTGTTTGAGATAGGGATTCCTCTTTTGATGCAGAATTTGCGTTGGTTGACCTATGACGCTTTTCAGTTCGCTACCTCTCCGATATTTGCCGTATTGATTATTGCGTCATTAATCGCAATGGTGTTGCGGATGATAGGATTGTTCCGACAATTCGGTGTTTCTCTTGATGTAGAATGCTTGTTTTTTTCATTGTGCATGACACTCAGTTTATGTGCCATTTTGATGATTTCTTGGTTACCATCGCTGCGATATTTCTATCCGCTGGTGCCGTTGCTTGGCTGGCATTTAGCCAGAGGGTTTCTTGAATTGGATCGTTATTATTTTTTGTGCCCTGCGAGAAAAGGATTTTTGAATGGCTTAACCCTTTTTCTTTTGGGATGGTTTGTCGTGGCCAATTATTATGGTTTTTTGCTGCAATTTGCCGTACAGCACAATGCTCGGAATATTGAGCTACGGTTGTTGTCGAAAATGGAGCAGCGTTTGAGAGATGGACGCCCGATGGCGATCTGTTTGGATATGCAGGATCCAGAAAGGGAGCTAGTCTCTTCGATCCAAATTTATTTCGAGCAATTTTTGCCTTTGTATCGAGGTGAAAAATTGGGACTTCATGTTTTGCATTCTCTTCACTCTGCTATCCCCGTGGAGTTGGCTAGTAGACAGCGGTTGGATCCTGCTTATTGGTGCCTTTCTGAAACAGTTTCTCGCCAAGGTTCGTATTGTCTTTTAGATCTATCCCGACGTGTGAGTGCGTTATTTCAGGGAAGGCGATACCCCTATACTGTGCAGGATGCTGGCACCCATGGCTTCGACTACGAGTGGTATTTGTATGAGTCAGTTGCGGGCTCAGTCGGACGGTAGTTTGATGATGCTATCCAATAATCTGGTCGATGTTTGGACTCTAGAAACAGCTTTCCAACATATTCACCCAAAATTCCCATGAGCATCATTTGAATGCCGCCACAAAACAACACGCTTATAAGAATGGATGTCCAACCTTGTACCGCACGGTCTGTACATAGGTAGATCAACAAGGCGTAGATGCCGTAGAATCCTGCAGATGTGGCAAAAATAAAACCCAGCACCATGGCTATTCGGAGCGGGCGGACGCTGAACGACATAATTCCCTGCAAGCCTAATCCGAACATTTTGGAAAATCCATATTTGCTTGACCCGCTGTGGCGTATGGCGGGTTGATAAGGAACGGTGGTTGACTTGAAGCCAATCCAGTGGGCCATCCCGCGGAGGAAAAGGTTGGATTCCGGCATGGCTCGTAAGGCATTGACCACCTTGCGATCTAGTAATCGGAAATCGGCTGAGCCAGGTGGTAGATGTAAACCCGTTAGTAGATTAAAGAGGGAGTAGTATATGGCTGATGTGCCTCGTTTAAAAAGGCCCGTCTCAATCCCATCCTCCCGGGTTGTGTGCACAATCTGGAAACCTGCTCTCCAACGTTCCAGAAGTTGCGTCACGAGTTCGGGGGGGTGCTGCAGGTCCGCATCCATAATGACTACGCAATCGCCTTCGGCTTGGTCGAGGCCAGCTCGGAGTGCTTTTTGATGTCCGAAATTTCGAGAAAGTGAAAGTCCATAAACGGGAAACCCTTCTCGGGCAAGACGGTCGACTTCATCGTTCGTTCCATCTGAACTACCATCATTAATAATCAATAGTTCCCATGCTAGATTTCCAGGCATGCACGCCGTTAAGCGTCGTGCCAAGGGGGCAAGATTAGACGCCTCATTATAGGCCGGAACAACGATTGTCACTAAAGGGGTTTGTTGGATATTCATTTCTTCCTCAGATAAGGTGTTTCAATGATGCTATTGGCAGGAAGGCCCCCGCCCATCCATCGGACTCGAATCGCTGAAGGTCCTGTCGCGTTGTAGTGTTCAAGCATGAATCGGTGAGATCCCTTGTTCAGTCGTATGTTGGCATGGCGACCACTGGCTTGCCATTCCTGTTCATGCCAATTATCTATCAAACATTGATTGTCAATGAACAGTCGTGCCCCGTCCATGCTTTGGATATAGAACTCATACTCATCTTCAGTTGGCGCGACAAGAGATCCTTCCCATCGTGCTGACCAGCCATTTCGTCGTACGCCCCAGGCGGGTCTGTCAGTGCCGTAATCAAGGCTGAGTTGGTGGCATACCCGGCGTGCAGCAGAGTGATCGAAACTGGTTCCGTTAAAATAGGTAATCACCACTCCTTCGGGAGACACCCACGAGTAAATCATCCAAACACCGTATACAAGCCCCGCTAGCCCTGCTGCAGCCGCAATTCCGATCATATACGTGCGCCGAATGGCCCGACGGAGGGGGAGTGGTTTGTTCCGCTCATTTTGGTCATAAGCAGAGTGAATCAAGAGCTCAATGGCTTGCAGAAGTTCAGAGACATTCAGCGGAACCACGCTCCCTTGCTCGTTGATGTTTGAAGTTGAATGCATCATGAATGTGGATGCGATGGTGAAAGCTTTTCTGAGTACAGATGTTTCTGCGGAGGCATTAATTCCTGTTTCCGCGAAGCGGATCCATGAATCTCTTAGTTTTATGTTTTTATCGCTGATAGAGGCAATTCCAATGATAGAGGCAATCGCCATTGTGGCCGCTTTTAGTCGCGCCCGATCGTTTGCACCTCGTGCCGCCAGATCGAGGTGTTGCATGGCGATTTTTAATTCCGTACGGCGTTGGAGGTATTTTGCGGAATCGATATTGCTTTTCTTGTGAAACATTCAGTTATGATATAATTAAAAATATTTTGCGGTCAAGCAGGTCGTCGTTTGATTTATATTGGCGCATTCCTCTTCTTGAGATTCATAGGGAAGCTCCTGTAGAGGTGTTGTATACCTAGGTCTTTTCGAGATGCTTGACCGATGGTATGCATTCTGTATTCTGGTTTCTTAATCCTGAACTTATGAAAATGCAGCCTTTAATCATTGGCGTGAACACGCTGTTTTATATCCCCGGTGAAGTGGGAGGGACAGAGACCTATCTTCGTAAAACACTGTTGGCAATGGCGGAGCAGTGTGCGGGTGACCGGTTGGTGGTATTTACCAATTTTGAGAATCATCATGTTTTGAAAGCCGATTTGGCCGCATTTCGACATGTCTCCTTTGTGCAATTGAAATTCCACGCCATGAATCGGACTTTTCGCATTCTACGAGAACAGTTTGAATTGCCATGGAAGGTCAGGAGGTGCGGGATAGATGTGCTTTGGTCGCCAGGCTATACTGCACCAGTATTGATGTCATGCCCTCAGGTGGTGTCGATCCATGACATGCAATATAAGGCTTTCCCTCAGGATCTGACGTTTCTGTCCCGTTTCGCAACAGACATTCTTGTCAAAGCGGCGGCATGGCGCTGTAATCGGGTTATTGCCGTATCGCGATTTTCGCAGGGCGAGATAGTCAAGTATACCTCCGTTAATACCGACAAGATTGATACGGTCTATGAGGCGGCCAGCCCAGTCTTTGCTGTGCCCTTGCCGAAGATGGAACGTGGGCGATTGGTGGATCGTCTGATTCCTCCTGCCTTGCCGTATCTTCTTTGTGTGGCCGCTACTTATCCTCATAAGAATGTTCAGGCGTTGGTGAGAGCCTTCGGTCAATTAATGGATTCCATCCCACACAATCTCGTCATTGTCGGAAATGCGCGGCTGGGGGAGCCGGAGGTGGCCAAAGCGCTGGATGCGATCAGTGATCCTCGTCGTGTTATCCGATTGAAAAAGCTTTCTGAGCTTGAGTTGGTGGCGCTTTACCAAGGCTGTGATGTCTTTGTGTTTCCGTCGCTATACGAAGGGTTTGGTTTACCGGTACTGGAGGGTTTGATGGCGGGGACTCCAGTGGTAACGACGCGGTGCGCATCGATCCCGGAGGTGGGGGGGGATGTTGTTCAGTATTTTAACCCCGACGATCCCAAGGCTTTGTCGGCAGCAATCCAGACGGTATTGGACTGGTCTGATACGGAACGGCAGGCACGAATTCTGAAAGGCCGCGATTTTGCCAAAAGCTTCTCGTGGTCGGCCACTGGTGCCGGAACCTTGAGAATTCTCAGGAACGCTTGTTGAGGGGTTCCTGATTTTTTCCGGTCGGAGACCATCCGTAGCTCAAGCCGTACGGCGCAGTGCGAAGGATGGTGGGCGGTACAGGACTCGAACCTGTAACCTTCTGGGTGTAAACCAGACGCTCTAACCAATTGAGCTAACTGCCCGCTTTGAAGTCATGAAGGTCGGCATGATGACGAATGATGCGGCTTTCGTCAAGCGGTGATGACGTTTTGTGGTTTGCATCTTCATCAAGAACCATCCTTCATTCCTGGTAGGGTTATACCCCATAGAAGCCAGACGAACCCCCTCATATCATTTTCTCAACATGGGAGAAAAATTGGGTAGTAGGCAACAAAGGAGGGTTTATGAAAAAACAACTCATCATCAGTGGTTTATTTATTCTCGCAGGTTGTACTTCATTATTCGCTGCGAGTCTGGTTTGGGATAGCAGCACCAATTACACCGATGGCACGATCTGTCCTGTGCAGGGATACCGTCTCTACTGGGGACAAAACTCTGGCATTTATACGATGACACAAGATGTGGGGATGGTATTGACCACATCCATCCCTGTCGTATCGAACCGAACGTATTTTGCGGTGACGGTTTACGATACCAGCGGTAATGAAAGTGTGTTTTCCACGGAATTGATATTTGATGGGTGGGTGTCTCTTCCGCCCGTTCTAAGTTCCTTGTCCTATGCATTTAAGACGGGGAAAATGTCGATGAGTTGGAGTACGCCTACCGTCAACACGGATGGTAGTTTGATAAGTACCACGGGTGCGACCCTGGCGGGATATACCATAGGCTATGGAAAAATCTCAGGGGTATACACCAGTTTCACCAATTTAGCAGCCAACCTGACTTCGGCAGCCATCACTATCCCGACCAATAGTGGGCCGTGGTATTTTGCCATTAATGCGAGCAATGTGAATGGTTTTGTTTCTGCCTATTCGCAGGAAAAGTCAAGTGGGACAAGTCTGCCGAACAAGCCAGGGAATTTCAGAAAGATACCATAATGAGTCGAGGGTAGCCAATGAGCGCAATGACTTTCAGGATACTTTGGGTCGGTTGCTTTTTGGGCGGATGCGGCCTTTCAAGTCTGGAAGCAGCTGATGCGGCGTTTGCGTGGGATCCTCCGGTCAACTACATGGATGGGAGTCCCTTGAATGACTTGGCCGGTTACCGGATTTATTATGGGCAAACCTCGCATACCTATTCAACTACAGTGGATGTCGGCCTTGCTACAACAGCAGCTATCGCGAACCTAGCACAGGGAAAGACTTTTTTCTTCACGATTTCTTCCTACACCAGTAATGGTAACGAAAGTATTCTTAATGGGGAGTTGTCGTGGACGTCTCCATCCTTGCCCCCCAATATCACGGAGGCCAGTAGAGGTGGGATCCCGCCTGTTGTTTCCATCACGATGGAGAATGGGGGATTGAGGATGGGAATCTGGGGGACGGTCGGGGCAGACGTATTGGTGCAAACCACCACCAACCTCAGCAATTCCCTGGCGTGGGAACTCCTTGAAAACATGACCCTTACGAATGTCGTCCCCTCAATTGATGGCACGCTGCCGGCGGTGCCTCAGAACGCCTTGGAGGCCGCTTTCATCCCGGCTATCGAGTGGTTCGCTTTGTCCGTCGCCACATCTTATCCGAGTCAATTCTTCCGGGTGGTAATGCCCTACAACTATGCTGTTCTTGCCGATAAGGTATTGAGAAGCAAGGGCTACCAGACGAGGCTGATTGTCATGCGGCTTCCGGGAGAAACGCTTCACGATGTCTGTTATGCGACTGAAGACAAAGCCTACATTGATTGCAGCGACGATCGTTACATTCTAGCTTTAAATTATTCGGGAGAAACAATTCGCGAAATCGCCGATAATTATAGTGGTTATGTAAGCATGAATTGGACTTCGGCATCAGAGTTTGTTTTGAACAATGGGGTAAGGCAACTCGGGTCGACCGTGGTTAAAACCGACTCGCCAATTTTGGATCCGCCGCTGGCGAGCACACCCACTTCAAGCATAGTCGTTAACTTCTAAGGCTCCATCATTATGAACAATAATATTATCAAGGTGGTGTTCGTGGTATTTGGAGTCATGCTGGTAGTCCTGATGGTCGTGGCGGTTGTCGCCGTCACCACCATTAGACGATCCATGGCCACAAGTGACTGGGTCAATCATACCCATGCGGTCATGCTCGAGACGGATGCCATTGTGTCCTCCCTGCATGCGGGAGAGGCAAGTCTGAGAAGTTATCTCCTTACAGCGGACAAACTGGACCAGGCTGCGTATCGGATCCATTATAATGAAATGGTGGGACATCTGGAGGTAGCCAAGGCCCTGACCCGCCAGGAACCGGAGTCAAGGGAGCGGATTCAATTGATCGAGGAGCTTGTGGGTAAACGCATGGTCCTTTCCCGCGAATTAGTTCAGGCCTTGGAACTGCGCGGCAAGGAGGCCGCGCTGGAGAAACTGCAGGCCGACTCCGGGAGCATCTTGTTAGCGGAGATTCAGCGGGCTGCGCAAAAGCTCACTGAGGAACAGCAGGAACTGTTGCGTCAGCGGGATAAGGCCTCGTACCTTCAGGCGCAAGCCACACGATGGACGGTGTGGGCGGGGTTGGGATTGAATTTTCTCCTGCTGGTTTTTCTGGGATGGATGATTCGTGACGATATTGATGCCCGACGCAAGGCGGCGTCAGCGCTCGAGCATGCCAATGCGATCCTGGAACAAAAGGTCTTGGAGCGTACCGCGGAACTGGTCAGGTCGAATGAAAGCTTGAAGGCTGAAAATCTGGAGCGGCAGTGGTCGGAGCAGTCCCTGGCTCATCAGTTGCGCTACAGTGACTTGATCATCAACCTGATTGATGATCACATTTTCGTCATCAGTAAAGCGCTCAATATCATTCGGGTCAACCCGGCGGTAGTGCATACCACCGGTTACGATTTGCCGGAAATCCTGCTTAACCCCATGGCTAAGATTCTCGACATACCTGAGTTGCCTGCCGGCGAGGCCCCCACAAAGCTAAAGTTTGTTCAGGCGGTGAAAGAGGGGCGAGAAATTCAGGGAAGGCCGGGAAGCGTGTTGTGTAAGAATGGGGCCGTCATTCCCATACGTTTCAATATGGTTCCTCTTCGAGATCAGAACAAAGTAGTCGGAGGTGTAATGACGGTGCGTCTGTGCCAGGAAGAGCAAAAGGACACTGACTTCACCCCTGGGGTATAAATCACAAATTTGCGGGGTACCTATGCAAAAACATATTCTCAGCATTGACGATGAACCTAGAATCTCGACTATCCTTCAAACGGTTCTTTCGATGAAGGGGTTTAGGGTTTCCATTGCCAGTACGGCTGATGCCGCACGGCGCATTTTACAATCTGATCCCCCGGACTTGATTATCATGGATCAACAGCTGGAGGACACGGATGGCTTAACACTGGCGGAAGAGATCTGGAAAACCATGCCGTCTATGCCGATCCTGCTGTTGACGGGGCTGATATTTGATAATGAGGTGATTGAGGAAATCAGGGGTAAGCGAGTAACCAGCTACCTTCCTAAAACGACGAAACTGGATATAATATCCAAAGAAGTCAATCGTTTACTGGGCGAGGCTGCCAAGATCTGACCGACTAGTCCGTGCTGACCGAACTAAGGAGTCAGTCGATGAGTGTGGTACGAGAGTAGTTCTTGCAGTACATGAGGTTGAAGGGGTTTGCGCAGAAGACGTCGGACAGTTATGAACGGGCTACACACTGCTCACGCGTCTCACGCAAGGTTCGCCCTCCAGTAAAATAATCTTTAGCTTCTAGATCTTTCTTTTTCAAGAAGCCTGATTATCCAAAAATAAGGCATGTTTATACAAGCCTGACATTATACCTAATTGAGATAGTGAAAGCATTCCGGTAGAACCGTATAGGAGCAGTATATGAAAAAGTTTATCGTGGTAGGTGAGAATATCCATTGCACCCGTATATATAAGGTGGGTGGGACTTTTGTGAGGCAAGTGGAAGACGGCAGTTTTGCAGTTGTCTACGGAGGCAAGGCGGACAGTCGGACGTTGCCGATTCCCGGTCATTTTCTAAAGACGGCTGACTGGGAGGCTGGCAAAATAAAGCATTGTGCCGTGGCTGTCTGGCAAGGGTTATATGGTGATGCGGCCGGTAAGGCTGCGGCAGTGGATTATCTCCGGTATTTGGCCCGGCGGCAGGAGCAGGCTGATGCAGCTTTCCTCGATGTGAATGTGGATGAGTTCAGCACAGATGTCTCCGAGCGGATCCGGGCCATTCAGTGGGTGGCGGGCGTGGTGCAGGCAACAGCCGCGATCCCCCTGAGTATTGATTCCTCGAATCCTGCCATTCTGCGTGCGGGCTTGGAGGCCTGTGATCCCCTGCGGGGGCACCCCATGGTGAATTCTGTTTCGCTCGAAAGGCAGGAGTCCATTTCCGTAGCGGCCGAATTCAAGGCAGTTGTGATTGCTTCTGCGGCCGGTGAGACGGATCTTCCAAGCAACACGGAACAACGTCTAGTCAACCTCAACCGTCTGATGCCGCTGCTCAACAAGGCGGGGATCTGTGGCGGGGATGTGTATGTCGATCCGCTGGTGTTCCCGGTGGCGACGGATTCGAACAATGCCCAGTCATTCCTGGAGGCCGTAGTTTCGATTCGTAAGGCCTATGGCCCTGAAATTCATATTTCGGGAGGCTTGAGCAACGTCTCTTTCGGGATGCCAGCACGTAAACTTATCAATCAGGCATTTACCTGGATGGTCGTGGAGGCAGGGGGCGACAGTGGTATCGTGGATCCGCTCCAAATGAACGCGAAAATACTGGCCTCAGTTGATACGACCTCGGAGTCCTTCAAACTTGCCAGGGCGCTGCTGACGGGCGAGGATATGTTTGGTGTGGAATTCATTATGGCCCATCGCGAGGGTAAATTGGTAGAGTAATCAGATCATGATATGCCTTATCAGGCACGGCTACAGAGGAAAGGGATACTAGTATGACACGACCGATCTTGGATCCGACGAAAATGAAGGACTGGCAGATTGCTGAAGCGGCTGAAATGACCATGAAGCCGGTGCTGCAGTTGGCTGAGGAACTGGGACTTCACGAAAGTGAAGTTATCATGATGGGCCGGCAGCTGGCGAAAATTGACCAGCGTGCGGTCATGGACCGTATTGGCTCCCGGCCTATCGGAAAGTATATCGATGTCACGGCTATCACCCCCACCCCGCTCGGTGAGGGGAAGACCACGACCACGATCGGGCTGATTGAGGGATTGTCCGTTCTGGGTAAAACCGTGACGGGTGCGATCCGGCAACCCAGCGGCGGACCGACTTTCAACATCAAGGGATCGGCCGCCGGGGGCGGGCTTGCCCAATGTATTCCCCTGGCACCATTCTCTATTCGTATGACGGGAGATATCGACTCCGTTACAAATGCCCATAACCTGGCCATGGTGGCGTTAACGTCCCGCATGCAGCATGAGAAAAACTATGATGATGCCCGCCTGGCTAAAACCGGGATCCGGCGTCTGAACGTGGATCCTGCGCGGGTAAGCGTGAAGTGGTGTATGGATTTCTGTGCCCAGAGTCTGCGCAATATCACGATTGGACGCGGCGGGAAAATGGATGGCTTCGAGATGGACTCAGGCTTTCAGATTTCCGTGGGCAGTGAGGTCATGGCTATTCTGGCGATGTCCAAAGATCTCAAGGATTTACGGCAACGACTCGGCAAGATGGTGTTGGCGTGTGATCGGGATGGCAATGAAATCACCACGGCCGACCTTAAGGTGGATGGAGCCATGGCGGCCTGGATGGTGGAGGCCATCCATCCCACGCTGGTTCAGACGGTGGAAGGTCAACCGGTTTTTGTGCATGCCGGTCCGTTTGCGAACATCGCTATCGGGCAGAGCTCCATCATTGCGGATGAAATCGGGACCAGACTGGCCGAGTATCATGTGACGGAGAGCGGTTTTGCGGCTGATATCGGGTTTGAGAAATTCTGGAATCTGAAATGCCGGTTCTCCGGCTTGAAGCCCAGTGCAGTGGTTGTGGTGGCCACGATCCGCGCGCTGAAGATGCATGGGGGCGGGCCGGAAGTTAAGCCAGGCGCCAAGCTGGACGAAGCCTATACCCGCGAGAATCTCGGGCTGCTTGAGAAGGGCTGTGAAAATCTGGTTGCCCATATCGAAATCGTTAAAAAGTCCGGTGTGCGGCCCGTGGTCTGCATCAACAGTTTCTATACGGATACCGCGGCTGAAGTGGCGTTGGTGCGGAAGGTCGCCCAGCAGCATGGGGCGTATGTAGCGCTCTCCGAGCATTGGCTCAAAGGGGGCGAAGGCGCCCGTGAGCTGGCTGAAGTTGTGATCGCTGCGGCTAACGAGAAAAATGACTTCAAATTCCTTTACGATCTCAAGACCCCGTTACGTCAGCGGATCGAACTGATTGCCAAGGAAGTGTACGGCGCGGATGGAGTTTCCTATAGCGATGTGGCGCTGGAGAAAGCCATTAAGTTTGAGGCCGATCCTGCAACTGCCGCAATGGGGACCTGTATGGTGAAGACGCATCTCAGTCTCTCGCATGATCCCTCGCTCAAGGGGCGCCCGAAAGGGTGGACGCTGCCGATCCGGGATATGCTGGTCTACCGCGGTGCCGGTTTTGTGGTGCCGGTGTCAGGTGAAATCAAACTGATGCCCGGCACAGCTTCGGAGCCAGCGTTTAACAATATCGATATTGATGTGGATACGGGTCGTGTAAAAGGTCTGTTTTAATTTCAAAGGACATTATGGCCGCAAAAATCATTGATGGAAAAGAGATTGCCCGACAGATCCGCGAGGAACTGGCTGTTGAAATTGCGAAGTTGAAAGAGAAGGCGATTGTGCCGGGACTGGGCGTGATTCTGGTCGGGGATGATCCGGCGTCCCGGTCTTATGTGACGGCGAAGGAGAAGGCATGCCATGAGATCGGAATATTTTCCGATGATAACCGCCTCCCGGTCGATGCCTCTCAGGCGGAATTGCTGGCTTTGATCCGGAAGATGAATGCGGATCCAAAAATCAATGGGATACTGGTGCAGTTACCTTTACCCGGGCATTTGAATGAAAGTGAAGTATTGCTCACCATCGATCCCGAAAAAGATGTGGATGGGTTCCATCCTGTGAATGTTGGGCGGATGGTGGTGGGTGAAAAAGCGTTTCTCCCCTGTACTCCTCATGGGGTGCTGCAAATGCTGCTTCGCAGTGGGGTGAAGATTGAAGGCGCGCATGTGGTGATTGTCGGGCGCAGCAATATCGTTGGCAAACCGCTGGCTAATCTGCTGATGGCGAAGGGCAAGATGGGTAATGCTACAGTAACGGTGTGTCATACGAAGACCAGGGACATGGCTCGTTTTACCAGTCAGGCGGATATCGTTATTGCCGCGGCGGGGCGCCCCAATACGGTCACGGCGGACATGATCCGCGAGGGAGCCGTGGTCATTGATGTCGGGGTTAATCGGGTTGAGGATCCCTCCAGGAAAGCCGGATTCCGGTTAGTGGGGGATGCTGACTTTGAGGGGTGTATGGCCAAGGCCAGTATGATCACTCCCGTGCCCGGCGGTGTCGGGCCCATGACGATTACGATGTTGCTCTATAATACCGTTGAATCTGCCATGCGTGCGAACGGAATATCACGTTAGGCTTGTTAAAATGAAAAGACCATAGGCATAGGGATGAAATCCTCAACAAAGGACAACTCGGTGGAGGTCGATAGGCTAACCCTGCCCGTACCCATCCGGCTGCGCCGTGTTCCGCCTTCGCGCCGGGTGACATCCGGGTCTGGCACGAGCATCTCGATCCCCATGAAGCGGCGGTCGGCAAGCCCATGACCGGGGATTATCCCGTTAGTATCGGCCCCAGAGCCAAGAAATGCCGGGAGTAAGGGAGAGAGGGCAACAGGGTTTTCACACTTCACAAACCAGTTGTAATGTGAGCGGGATGGCTCCTGATATGCATACTGTAGAATGCGGCCATTTTTCTGCGATGCGTATAGCAATAGGCAGTTGAGGCATCTGAACCCTCGTAAAGTGCACGTTTTAGACTTGGCATAAATAATGCTGTCAATGAACGGACAGGGTTGATCAATTGTTGGTCGGCCTGAGTAGTTGCCCAGAAACGAGAGGATTTTACGCTATGACACAGCCTGCTGTATCCGATGCCGATGTCAAAATGGTTGAACTCGCGGGCTTGACCAGGGAAAAGGTTCTGCGCGAGCTCCGCAAGGTAATTGTCGGTCAGGAGGATCTCATTGACCGGGTTCTTGTGGCGCTTTTCGCGGGCGGGCACGTCCTGCTGGTTGGGGTTCCCGGGCTCGCCAAGACGCTCCTCGTCAGTACTCTCGCCAAGGCCCTCTCGGTTTCCTACAAGCGCATCCAATTCACCCCCGACATGATGCCCGCCGATATTACGGGTACCGATGTGCTTGAGGAGGATCATGCCACGGGTCGCAAACAATTCGTGTTTGTACAGGGACCGGTTTTCACCAACCTGCTGCTGGCCGATGAGATCAACCGGACTCCACCGAAAACCCAGGCGGCGTTGCTTGAAGCGATGCAGGAAAAACATGTGACCGCCGGGCGCAAGACGTATGCGCTTGAGGAACCGTTTATGGTGATGGCCACCCAGAACCCGATCGAGCAGGAAGGCACCTATCCGTTGCCGGAGGCGCAGCTCGACCGGTTCATGTTCAATCTCTGGGTTGACTACCCGACCGACCAGGAGCTCAAGCAGATCATTAAAGCCACCACCGCCTCCGGGTTTGAAACTCCGCAGCCGGTCCTCACTGGCGAGGAAGTGCTCGCCATGCGCAAGGTGGTGCGTCAGATCCCGATCAGCGACCATGTGCTCGACTATATTGTCCGGCTGGTCACGGCGACCCATATTCGCAAGCCCGGGGCCCCTGAAAAAATCAAGAAGTACATTGATTGGGGTGCCGGTCCGCGCGCCGGACAGTATTTGAGCCTGGGTGCCAAGAGCCATGCCCTGTTGCGGGGGAGCTTTCAGGCGACGGCCGAGGATGTCCGTTTTGTCATCCATTCGGTTCTTCGTCACCGCCTGGTCACCAATTTTGCCGCGGTGGCCGACGGGGTCAGCAGTGATGCCGTGATCGATGCGCTGCTGGAGGCAGTCCCTGAGAAAGTCTGATGCCAGTCCCGGTCACAGCTCCGATGCGCTTCCTGGATTCCAAGATCCTCCGGTCGATCAGCTCCCTCGAGCTCTCGGCCCGGCTGCTGGTGGAAGGGATGTACGCGTCGCGACACCGTTGTCCGTTCTATGGATATAGCGTGGAGTTCAAAGCCTACCGGGAATATTCCCCGGGGGACGAGCCCCGGACGCTTGACTGGAAACTGCTGGCCCGCACCGAGCGCTATTACGTCAAGCGTTTCGAGATGGAATCGAACATGAACGTGATTCCGCTCCTGGATGTGAGCGGCTCCATGGGCTGCCAGCCCACCGACAAAAACCGGCTTTCCAAGTTGGAGTACGGGTGTTACCTCGCCGCCTCGCTCGCCTATCTTTCCAGCAAGCAGCAGGACTCGGCGGGTCTGGTGACCTTCGATACCGATATCCGTACCTTTGTCCCTGCGCGTCAGGGGCAGCGTCATCTCTTTACGCTGCTGGCGAGTCTCAATCAACTCCAGGCCGCCGGCGAAACAGATCTTCCGAACGCGTTGCAGAAGATGGCCCTGCGCCTTCCCCGTCGCAGCCTGCTCGTGCTGATCACGGATGGCCACGGCGATGAGGAGCGGGTGGTGGACGGCATCAAGCGGTTGGCGGCCCGGGGTCATGAGTTGGTTGTTTTTCATCTGGTGGATCAGGACGAGGTGGACTTTCCCTTTCAAATGCTGACCAGCTTTCGCGATGCCGAGACCGGGCGGGAGCTGATGTGCGATCCGCTTCGTCAACGTCAGGAATACAAACAGCGGTTCAGTGTTTTCCGGGAGGCTATTCGCGAGGGCAGTCTTGCCGGCGGGGCTGACTACCGGTTCATTCATACAGGTCTGCCGATCGAGTTGGCGTTGCGTGATTATCTTCTCTACCGGAGGCGCCGCGGATGAGTTTTCTTTTTCCAGCCATGCTCCTGGGTCTGCTCGGCCTGTCGGTTCCTGTGGCCCTTCACCTCATTGCCCGGCACCGGTTCCCGATCCAGTCATTTCCCAGTATCCGGTTGCTCCGTACCGAGCGGCGCTACAATGTCTTTTCCTGGCGGCTCGTTGACCCCTTGCAACTGTTCCTCCGGCTTCTGATCCTGGCGCTCCTCTGCCTGGCGATGGCCCGGTTCTTCACCTCGTGTGGAGTCTCGCGGCCCGCCCCCCGTAATCTGGTGGTCGTGGTGGATGCTTCCGCCAGCATGCGGACGGAAGGGAAAAATGCGAAGGGCGGCCGTGCCCCCCTGATTGATGTGGCACGGGAGCGGGCGGCCTCGCTCCTGGGCGAACTGGCGCCTCACAGCCGCTGCGCGCTGATTGTGGCTGGCGATGAGAACCGGGTCCTCGCTCCACTTCAGCCCGAGAGTAGTCCAGCCCTGGCGGCGCTCGCCTCGATCAAGGCTGGAGACGGGACCGGGCCCGGCCTTCTTCGCGCCGTGGCCGATGCGTGCGATATGGTCCGCGGACGTCGCGAGGTGCGTTCCCAGATCGTGGTCCTTACCGATCTCCGCGCCTCCGCCTTTACCACCCGCCAGCAGGATGACCTGCGCCGGATCGGGCAGGCGCGCCGTGATCTCGGGTCCGCTCTTGACCTTGTGTTTGTGGATCTCGCCGGTGGGGTTGGCGAGAACATCGGAATCGTGGAAGCGGTGACGCGGGGTGGAGATGTGCGCGTCGGTGATGACGTGCATATCCTGGCGCGTGTGGTCAACAGTGGTTCCGCCGAGAAATCCACGACCTTGCGTCTGGCTGTTGGGGGGCGTTTCCTGGCTACCACACGTTCCCTCCTGCTATCACCGGCTGCCGAGGCCGTGGTTGACCTCACGGCGCCGATGAACCGGGCGCAACGGACTTTTGGGGAAATCCAACTTCAGGATTCGGATGCCTATCCGCTGGATGATCTGCGCCTCGTGCCGGTCAATGTGGCCGACTCCTGCCGTGTCCTGCTCGTGCGCCCCTCGGACAAGGGCGTTTCCTCGTCGGCTTCCGCGCTTGGACGTCTCGGGGGTGGGGCCGATGCCGGTGTTTCCCATGAAGAGGACGGGGCGGCTCGGATCGACGGGGCGACCTTCCTGCGCCTGGTTCTCAATCCGGGACGCGAACTCGGGCTTGCCTACAGCACCGGGATCGAGTCGACCCTTTGCACGCCCGAGGCGATGGGGCTCCAGCCGCTGAGCAAGTATGATGTGATCGTCCTCTATGGCGTGAGCGACCTGCCCGCCAATGCACTGACCGATCTTGATGCCTTTGTCCGCTCCGGTAAATCGCTTCTATTTTTCTGTCCGGCAGAATGCAACCCGGTTCGGTTCAATCGTGCCCTGGCAAGCGCCAGCGGTGAGCGAGGGGCACTCTCGCCCGCCCTCATCGGAAATGTCCGCACGTTCAAGACGCCGCTCGGGCTCGAGCCCGCGGCCGGCCAGCATCCGCTGCTGGCTCCCTTCCGTGACCGGCTGCAGGGGGATCTTTCCGTCCTGCGGTTCTCGCAAGCCCGCGAACTGGAGACGCTTCCCCCCGAGTCCTCAGTGCTCTTTCAGGCTGAGGATGGTACGCCCCTGGCTGTCGAGCGCCGCGTCGGGCAGGGGCGGGCCGTTCTGCTGGCCTTCGGGCTTGAGCTTGAGGCGGGGAATGTCGCCCGTACCCGCGCTTTCCCGGTGCTGATGTGGCGCTTGATGGATTACCTGACGGGCCGGCTCAATGTACGTTCCCCCGACAGCCTGCTGGCCGCTTGCCCGGCGGTTCTCGATGTGTCGGCGACCGCTTTTGCCTTTGAGAGCGAGTTGGAGATCGTGCCGGTTCCGCTTCGGCGGCAGGGGGAGCCTCCTGCCTCCGCGGTTGCCGGAGCTCAACCCACGCCCGTTCTGGTGCCGCTCGCGCGACTGGCACCCCTGGTCATTTCAACCAACCGGACGGTGCTGCTGCCAGCACTGGCCTCGGGGAGTTACCAGATCCGGAAGCCGCAACGTGGCCAGGCGGATGTCGTCGGTTATGCGCGTCCCCTCACCGTCAATCCCGATCCGCGCGAGAGTCGTACCGAGCTGATGGCCTTACCCGGGCTCCGTGACCTGTTTGGTAGCGACGTCCGGATCGCGAGACCGGGCCAACCCCTGAAACTGTCGCTTGCGGGTATTGAATTCTGGACGCTGCTCATCGCATTGCTCATGCTCGCTTATGTCCTGGAAGCCCTCATTGGTTTCCGGGCCAACGCGCAGCGCCAGAAGGAACGCAGTGAGGGAGGAGCGTGATGAAATTTCTCTTCCAGTTGTTGGGGATTCACGGAGAGGGGGCCATTGCCAAGGTCACCGACTGGAGTTTCTATGCCGGCGCTTCGGTCCCGACCTGGCTGCTCATTCTCCTGGGCGTGGTGGGCCTTGCGGCGGCCGCGCTCAATTTCCTGCCGCAGAATACGATGCCGTTGCGTAACCGCCTTTTGCTCGCCGCCCTGCGACTGGGTGGGTTCGGCCTGGCTTTGCTCATGCTCATCCAACTTGAGTTGAGATTCGCCATCGACTGGAAACAACCGCCGCGCGTGGCGCTGTTGGCGGATGCCTCCCAGAGCATGGACTTGCAGGATGCGGGTGGCCATACCCGGCGCGAGGCCGCGCAGGATCTCGCCAGCCGCCTGGTCCGCGATCTTGGGGATAGGGTGAGCCTGAGCCGTTATGCCTTTGCCTGGCATGTGGAACCCGGTGACGGGGCCAAACCCATGGCGGGAGCCACGGGACTCACCCGTGCCCTGGGTGATACGCTGCGCCTTGAGGACAATCTTGATGCCGTGATCCTCCTGACCGATGGTAACGATACGGGTGGTGACCGCGGAACGCTCGTGGTGCCCCTGCTGGCTTCGCGGGGTGTGCCGGTCTATCCGGTTGTTTTCGGTAGTCCGGAACCTCCTGCCCGGGCTGAGGTGCGCATCGCTTCCGCCGCTCCCTATGTGCGGCTGGGGGATGAGACCGTGGTCGGGGCTGTCCTGACGGCCAGTGGACTCGAGGAGCAGGTGGTGCGCGTTTCCCTCTACGACAAGGGGTTGTCCGAGCCACTCGCGGTGAAGGAAAATATCCGGTTGGGGAAGACGCCTGTCGCGGTGCGCTTCGTCGTCAAGCCGAACCGGGTAGGGGAACATGTCTACCGTATCGTCCTGGATGGTGTGCATGGGGGGACCACAGCACATCGGTTGGCGGCCGAGCACCGGCTCGATGTGGTGGATGCCCGGATCCGGGTTCTCTATATCGACATCCCCCGTGATGAGCGCAAGATGCTTGGACACTGGCTGGCACGCGACCCGGTCGTGGATCTGGCGACCATCACCATGCTACCAAAAAGCGGTTGGTACGGGCAGGGCGCATTGCGGCACAAAGACATCGGAGACGGCCTGCCGGGGCAGGAATCTGATCTCTACCAATACGATGTTTTGATTCTGGGTGATATTCCGCGTTCCTATTTCCGGCAGGGAGGCGATCTCGCCGAGACCAAACTCCGCTGGCTCTGCGAATTCGTGGCCCGGCGCGGCGGCGGACTTGTCACCCTGGGCGGTTACTCAGCCTATGCGGCCGGTGGCTATCAGGATTCGCCGCTTGCGTCGATTCTTCCCTTCGAGATCGCCGTCCCGGGCGACCCGCAGGTGGCCAAGGAGTTTCCCCTGCTGCCGACAGCCATGGGGCAGGTCCATCCGATCATGCAATTGGAGGTCGATGCCGAGGCGAACCGTGAATTCTGGTCCGACCTTCCTTCTTTGGAAGGGTGTAACCGGGTAGGAGCGGTGAAGCCGGGAGCCAGCCTGCTTGCCGTTCGCCAGCTCCCGGAGGGGGCCATGCCTGTCATCGCCGTTCAGGATGTGGGTAAGGGCAAGGTACTTTCACTCGCCGCCGACACCACCTGGCGCTGGGAAATGATGCGCGAACCCGAAGCTCCCGACGGCTTCCGTCGCTTCTGGGGCAACTCCTTACGTTTCCTTGCCCCCGATCCACGCCGGCAACCCGGCCGCCCTGAAATCCAGCGTTCCCGGTCTGATCCGGCCGTTGGCGAGACCCTGACGCTCTCCACGCGCTTAATCGACAAGCTTTACCAGCCGGTGCGGGGTGCCGACCTGGTGGTCACCGTGACGAGTCCGTCCGGCACTCAGGTCGTCTACTATCCGCGTGACAGTCGCAGCCGGCCCGGGCTCTATGAATACGAGGTGCCCCTCACCGAGCCGGGCAGTTGGACCGTCACGGCCTCAAACCGGATCGAGGTCACAGTCTCCAGTTTCCAAGCTGGGAATAGCGAGGAAGAACTTGATGATCCGCGGGCGCGTCCCGAACGGATGGCCGAGCTGGCGGCGGCGACCGGCGGCCATGCCTTCGCGCCGGACCAGGGTGACGCTCTCATGAAATCGATTTGTGCGCGGTCGAAGACGGTTAGCCGAACCCACGTCGTTGCGCTCTGGAACCTGCCTCTGACCTTGTTCCTGTTTTTTATCCTGGTGTGTGTGGACTGTCTGGTGCGCAAGCGGCGAGGAATGGCGTAATGAAGGAAGCATTCGACAATCTGACTCAGGCCCTGCGTGGTTTCGGCCGGTTCCGCAACCGCTGGGCTTTGCTGGAGGGCTTGGGACGGTTCATGCTGGCCGGGCCGGGCATGCTCCTGATTTGGGTGCTCCTTGACTCGGCGTTGCTGCTACCGTCCTGGCCACTGTTTCTTCTTTTCCTGTCCGCCGTCGGGGTGGGGGCCTTTGCGGCGGTCCGTTGGCTGCTGCCGCCCGTCTTCCGGCGTATCCGGCTTGACCGCGAAGCCCTCGAGATCGAGGCGCGTCACGGCCAGTTGGATAACCTGATCATTGGCGCGCACCAGTTGGGTGAAGAAACCTTGAGTGGAAAGGCTGGGTCCCGTCATTCGCCCGTGCTGGTGGCTGCGCTTGTGGCGAGGGCCACTGCGGAGCTTCATAAGAACGATCCCGCGCTCTTGATTGATCTGCGCCGTCCTCGAAAAATCCTGTTTGCTGCGATGGTTCCTGTTGTTGTGGCCTTGATCCTCGCAATCGCGGCTCCGCGCCTGATGAGCGATCGGGTGGTCCGGTTGCGCGAGGCGTGGCTCGCGGTGCTTGATACTCTTTTCCCCGTTACCCTTACCATCGAGCCGGGCAATGTGACGGCGGTCCGGGGCGATCCTGTGACCCTCAAGGTGCATGCCCGGGGTGCCCGCCGAACCGCCATTGATCTTCGGATGAAGGAAGCCGATACCGGCCGGGAGACGCACCAGCCCCTTACTTTGGTTGAGGGTTCAGCGGCGTATACTATCGGGCAGACCGACAAATCCTTTACCTACGATTTTGCTTATGCCGGACGCCGCAGTCCGTTCGGGACTATTCTCGTAGGTGAACGGCCGCAGCTTTCCGCGATCAGTTACGAGCTGGTTTATCCTGCTTATGTGGGACAGCCGCCGCGTACCCTTTCCGGTCGCATCCCCAGGATCCAGGCGTTGGCCGGCACCAGTATTCTCGTCAGCTTCTCATCCACCACCGAGCTCCACCCGGATTTCAGTTATGTTGAGTGGACGGGTGGCGAAAAGCAGGCGATCACGGTCAGTGGCCGCTTTGGGCACTTCTCGTTCACGGTGGACCAACCTTGTCGCGCCTCGATCCGGCTCACTGGCCGCCATGGGCGGGGCTTTGAGATGACCGAGCCGGTCAATCTAGAGATCGTGGTAGACAAGGATCTGGTTCCGACCATCCAGGTGGGAATCCGAAAGGACAAGCTCGTCATGCTGGCCGAGGAGGCCACGGCCTTCGCTGTGCCCTATACAGCCGAGGACGATTTCGGGGTGACCGAGGTGTCGCTCGCTTACCGCATTGATACGATTGACGCGATGCTGGGGCGTGAGCCAAGGCAGGGGTCGACCTCACGCCTCGTGGAGCCGGTGTCCGAGCGGGTGAATGGCCGGTTTACCGAGGCTTTCAAGGCACTTAATCCAGGGCTGCTGCCGGGCGACCGGATCCGTGTCGAACTCTCGGCGCGCGACAACAATACCGAGACCGGGCCCGGGGTGGGGCGATCCCGCTCCCTCCAGATCGTGGTTGTCCGGCCCGATCTGGCCCAATTCACGGAGAAGAGCTTCGGGTTCCAACAGACCGAACTTCTGGCCGGGCTGAAGAAAGTGAAACGGGCCACGAATCTGCTGGTGGAGCCGGAGCGGGCCGTCCGTGCAGAGAAAGCGCAGGCGATTGACAAGCAGAAGCTGGAGGCACGGCTTAATTCGGAGAGTTGGCCCAGTGGTGCCGAGGATGCGGTTGGCGATTACTTCCGCCTGATTTCCGGAGGAAAATAATGAATACCCCCAGCAAGATTTTCTGTCTACTGTCTACTGTCTACTGCCTGTTGTCCCTGCCTTCCCCGGCCAGCGAATCCTGGGCGGCGCGCGCCAGCCAGATGAACCGCCGCGAGATCACTGCCGACAGTGCCAAGACCCGGGAGGCGGGGCGGGAAGAGGATCGGCGCAATAAGATTTCCATGCCGCGGATCCGGCCTGCCATGGCCGGGTTTGACTGGGATGCCGATCCGACGGCCATTCCCTATGTGCATTACCAGATCAACAAGCGTACCGAATTGCCGGTTTACGTTTTCAACGACGGACTGGATCTTGCCAGTCCGGACCTCTTCCGCTACACGATCGTCTATCTCACTTCCCATGGGCGTTGGTCGTTGACCGAGAAGGAAACCGAGAATCTTTCGCTCTGGCTTAAACGGGGGGGAACCCTCATCCTTGACGATTGCTACAACCGCGGCAGCGCTTTTGCCGAATCCGTTCGTCCGGAAGTCGGCAAGCTGATTCCCGGCGCTGAACCGATTTTGCTGCTCAAGGAAGACCCGCGTGTGGCCGATGTTTTCAAGATGGTCTATCCCAGTCCCTGGCCCGGGGAGGCTGCCTTTTTCGAGAATCGGCCCTGGCAGTATGTTTTATTGGATGGGCGGCCAGCCGTGCTCTTCAGCCCGAACGATGACGGATGCGGGTGGGAAATTTCGACGCCGCCTACAGCCTCCAACCCGTTGGGTGAAGGAATCGGGCATGGCGGTGATAATACGGTCCGGGAAATGATCTACCAATGGGCTGTCAACTGGATGCTGTTTACGTTTACGCATTGAGAGAGGAATCTGATTGCCAATGAACCGACGAATATTTTTCCTGATGATCTTGTCGGGGCTGCTGAGCTTCGGACGCGGGTCTGTGGCCGACGAAATCGAATTCCGTCTTGTGCCCTATGACCGGCCCGAGGTCACGGTGGACAGTCTCGAGGTGAATGAACCGATCCTTAACCCTGTGCAGACAGCGCGCGGGGTGGAGGTCCAGAAGGTTGGCGTCAAGGTCGTCTGTTGGGCCAGGAATATTCTGCTGGATGGCCAGCCGCTGTTCGAGCGCTACCATGAAGGCAAGTACATCGACCGTATACCCCGGGCGCGGCAGGAGCTCAAGCCGGGCCGGCATGTCCTATGGCCGGGCGATCACGTCTTCACGCTGGGAGCTGACGGAACCCTTACCTCTGAAAGTCCCGATCTGCTTGTTGCCGGGAAAATCATCCGGATCAAGGCTTATCCGGTTACCATTCGTGCCCTCCTTTCTAATCCGACAGACCCCGACTTGCCTCCCTCCATGCGCGAGGCGCCTCTGCCCGATCTGACGTTGCGGGATTCCCTCGAGATGCTTCCTGCCGGGACTGCGGATGAGGCGCATGAGGCGTGGCGTAAAAGCGGCAAGGCGCATGAATTGCTGCCGGTGTTTGAAAAATTTGCGCCCTTGACGATCTGGCTTCCCGCCCACCATGCTGGGCACGGGTATCAACTTCATCCGGTTGGCATCAGCTTTCAACTCGGAGCTGATGGTATTGCGGCGGGAGCAGGTGGGGGCTTGGCGCCGATGCCTGCGGTGCGAGTCAGCCAGTGGGAAATCGGCATTCCGCTCTACGCCTTTCCGCTCACTGGCGACCGTAATTGCTCGGTCGTGGTCACCGGCGTTGAGAAGATGCAGTGGGGGGAACACGATGCAGGCACACCCAAGTTTGCTCATTTGTATCCCCGCCGCCAGGGATACGAAGTTTGCCTGGGTATGACCGGATCCGTCATCTCCGTTGGAGGCGACCTTTCATCATTGCCTGTCAAGGCCTTGCGAGTCGATCTTCCCGATCCCACCAAGGGCATTCAGCGCGGCCTGCTCGCCGAGTTGTCGACTCGTCATTTCAAGCCGGGTGATGCGACGACAGTTCGGCTTCAGGCGATTGATTCCGGCATTCCCGCAGGGGCACGGGTGGTTACAAACGAAGCGTCCGCCACGCTGACCAACCGGTTGGATGGCGCTGCTCTTTTTGCGCGTCTTCAGGGATATGCGGCCACCAACTGGGTTGCCGTTGAGGTGCGGTCCGGGCCTGACTGCCGGGCGCAATTGGCGATCCCGCGCGTGCCTGATGGGCTTTATAAGCTTGAGCTGGGTGTACGGCCGGCTGACGAAGCGGGGCCGCCCTTGTCGGTCGAGACTTGGATTACGGTGTCCGAGCCACGTCCGATGAGTCTCGGGCTTTTCACTCAGCGGGGCCGGGATGCGTTTTACCGGGGGGAATCCTTCTGGGTGGGGGCTGGGCTGCTGGCGATTGGGCAGCCGATCCCGGCGGGGACGCCCCTTCAGGTTGATCTGGTCGATGCGCAGGGACGGCGTTTCAGCCTGTTCAAAGACAAGCTCGGGTCGGCGGTCAAGGATCGTGACACACGGCTGGTGCAGCTTGACAGTGCGTTAACCCTTCAGTTGGCACCTGGCTCCTATCGGGTTGAGGCGACCCTTGGACAGATATCGGCCCGTCCGCTGGTCTTTGATCTCGTAGAGCCTGAACCGGCGACACATTTTGATAACATCATTCTCGGTAAGTACTCGTCCTGGGGCAGCAGGTACGCGCAGTGCATCCGTTCCGGCCAGGGGGCGGAGGAGCTTGTACGCGAGCTCCGCGCGATGGGCATCAACGGCTTTAAAGGCATGTCCTACGACATGGATCGGGTGGTCCATAACGATGCCGTGGTTGAGCAGGTCATTCGGGAGTGTCCAGAACTTGGTCCGTGGGAGGCCTATGCACAGTCCAGCGGGCGGGATCGTTTCCTCAATGCCTGCGTGCGGTACAACCTGCGTTTCTGGGAGGATCTATTTACCTATAACGACACGACCCTTCCACGCGGTGACGCTATCCTGGGTGCCTGTGCGCGCTATGCCGGACTCGAAACGCACTCGATGCGACATAGCCCTGCCTTCCAGGGGGTCTGCTTGTATGATGAGATCTATACCCGGTCGCTCATTGATGGCGTTCCGATCGTCTCGGCCTTTGAGCAGGCGATGGAACTCGGGTACCGTGCCAAGAATCCGAACCTCACAAGTGCCAAGGCGATGAAGGCCTTCGATCGGTATATCGCCCGACCTGTCGAGCAGCGAAACCGGGAGGATCTTGATACGTTCCGTACGTACCCCGCCTACGAGGATGAGTGCTGGCGGCTCTGGTGTGACCGGCTTGCTGGCTCGGTGAAAAGCGTGATGCCTTCGTCAGCCAATTTCACGCTCAATCGTTATTGGGGCCATAACGGGGGAAATATCGCGGCCAATGGGCGTGAGGAGGATGTGTTTGCCTCCCTCGATATCGCGGCCTGCGTCATGTATAAGGACTCCGGTTGCGGGGATCGGCCTGTTTTCGCTCCGATGCAGGCCGATGTGCTTCGACTTGGCGGGAAGGGCCGCGTCTGGACCCAGCTCCATACTTACCATAGTCCGGGAATTTACGATCAGCACATTTTGCGCCAAGCCTTCTTCGCGCTTTCGCAACGCATCGAGGGTTTTACGTATTTTACCCTTGGCAATTCCGGGGATGCGTTGAAGAACATCGCCGGTACGCTCTGTACCCGCTATGGTGATTTTTTCCTCTCGCTTGACAAGGGTTACAAAAAGGTGGCGATCTACTATTCGCGTTCCGCGCAGTATCTCGGCGCCCGCAAGCCGAACAGCATCACGGAGCAGTGTGAGGGGCTCTGGGTGGCTTGTCTACGTGCGGGTTATCCGGCCGATTTCCTGGGTGATGATGATATTGCCGCCGGGCGTGCGATGGAATACAGCGCACTCTTCGCGCCGGGATTTACCTTTGAGGATGAATGTCCGGCGAAAACGTTGACCGAGTTGCGTCGCTTTTCCAACGCCGGGAAGACGTTGCTTGTTGAGCGATCCAGTCATTTGCCGGTCGAGGGGGCTGTTCGCCTCGATAGCGAACTTGATGAGTACGATCCGAAGTTGGGTTCATTTCCAAAGTACACGGACTTTGAAACCGAGCAGGTTTGGGACCGGAGTGTTGAGACCACGCGCCTCGTGCGCGAAACGCTCGCGAAGCACATCCTGCCTGCAGCACGGCACGACATGATGGTGGGTCCCGACTGGCTGATACGGGGAGAAGGTCAGTACATGGTGGTGCCGAACTTAAACCAGGTCGGGTTCACGGGCCTGTCTAAAACCCTCTATCAGGCGCCGCTTCGCACGCATCTCGAGTTTCCCCGCCGCCCACCCGTTTGTTTCGACCTGCTTGAAATGAAACCCGTGGCGGTCAAGACCGAGGGGGAGTGGATGTCGCTCGAGCTCGATATGGCCCACTATCCCGGCAAGGTGCTCGCGTTCCTGCCCGAGGCTCCCGTCTCCGTCCGGCTCGAAACGTCCGCGGAGCTGAAGGCTGGCCAGAACCTGAGCTACCGGGTAACGGTGCTCGGGGCAAAGGGCCAGCCGATCAATGCGAGTTTCCCCTTGGAGATCCGGATTACCACCCCCTCCGGACAGACGATGCAGGAGATCTACCGGGCCGCCGCCCCGGAATATGTCGCGGCCTGGACGGTGCCGGTCAACGGGGCCCCCGGAGCCTGGATCGTTTCCGTGCGCGAGTTAGTGAGTGGCCTGGCCGCGAAGGCTTCGGTTCAGGTCAAGGATGGCTTGATGCCTGCGGCGACTTTCGACACGGCCAAAGTCCGTTTCTCTGATCCCGGACGTTTAGCGGCCTTTTTGGCCGGGACGCAAGGCGATATCCTGATTCCTCTTGAGCCCGAGCAACAGTGGGCGAGACCCGCGGCCGAACGGTTGTGCAAAGGGTTGGCTACGCGTGGGCGTAAGGCCTCCATTGTGAATTGCGAGGCGGTGGCACGTCCGCCGGGTCCTTTTGATCGCGAGCAACCACGGCTTGATGGAACGCGGCTCTGGCGGGGTGACGTGGTTCAACCCGGATTCTTTATTGACGGGCCAGTGATCCTGCTCGGGCGCCGGGGTGAGAACCGTCTCATCGAGGCGCTCACACGGCGCGATGCGTTGTCGGAGCCGTTGACCTCGAATTTCCCCGGACAGGGTGGGGCGCTGGTGTCCTGGACCCACAGTGCCTTTGCCAATGGCTTCGACTCGGTGGCCATCCTCGCCAACGATGCCGAGGGGCTTGGTGCCGGAGTGGATGCTTTCCTGGCACTCAAGCCGGAGGCCTCCTCAGGGCCTGCTCCAGTTCCGCGCTTGCAGGCTCCTCGTCCTGTGACTACTGGACTTGTGCCCGGTCAGACCGTTGCGGCGACTCGGGACTCCTTTGCCGGATTGATCAGCGGCGAGGATATGGTTCAGAGCATGGATCTCGATCCTGCTACCGGGCGGGTGCTTGTGGGCACCTTCGGTTATGGCGAGAACCTCTTTTGCCTTGGACCGGATGGGAAGCTGCTGTGGAAGATTTATCTGCCCGAGCATGATGTATATACCGCCCGGTGGTATGATGACGGGCGCCGCATCATGGCCTTGACCGGACGTGGATGGTACCTCTTCCTGTTGGACGGACAAACTGGTCGTGTGATCAAGAAGCTTGCCGCCACCGAATGGGCGGACACGCATTGGAGCGAAGGCGCAATTGATACGCACGTGCAGGCCGAGATTAATCCGGCGCTCAAACAGATCCTGGTGGCCGGGCGTGCCGGTCTGTTGGCTCTCGATTATGAGGGACGGCGACTGTGGTTTTCAGATCGGGCACCGGAGATTGTGTCTGTTGTGCAGGAAGCTGAAAAGAGCGGGGGGGCCGCGGCCTTCCCCATGACCCGCTCCCTGGTGAATATGGCCCTGAGTCCGGATGGTTCCCGCCTGGTCTCCAGCGAATACCAACTGACGGGGAGCACGGAGATCAAAAAGGAGATCGTTGATGTATGGGCTTTCCGCCCGCGCTTCCTCGACGCCCGCACCGGCGCCTTGATTGTTGAAAGTCATGATGACCCCGGGAACCAGACGAGTGCCGGGGGCTGGTCTGTGCGCTGGCCAGCCGGTTCGGCCATACCCTGGGTGGATTCAAGCGGTCTCACCGCGCCGCTCCCTGAAGACGGTAAGCTGGGTCGGTGGCAGTGGCTCCCGGGACGGCGCCTGAAAGGCGACCGGTTTCTCAAGGGGAGTAACGAGCTCACCTGCCTGGACGTGAAGGGTCGCACGATCTGGAGCCTGGCGGCTGATCCCGCGGTATTGGTCTCCTCTGATGTGCTCGCCCCGGATCTCAGCCGGCTCTACCGCTCTTTGTGGAATGGGGATGTGCTTTGCATCGATCTGGCTGATGGGACCACGCTCTGGAAGCGCCATCTGGCTTTCCGGGCAAAGCTGCAGCCGGTGGCGGATGGGGTGATGGCCGGGGCGATCGACGGGACCGTGGCGCGATTCGGGCTCGATGGCCAGATCACGTGGCAGGCCCAGGTGCCCGCCCTCCACGAGGCGCCTAGCGGTGACTACCCGGCCTATGTCCGGGCGGGGCTTGATCGCGATCCCGATGCGACGGGCGAGTATTACCCGGCGGGTGAGGACAAGTCCGGCGATCTCGATTCAGTTTTGCGTTTTGGGATGGAGCAGCTCGCCAATGGCGGCTTCGAAGACGGAGCCGGCTGGATGGCAGGCGAGGGGAAGCCTCAGTTCTCGGAGGTGGCTCGCGCCGGCAAACGCTCCTTGCGGGTGATTCCCGGAACCATGGTCACGCAGGGTGTTGACCGGCGTGTGGTTCCCCTGGGTACCTATCTGCTTGAGTTTTCCTACAGGCCGATCGGCACGGGTGCCGTGCTGACCGCCGGCGTACAGTTCGGCGGGGAATCGGCCCCGCTCACTCTCTCGGCTTTCAAGGGGCGGCCCGGAGTGTGGAGTTTCGGGCGGCTGGCGGTAAAGGCACCCTTGATCTCGGCGGGGTTGACGGTCGGGCTGGAATCGACGGGTGGCGAGATACTCGTGGATCAGGTGAGTTTGCGGCCGATCCGTTTTCCCTCGGCGAATTTGCTGGCCAATCCCGAGCTCTATGCGGTGGAGCCGACGTTTGTGCGCGATATCCGTGTGCGCTACAGCCGGATCCCCAGCAGTCTCAAGCAGAAGCTGATTTCGCAAAACCATGTCACCGCGTTTAAACAGGGGGGGACTGACTCCGCCATGCTCTTCACGGAAGAGGAGTCCTTCCTGCATAACAGCCGGCTCGATGATATCGGGACCACCTGGTTCCAATCTCCGGATGCCATGGGCTTCAGTGTGGCGTTGGTCCAACCCGCCTGGGTTTCACATCTCGTGCTTTACCTGAATAATGCCATGCCTGAGGAGCCCTATCGCACGATTGCCATTGAGGCTAATAATATCGAGGCAAAGATTTCCAGCGTGGTCGCACTGGTGCGGAACAACCGCCGCCGGTTTGTGGTGGTCCATTTTGAAAAGCCGATTTTCACCGATGTGTTGAAGATTCTGCCGGGCCGTCAGCTGCATGCCAACCGGGACAGCCTGACCGAGGTGGAGGTCTATGGCCCCGTTGGCGGTCCGGATACGGGCAGTGCGAAGGCATTTCCGGTTGATCCGCTCAGTTGGCCCATGTTCATGGGCGGGCCCGCCCACGTTCCTCCCGTCACGCCTGCCGACCTGTGCGGAAATTATAGTGAGAAAGGCCGGTTGGATGCCAACACGCCCGTATTCCCCGCAGGCCCGATTCTGGCCAAGGGACTCTTTGTGGTTCCTTCGCCCGGTGGCGGGCTGCGTTCCGCTTCCCTGGGTGACGAGCTGGGGAAACGGCGGCTCAATTGGGGGCGTTCATGGACCTTTGGCACCATTACCCCGCTCAGTACCCCCGCCTGGTATGCCGGGCGGTTGCTCGTGGGCTCCGCCGACGAGCGGCTCCATGCGATCGCTGAAAACGGGGCCCGGCTCTGGTCGTTCCAGACCGAGGGGCGCGTCTATTCGGCGCCGACCCCTGCGGGCGACGATGTGTTCTTTGGTTCAGACGATGGCAAACTCTACCGGGTTGACCTCGACTCCGGGATCCTGATCTGGGAATACAAGACGGCCGGAAAAATCCGCGCGGCGGCTGCGCTGGCCGAAGGGCGGATCTATGCCGCCTCGTGGGATGGGCAGCTGCACGCTGTGACCGCCGAGTCGGGGAAACAGGCATGGACGGCCCCCATAGCTCCCTGTACCCGGGCCGCCGCCGCGGTCTCTGGCGGGGTGGTGTTCCTGGGTGATGAAAGCGGGCATA
>Ga0194053_10000375_pt1 | contig 34475 bp, 26 predicted proteins | sample SepL228m_MetaG_FD_161684 | JGI IMG/M metagenome (GOLD analysis project Ga0194053, IMG submission 161684) | Anoxic zone freshwater microbial communities from boreal shield lake in IISD Experimental Lakes Area, Ontario, Canada - Sep2016-L227-8m | ecosystem: Environmental > Aquatic > Freshwater >... | reverse complement strand
CGCATCACGCATCACGCATCACGCATCACGCATCACGCATCACGTATCACGCATCACGCATCACGCATCACGCATCACGTATCACGCATCACGCATCACGTATCACGCATCACGCATCACGCATCACGCATCACGCATCACGCATCACGCATCACGTATCACACCTCATGCCCCACACCCTCATCACCGGCGGCGCCGGGTTCATCGGTTCACACTTGGTCGAGCGGCTGCTGGCCGACGGCAAGTCAGTGGCTGTAGTGGATGATCTATCCACCGGAAGGTTGGAAAACCTGCACGCGGTTCGTGCGCATCCTCGGTTGCGCGTGGTCGAGTCCAAGATATCGATGTGTTCTGATCTGGCTCGGCTCGTGGCGGAGTCTGAATCAATCTATCACCTGGCCGCCGCGGTCGGCGTCGAGCTGGTAGTCCGCTCACCGATTCACGTCCTTCAAACGAATTTGCACGAAACGGAGGTGCTGTTGGAAGCGGCCGCGGCGCACGGGGTTCCGGTCCTGCTGGCCTCGACTTCCGAAGTATATGGCAAGAGCCAGAAAGAAGCGTTTGACGAGGAAGACGATTTGCTGATTGGCCCGCCACACCAGGCGCGCTGGAGCTACGCTTGCTCGAAGTTGATGGATGAGTTTCTGGCGCTGGCGTACGCCAAGGAACGGTCCCTGCCAATGGTCATCGTCCGATTGTTCAACACCGTCGGTCCGCGGCAGACTGGGCAATACGGCATGGTGCTACCGCGGTTTATTGCTGCGGCCAGGAGCGGGCAACCCCTGAGAGTTTACGGCGACGGCGGGCAGACGCGCTGCTTCTGTTATGTGCGCGACACGGTCGAGTCACTGGTGCGACTGGCGAACTGTGCAGCGGCGCGTGGCCAGGTGTTCAATGTCGGCGGTACGGAGGAAATCAGCATTCGCGAACTGGCTGGCAGAGTGGTTGAGATTCTAGGCTCCCGGTCAGCGATCCAGTTCGTCCCTTACAGCCAGGCCTACGAGCCCGGCTTCGACGACATGCGCCGCCGCAAGCCGATGGTTCAGAAACTGACAGCGGCGATCGGGTTTCATCCGAGCACTGCCCTGCAAACTATCATTGAATTGACTGCGGCGGCAGGCTAGAGCAGCACAGGCAACAAAAAAGGCATCCTTTCGGATGCCTTTGTGTTCAAATGAGTTAAGCGGAAAGCTTCTGCTTACGGGAGCTGAATGCGGTTACATCCCGGACCGCCGGTGCCTGCAGCTTGGACGAAGACACCTGCCGTGCGGCTTGTATCACCCGTATTCGCAACAGCATTTAGGAAGCTCGAACGGCTGAATCCCTGCACGCTACCATCAGAAAGACCGACGTTGCCCTGCTTGGAGTGCGTATTGTCCATCCAACTTGGTGCTGTCGCTGCAGTGGCGGAAGTGACGTTAGTGCCAAGGGAGACAAAGAATCTCGTGCCGGCGGGTGTAGATCCGGGAGCTGTTCCAAACGCAGTGGTCGGCGGATTCGCATTATCTCCAAGATTATGGTCGCCGGTCAGGAACATCTGCGGGCTGGTCTCAGACGCGTCAACACCCATGAAATAACTGCAATTCAGATCGTTGGTGAACGGAATTGAGTTGGCGCTGTTTGCGGCTACTGTGAATGCGAAGGTGCTCGCAACCTGGCGGGCCGAGCTTTCGAATTCTGCTGGGCAAGCCAGGATTTTGGGTGTGCTCAGTTCGTTGGACATCACCTGGAAGAAATCCCATACGCCCCGGGTTGCTGGAGTGGCACCAACTGGTGGGGTCAGGACTCTAAAGCCAACACTCTCAGAGGCACCGCCCGCCGAGCGGGACAGTTGCATGGGGTAGCTGCCGTTGTTATCTATCCCCCAAGTCCGGATGGCCAAACCAACCTGTTTGAGGTTGTTGGTGCAACTGATACGTTGCGCTTTAGCCTTGGCGCGGGCCAGTGCAGGGAGCAACAGAGCCGCCAGGATGGCGATAATGGCGATAACGACTAACAACTCGATAAGAGTGAAAGCCCCGTTCTTTTTGCGTAGGTTTTTCATAAAATATACTGCTTTGTTTTTTGTTTTTCTGGCTAACAGACCGCAAACTCTTAACCGAGCCGTCCACGCTGTCAACCTGTTCGACATCTTGCTTAGCAATGACGGTGCCAGCACCATTTTCACCGAAAACCTTAGGAAATCATACACCCTGCTTTCGATACGGGTGAAATTTTAGCGCATTTTGCGTGAAACTCACGCTTCAGCTCCTGGCGATTGCAGGCTCATCACATCGTGTCAGCAGGTCTTGAGGCCAGTGCCTGGCAGCCCCAGTGCAACAGGCGTCTGGTCGTCTCCCAACTCATGCAGGCGTCAGTGATCGAAACGCCGTAGCGGAGTTCGGCGGGGTTTCTCGGAAAGGGCTGATTGCCTTCCTCCAAATTGCTTTCCACCATCGCGCCAATCACCGAACGCGTCCCGGCGACGCGCTGTTCGATGATGCTGCGCCAGACTTCTTCCTGGCGGGCGGGTTGTTTGCCGGAGTTGGCGTGGCTGCAATCGACCACCAGCACGGCGGGCAGACCGGCTTGGGTCAGCTTGGACTCCGTCTCGCGGATGCTGGCGGCATCGTAATTCGGGCACGACCGACCGCCGCGCAGGACGATGTGCCCGTCGGGATTGCCGGTCGTGCGGATGATGCTGGTGACGCCGTCCTGATCGATACCGAGGAAACTGTGGGGCGCGCGCGACGAATGCATCGCATCGACGGCAAGCTGGAGACTGCCGTCGGTGCCGTTCTTGAAGCCGATCGGCATCGACAGACCGCTGGCCATCTCGCGATGGGTCTGTGACTCGATGGTCCGCGCCCCAATCGCCGCCCAGGTGACAAGGTCGTCGATGTATTGGACGATGATGGGGTCGAGGAATTCCGTCGCCGCGGGCAGGCCCATCGCCGTCAGGTCGAGCAGCAATCGGCGGGCTTTCTTCAAACCCGTTTCCATATCATAAGTGCCGTCGAGGTGAGGGTCGTTAATCAGCCCCTTCCAGCCGATGGTCGAGCGCGGCTTCTCGAAATACACGCGCATCACCACCTCCATCTGCCCGGCAACCTCCTGTCGGAGCACGTTGAGTTTCGTGCCGTATTCCAACGCGCCTTTCACATCGTGGATCGAGCAGGGCCCGACAACGACCAGCAGTCGTGGGTTCTTTTGCTGGAGGATGTTGTTGATGCGCTCGCGGCTGGCGACAACCGTCTGGTTGGAGGCCTCGGTCATCGGCAGCTCCGCCTTGATGGCGCGCGGCGTCAGAAGCCGAACGGCTTCTTTAACCCGTAAATCTTGAGTTCGAAGCATTCGAGGCAATATAGAGGGTTAGAGCGCGCGGGAAAAGGCCGATTGCGTGAAACGTTAAACCTGATGCGTTAAACCTGATGCGTGATGCGTGATGCGTGAAACGTGATGCGTGATGCGTGATGCGTGATGCGTGATGCGTGGAGCGTGGAGCGTGATGCGTGATGCGTGATGCGTGATGCGTGATGCGTGGAGCGTGGAGCGTGATGCGTGATGCGTGATGCGTGATGCGTGATGCGGGGAGCGTGGAGCGTGAAAGGCCGCCCGTTCGACATTTCACGTCTCCCAGTCTCCCATTTCACGCATCACGCATCACGCATCACGTTTCACCTCCCCAACCCAAGGTCCACGCAAATAATCTCCTTATCGTTCCTCGCATACGCACGTCGGTTGGCGAAGGCGGGATGCGACCATAACACGGCCCGGCCTGCGGCGCTGCCGGTCGGCTCCAACAGGTGCGCGCGGCTGATTTCCTCGTACCCGCGCGGGCTGAGCTTTGCGATGATCAAATCGCCCTTTTCATTGAAGAGAAAGAACCGGTCGCCGTTCTTCACGATGAATGCGTTGGCCCAGCGGACGGGTTCGCCCGCGGTGGTGGCTTGAAAGGTTTCCCAGACGCGCTCGCCGGTTTCGAGCTTTAAGCAGCGCAACTGGCCGTAGCTGCAGACGCCGTAAATGGAGCCGTCCTGGAGGAAGGGCGTACACATTACCGCATTCAAATGGGTGGTGTCCTTCTCATTGACCTTGAGTGTGCGCCAGACGGTGGTGGCGGCGGGTTTGGCCGAATCAAGCCGCAGCATCAGTGAGCCACTGTAAAAGGCAGTGAAGAACAGGGAGTCGCCCAGCTTGCGCGGCGTGGCGAGGGTCATGCCTGTGCGCGATTTGAACGGGACCGACCAATAGACATCGCCGGTCATCGGGTCGAGCGAATTGGCCGCTTCGGGATGCCAAATGATGAGCTGCCGTTTGCCGCCGGCCTCGTATATCACCGGCGAACTGTAGCCCGGCTCCTCGGCGCTCAACGCGCGCCAGATCTCTTTGCCCGTGTTCTTGTCAAAGGCGACCGCTATACTCCCGGCCCCGCCCACCAGGCAAATCAGCCGGTTGCCGTCGAGCAACGGATGCCCGGCGAAACCCCACAATGGCGCTTTGATGCCGAAGTCCTTCTTGAAATCGCGCGACCAAAGCACTTTCCCGTCATCCGCATCGAGGCAAAACAGATTGCCCTCGGCGCCGAGCGTATAGACTTTGCCGGCACTGACCAGCGGCGCGACGCGTGGCCCAGCCGGGTAGCTGATGCTGTAAGGGCATTCGTATTCGTGTTTCCAGAGAACCTGACCGTCAGCTTCGCTCAGGCAAAGCACGCGCTCCATCCCACGAATCACACCGCGATCGAACGGGTCGGCCGGGTTGCTGGTGCCCTGCGCAAGCTGGCGATCAGCGACATATACCCGGCCCTTGGCCACCACCGGACCGGCGTAGCCTCCGCCAATGTTGACACGCCAGCAAACGGGCGGGCCTTTGGCGGGAAATGTGTCGATGATGCCCGATTCGCGCCAAACCGAGTCGCGGTTTGGGCCGAGCCACTGCGGCCAGTCCTCGGCGAACAGCGGGTTGCCGATGAGACACCAGGCGCACACCGCGCCCAGTCGAAAGCTCCAGATTGGATCCATGAGAGCAGGCTGCACGATCAGCGGACGCTTGGCGACGCGAAAACGACACGCGAAAACGACGGCACGTGTCGCCCAGCCCACGGACTTCTTGCGAACCCCGCGAAAGGTGCTCGTTGCTTCTGGACAGCTTTGTGCGAGGGTGAGGCAGATAGAATGATTGTGATTGTGATTGTTTATGGACGAAGCTGAAAATCTGCAGGGTGAAGCAGTGTTCGAGACTCAAAAGCACCCCGATTAGCACTCTGGCTCCTGGCTACCGGTGGCAGGAACGTTTTTTGTTTCAGTCGGCCTAAGCAATGGTAACATCCGAATACAAGATCTATGGGTGGGCAACCGCAGGCGCAGCGAATATGCGCAGCAGCGCTAGGAAGTTTCCTCCTCGGCCTGGCCGCGCTGGCGGCTCAAACCTCGGATCGGCAGCGGCTCTTTCCAGCGCAGTCGGCAGTGGTCCTGCTGGCGGGTTTGCCGGGGGACGTGGAAAGCGAGAACACCTATCGCGACCAACTTCAAAGCTGGCTCGATATTGTGGAAGGCAGCCGTCAGGCCGCAAAGATATTTGTGCTGTGCGAAAATCCCGAATCGGTGACCTTCGCCGCAAACCGTCACGACAAGCATTCCCAGAGTCAAGCAGAGCGATCACCAGACCACCAAGCGGATGGCGGCAGTCATCAGTCACCGGTGACAGTGCTCCACGCCGACCGCACTAATTTTCTGAGTCTCAACGAGTCACTCGCGGCCGGAACCAATCCTTTGGTGCTGATTGCCTGGGGTCACGGAGGGCGGCAGGGAAACACGCCGGTCTTCCACGTGCGGGGTCCGCGCATCACCCCGGCGGATGTCAAGGCGCTGGCGAGCCGTATGGCGGCCCCGGAATCGCGCTTCGTTCTGATGTTTCCCGGCAGCGGGCTCTTTGCCAGCCAATTGGCTCGAGAGCAACGCCAAATCCTTTCTTCCGAATGCGAGACGATGTTCTCTAGCGATCCGGTGGGGATGTCGTTGCTGCTGAAGCTGGCGCGAGACGAGCCATCCCTTGCTTTTGAAGCTTTAAGCGAGAAGCTCGGCCGGGCGACGGCAGCCTGGTACGCGGACCGAAGCCTCGCTCGCACCGAGGAGCCAACGCTGTGGGCAGGGACTGATAAACCGCGTCTCTTGGCGGCGGCATCAGAGACCAACTCGTTCGCCTCCGCAAGACTCGATGAAACCAACGCGCCGCCAACCGTGAAGGTTTCGGAACCGGAACCGCCACCGGCTGAGTTGCCGGCCGTGTGGAGAGAGATTAAACGGGTCGAGCCGCAGAAATACCCGGAAGCCGACGGGGTGATGTTGCGACGGCGGTGCAGCTACACACTGGGAAGCAATCCAGCCATCGGGACCGAACAGGAGGAGTTCATCCAAATCCTCACGCCTGAGGGGAAGCGTTTCGGCGATTTTGACGTGGCGTATTCGCCGCCGCACGAGGACGTCAACTTTCTGAATTGCGAAGTGCTGCGGCCGGATGGGAAGTTGGTGCGCCTGGATCCGGATGCGATTCGCGAAGGGGGCGAGCAATCGGTGGGAGACTACCATCTGGGGCGCCGGAAGTTCTTCTCCTTGCCCGGGTTGGTCCCGGGGGCGGTGCTGCGTGTCCGTTACAAAACGGAATGGAAGACTTTTCCATTGCCGCATGTGTCGTTGGAGATCCCGATTGGGCAGGAGCTGCCGACGCTCGAGACTGCCATCGAGGTGAGCGTGCCGAAGGGAACGCCGTTTCATTTTGCGCCAGAGCAGATTTCCGCCGCCGATCCGGTGATCAAGCAGACGAGTTACGGCACGACATACTTATGGCGCTTCGAGAATCTGCCCGCCCACGAACGCGAAATCCTCGTCTCGCCACGCCAGCGGTCGCGGCTGCTGATTTCCACCTTTCCGGACTGGCCGGCATTTGCAGAATGGTACGCGCGCATCAGCAAGCTGGCCGATGAAGTGACCCCGGAAATTGCGGCGAAGGCGAAGGAACTGACGTGGGCGGCGACCGGGGACCGCGAGAAAGTGCTGGCGCTTTACGACTACGTGACGAGCCTGCGTTACGTGGCCGTGCCGTTGGGGGTGAATTCTTTCCGACCGCACGCGGCGGCAAACGTCTTGCAGAATCAGTTCGGCGATTGCAAGGACAAGGCCAATCTCTTCAACACGCTGCTGCGCTCCTTGAGTATTCAGGCGCGCCTGGTGCTCGTCCCCCGGTTCAGCCAGGCGCACGAGGGAATCCCTGGCCTCGCGTTCAACCATGCAATTTCGCGCGTGACGCTCGGGGGTGAGACGTTGTGGGTGGATACGACCGACGACGTCTGCCGCTTCGGGTTGTTGCCGCCCGGTGATCCGGGCCGGAAGGTGCTCGTGATTGACGGGCAGACCACGACGCTAACCCAACTCCCACCGCCCGATCCGAAAGAACACCAGCTTACCCTGCGCGGTGAGGTGAATTGCTCCGGCCCGACCGAGACACTGCCGGTGACATTGAACGCGACCGCTCTTGGCTACGCTGACTACGAGCTGCGAGAAACGGCGCGCCAGGCGAAAGAACAAGGGTTTTCGTTGCCCCTGCTCGCGGCGAAGTTCCGTCCAGTGGCGGGCTCATTCGCGATGCAAAACCAAAAGGCCAGTGCGCTCTCAGCGCTGGACGAGGATTTTACCTGGAAGGCAGACGGGGTCTGGATTGGCGGGTGTTCAGCCGCTGGTGGCGTGAGGTGGCTGCACTCGCCATTCTGGCTGCCCAAGGAATGGGAACTGGCGCTGCACCGCCGCAAAGCCGGCCTGTTCCTGAACCAAGGGTACCCGCTGACACTCGAAGAGGAGTTTCAATTCACGCTGCCGCCCGAATCGCAACCGAAGTTCTTGCCCGGTGTTAGTGAGAACACAGCAGCGCCATTGCGGTGGCACATTGAATGGACGAGAATTGGGAATGACAAACTATTGGCCCGGTTGCGCGCCGAGCTGGTGCGGGGCGAATTCTCGGCGGCAGAGACACCGGCTTTGCAGAACCAGTTACGCCAGATGCTGTCGGCGTTGGCGGTGAGCGCCAGTTGGTCCGTGCCGCCTTAAGCCGTAACAATCCAATGCAACCATAAATGGTCACAAATATGTCAGACGAATCCACACTTCCTCCCGTTCAGACCGCGCCTCCGATTATTGAACATGACCCAGCGGTGGTGCTGGACCAACTGGCGCCTCGGATTCGCTTGCTTCGACACGAGATCGCCAAGGTCATCATCGGCCAGGATGATGTCATCTCGGCGGCGCTCTACGCGCTGTTGGCTCGAGGTCATTGTCTGCTGGTCGGCGTGCCTGGACTAGCCAAGACGCTGCTCGTTCACACGCTGGCCCGGTCGTTGGAACTGGCCTTCTCACGCATTCAGTTCACCCCGGATCTGATGCCCAGCGATATTACCGGCACCGAAATCCTCGAGGAAGACCCGGACACCCGGCATCGCCGGTTTGTCTTTGCCCGCGGACCGGTGTTCACACAAGTCCTGCTCGCAGACGAAATCAACCGGACGCCGCCCAAGACGCAAGCGGCGTTGCTGGAAGCGATGCAGGAGAAGACGGTGACGGTCGCGGGCAAGACGTATCGCCTCGAAGAGCCTTTTATGGTGCTGGCGACCCAGAATCCGATCGAACAGGAGGGGACATATCCGCTGCCCGAAGCGCAGCTTGATCGTTTTCTGTTCGAGGTGCTCGTGGATTATCCCTCGCTGGAAGAGGAGCGGAAAGTGGTCGAGCAACATTCGTTCACGCCGCTCGAACGCCTGCAGCCGGTGCTGACCCGCGATGAGGTGCTGAGGTTCCGCAATGCCGTTGCGCAGGTGCCGGCGGCCCCGAACGTGATTGATTATTCGGTTCGACTGGTGCGGGCTACTCGACCCGTCAGCGACGGCGAGGCGCCCGATTACATCAAACGCTGGATTCGCTGGGGCGCAAGTCCGCGCGCCAGCCAGTATTTGATCCTGGCCGGCCGCGCGCGCGCGGCCTGCGAGGGCCGATTCAATGTGGCCTGCGAAGACGTGGCGGCGCTCGCTCCTCTGGTCCTCCGCCATCGGTTGATCCGCACCTTCCAAGCCGATGCAGAAGGAAAGACAACCGATGAAATTATTGCGCAACTGCTGCGGGATGTGCCGCGGGACTAGGATGGCGAAGTCCGAAGTCTGAAGTCCGAATGCCAACAGCCACTCAATCTTTGTCCGAGCGCTTCGACCCGAAGATGCTGGCGGCTCTGGAGGGATTGGATTTCAAGGCGCGGTATGTAATGGAGGGTTTCCTCCACGGCATGCACGATAGTCCGTTTCACGGGTTCAGCGTCGAGTTCAGCGATTACCGCAACTACCAGCCCGGGGACGATTTGCGGCACCTGGATTGGCGGCTATATGCCCGCAGCGACCGCCTCTGCATCAAGCGCTACATGCAGGAAACCAATGTCCGCTTCTATCTGGTTTGTGACACGAGCGCGTCGATGCGCTACCGCGGCGCGTCATCGTGGGGATCCAAGCTCGAATGTGCCAAGGTTCTCGGGGCGGCCCTGACGTGGTTCCTGCTCAAGCAAAACGACGCGGCAGGGATGATTACGATGAGCGGCGAGCGGGAGGTTCCCGAATTCATCCGGCCATCGCAACGGCCCAATCAGTTTGGTCTGATGCTGCGCCAACTTGAATTGCTCGATGCCTCCGGCGGCGTCTGCCTTTCGCGGCTCCTCCAACACACCATCCGCCTGATTCATCGCCGAAGCGTCATCTTGCTCTTCTCGGACTTGCTGGAGCCATCGGAAGAGGTGGCGCTCGGTTTCAAACAACTTCGTTTCCACGGCCACGAGGTCATTGTTTTCCAAGTGCTGGACCCGGATGAAATGGAGTTTCCTTTCACCGAACCCAAGTTGTTTGAAGACTTGGAAACCGGCGCGCGCCGCATGGTGTCGCCCGTGGCGGCACGCCAAAGCTACCTGGCCCGGTTCAACGCGTTCATGGAAGCGCACCGCCAGACGTTCCGCGGCCTCGAGATGTCGCATTGCGTGGTGCGCACGGACGAGAACCCGTGGCGGGCATTGGCCCATTTTCTGGCGGACCGGAAACGACTGAAATAGTTGCCATGAAACCCCGGTAACCATGTAATCACAGATGCCCTGGTCTTTCCTCAACCCGTGGTTCTGGCTGGGCGCGCTGGCGGTGGCGGCGCCCATTTGGCTGCACTTGCGCCGAAAGCGGGAATCCAACCTCGTTCAGTTTTCCGCGCTGCGCTTTCTCGATGACCAGCCCGAGCCGCGCCGCAGCCCCTGGCGCTTGCGAGACCTGGTTCTATTTGCGTTGCGTGTCCTGGCGTTGCTCTTGGTGGCAGCCGCGTTTGCCTGGCCCTACCGGCGCGGCGCAGACACGGCGCCGGTCAAGGAAAGCCGCGTCTATGTCCTCGACAACACGCTGAGCCATCAGGCGAACGACGGCTTCACGCGAGACCGCGACCTGCTCCTGCGGGAACTGAGCAAAACCGGCGGCAATATCCAGATCGCCGTCATCGAGCTGACTTCGTCGCCGCGGGTGGTGGTCGCGTTTGGTGACGACCGCGCCAGGGCAAAGGAGAAGGTGAACGCCTTGGAACCTTCGTTCCAGCGCGGACCGTATCTGGCTGCGTTCCGGCAGGCCACATCGTTGCTCGCCAATTCGCTCGGAGATCAGAAACGAATCGTGCTGCTCGGCGACAACCAGGCGAACCAGTGGAGCGAAAATGCAAACACGCCGCCGTTTCTGCGCGGCGTCCAGGTCGATTTGCCGAAGATTGCCGCCTCACTCCTGCCCAACCTCTCGCTTTCCGAGCCGCGCGCGCAGCGGATATTTCTGGGTGATAAATCGCTCGTGAATTTTACAGTCAAACTCAATCACATGGGCGCGGCCAGGACGGCGACCATCGTGTTGCGAGCCAATGAGCAGGTCATTTTCAATCGCGCCGTGGATTTGGACAAGCAGCCCGAAACCATCCTGCTTCAGGCGCAATGGGAAGCCGAGCCGTCATCCTGGCTGCGCGGCGAAGCAACGGTCGATGGGACGCCCGACGCGCTGGCGGGAGACAATCGCGTGTTCTTTTCACTCGCCCCGGTGATCGAAGGCCGTCTGGCGCTGCTCGCCCAATCGCCGTACTTGCGGCTGGCGCTCTCGCCGGAAATCATGCGCGGCCAGTGGGCCACGCGAATCTTGGAACCGGCGAAGCTGGGGGCAGAATTGGCGGCCAACCAGGACGCTGACGTGCTCTGCCTGGAGAGCAACTATTTGCAATCGGCTGATGCTCGGAAGCTGCTGTCACGGTATCTGGCCAATGGTCGCGGGGTTTTGCTGCTTGTGAATCGGGTGACCCCGGCCATTGCCGGGTGTCTGCGTGAACTGGGCTTCGAGACGGAAGGGACGGTCACGGCGCCGAAAGGCAGCGCCGAGAGGTTTCAGTTCGTCCTTTCCAATCACCCAATTTTCCATCCCTTCCTCTCGGCCGACTACGGGAACCTGATGGACATCCGGGTGTTAAAGTACGTCCAGATCAAAGGCGCCCAGGCGATGCCGCTGATCTTCTCCGAAAAGGGCGCCGGGCTGTTTTTCCAGGGAACGAAACTGTCAGGGAAACTCTTCGTCGCAGCCTTCGGCTTGGACCGGGAACACACCTCGTGGCCCATCGATCAGACCTTCATTCCTTTCCTGGACCTGACGCTGCAAGCCGCGCGCGCGGAAGATCCGACCCCGACGAGTTTCGAGCCGGGCGATCTCAGCCTGGTCCAGATGCCCGCAGGCTCCATCGCAAAGGAAGTTACGCTGCGCGACGAGCGGCGCATCCTGGCGCGCACGCCGGTGGAGCAGGGCAAGGCACAGGTGCGAATGCCCGGCAAGCCCGGCCTTTACACCCTCACTTATGATGACAGCGCCCAAATCGAGAAGGTTTTCAGCGTCAATCCCTCGCCCAATGAATCGCAACTGGCTTATGTGGATTCTCCCGAAGCCCTCAAGACCTGGCGGGTGAATCTGCCGGAAACAGCCCCAAAACCCGCGTCCTCAGCGGCCCGGACGAGCATCAGTCTGACCAGCATCTTGCAACAGCAATGGTGGTGGTGGATGGTGCTGGGAGGGTTGTTGGCGTTGCTGCTCGAGATGGCGGTGGCCGAGATGAAACCGATGCGGGGGAGTAAGTGATGAATTACAAAGGTCACATGAGAAAGGGGCGGCAGCTTGCAGCCGCCAGCCTGTGAAAGCCAATAAGCAACGGCTGGAAACAACATGAATTCACGATTTACAATAGTCGAGATGAGCCTGAACCGGGCCGAGTTTCGCTGGAAGTGGCTGAAATTCCTCGAACACAGTTTCCTCTTGGGTGGCGTTCTTTGCCTGGTGGTTCTGCTGTTCGGGGGAGCAATCGTTCTTGGCTGGGTTGCCAGCAAAGCTCTGGCGACCACGGTTTTCGCAGCAGTGGGGGTGGTTGGATTCATTGGATGGACCATCATCGTCATTAGTGTAATGGCGGGCACGCCTGACCGCGGTTGGCTGGCAGCGGCCGTGGAGCGGGTTGACCGGCGTTTGCTGGACCGTTTGAACACGCTGCTATTCCTGGAACGTCGGCGTGGCGACGCGCCCCAGGAATCGTTTGCCCGGCGCATTGCCCGGCAAACCCAGGGGGTGCTGGCCCACAAAGCATCCCCATCCCCTTTCCCAGCCACCCGCACGCTGGAATATTTCCTGGCATTCATGCTGGCACTCATAATCACCATCTCGTTCTACCAGATTTATTCGCCCTGGGCCCGGCTGCTGGCAGTCGAAAATGCAATCGCCGCCGAACCGGTGCATCCGGAAAAACCTCTCGAACTGGCCTTGCCCGCAACCAACAACGTCGAGCAACAGCAAACCTGGGGCGAAGTCCGCATCACCGATCCGGGCACGGACCTGCGGGTCACGAAGGTGGACGTCGTGCCGCTGCAGATCGAGGCGGCCGCCAACCAGGCCCTGAACAAAGTCGCGTGGTTCTCGACCATCAATGGGGCGGGCGAAACCCCGCATGACCTTCCGCCGCCTGCCGAGCCGCGTTATGCGGTCTATCAACCGACCGTTTACATGGATGAGTTGCGCCTCTCCGACTGGGATGTAATGACCTATTACGCAAAGGCGAACACGGAGAAGGACAGCTCGTTTGCCTCGGATGTGTATTTCCTCGAAGTGCGGCCTTTCCGCGAGGATATCTTGAAGATGCCAGGCGGTGAAAACGGCAAGGCTTATGAATGCCTGAACGAAATGTCCACTCTGATCGGCCGCCAGCAACACATCATCCGCCAGACGCATCTGCATATTCAAAAACCGCAGGCGCAGGAAAAACTGCAGGAACAGGACCGGAAGAAATTGTCCGAGGCGGAAGCCGACCTGAGCGACTCCGCCCAGCATCTTTACGCGAAGATGGCCGCCGAGATGGAAAACAAACCGATCGGCGAGGCATTGGACAACCTCGCCAAAGCCGAAAAATCGCTCGACCGCGCAAGCAAGCTCCTGCAGGACAATGTCCTGAATGAAGCCCAAAACCGCGAACGCAGCGCCCTGGCGGAACTGGTCGCGGCCCGCAAGATTTTCCAGAAAGCGGTCAGCGACAATCCGAAGGCGTTCGAAGAACCAAAAGAGGAAGAGTCGGCGCCAGTCGCCGACTCGTCCAGGAAATTGAACGAGATGGCCGAGTTCCGCAACGAAACCAAGGCCGCGCAGGAGTTCGTGCAGAAGACTCTGGACCAGCAGAAAAACCTCGAACGCCAGGCCGCCTCCACGCGCAATGATTACTCCAAGCTGGCGCAGCAGGAAAAACAGTTGGAACAGTCCCTCGAGGATTTCAAACAGCAGCACCCGCAGCTTTTCAAGGGGAATCAGGCCGAATCGCAGCAGGCGCAGCAGGCTATGACCAAGGCCGCGGAGTCATTGCAGAAGAAAAGCAATGACGCGCGCGCCGCCACGCAGCAAGCCACGCAGCAGTTGGGGAAACTCAACGACGCCATCAAAAACCGTTCAGCCGAGCAGCAGCTTGCCCAAGCCTACCGGTTGAAGCAGATGCTCGATAAGCAAATCCAAACTTTGGGCAAGTGCGCAAACCCCGGCGCAAGCCCGGGCGGAAATGTGTCGGATGCCGACTTGCAGCGGACCGTCACCGACGCGCGCGAGACAGTGAATCAGCTTAAGAAAGTGGCCGAACAGGAACCGACCCGCGACGCCTTTGCCCAGCCGTTGCGCGAGGCATTAACTGGCCAAAACAAGGTGGATTTGGACACCAAGCTCACCCGGCTCCAACAAGCGCAGGACCTAACCGGCAAACAGCAGCGGGCGGGTGAAGCGAAGGAGGGTTTAAGCAAGGTCAGCAAGGCATTCGAGGAAAGCGAGCCGAAGGCGCTGCAGACAGCGCAGAAAACCGATTCGCTCAAGCCGGGTGAGCAGGAGAGCTTCAACCTCGGTCTGGCCGAGCTCGAAAGCCTGATCAAACAGCAGCAGAACAACCGCCATCTGTCGCCCCGAAACCAGGCCAGCCAGGGCCAGGAGGCCCTGTTCAACCTCCGAACCGGCATGCGCAGCCTCTACGGCGACAATGCTCGCGGCAATCAAATCCTGGCGCAACTGGACGAAATGCTCAAAACCGACACGCCCATCGATGTCGAGATGCTCAAGAACCTCGTAACCGAGCTGCAGCATTTCTCGGTTGAGACTTCCGACCGGCTGGCCAGAAAGGATGACAAGCCCGAGGTGACCAACATCGATCCAACGCGGCTCCCGCCGGCGTATCGCGGGCGCATCCAGAAGTACTTCCAGAAGCTCTCCGAGAAATGACGGCCACGCTAACCTTCGAGTTTCCGCTCGGCTGGCTCGCGGGAGTGCCGCTGGCGGCGCTGCTGGTGGCAACGATGTGGCGGCAGCACAGGGCCGGGCTTGCAAACGCGCCAATTCTCGCGCTCACCACCTTGCGCGGCCTTGCTTTGCTCGTGCTCGTCTTTCTGGCGGCGCGCCCGGTTTGGCTGACCCGCGAGCCGCCCGCATCCGCGACGCGGTCCGTTGTCTTGCTGCTGGACCGCAGCGAGAGCATGTCGCTCGAAGAACGGGACGCGAGCCGCTATCAGCAGGTGCTCGAGTTCCTGCGCCAACGGCTGCTGCCTGCCTTGAAAAACGCCGGCCTGCCCGTTCAGGCGATGCTCTTTGACCAAAGCGCCGAGCCGGCCGATGGCCAAAAACTCACGACCGCTGCGCCCAACGGCAAGCGCACCAATCTCGGCGGGGCAGTCGCCCAGGCGCTGGGCGCCGCCGCCCAGCCCCCGCTGGCTGTGATTGCGCTGACGGACGGAATTGCGAACGAGAGCGGGGACAACACGCGCGCGCTGACGGCGCTGGTGGATACTCACGTGCCGTTCATCGGCGTCGGGTTCGGCAGCGACCAGGGCGTGCGGACGCTTTGTTTGCGCGCCGTCGAGTCGCCTGCCACCGTCTCGACTAAAACCGCGTTCAGCATCTCCGCGCAGCTCGAGATGATCAACCCCGATGACATGCCCGCCTTCGATCTGCTATTGTTTCGTGACGGCCAGTTGCAGCAGAAAAAGAGCGTCACGCCGGGCAAAGGCTCGCGCTCGTGGATCGAGAGCTTTCCCGCAACCGAAGACAAACAAGGCGTCCACCGCTACGCCGTGCAATTGCTGCCGCCGAACCTGCCCAACCTCAAGTGCGTGAACATGCTCGCGAATACCGCAGTGCGCGTCTCGGATGAGAAAGAGCTGCGCGTGCTTTACATCCAGGGCGCGCTTACCTGGGACTACAAATTCATCGGACTCGCGCTGCGCAACGATCAAACCATCAAACTGACCGGCCTGACCCGCACCTCCAAGCAATCGGTATTCCGGCAAAACGTGGAAGGGGCCGGCGAGCTGATGAACGGATTCCCGACTTCACTGGAAGAACTGGCACCCTTCCGCGTGGTGGTGCTCTCGAACCTGCGTCCGGCGGACCTTACCCCCGCGCAGCAGGATGTGCTGGCCCGTTTCTGCGGCGAACTCGGCGGCGGCGTCCTCATGATCGGCGGTCCAACGACCTTTGACAGCACCTGGCAGCACAGCCGGCTCGAGTCGTTGTTGCCTGTGGTCTTTGCGGCAAACAGCGGAGTGCAGGGCCTCGACCGGCCATTCCGCATCGAGTTGACTCAAGAAGCCCTGCAGCATCCGGTCTTTCAAATCACCGATGATCGCCCCATCAGGGAAGCCTGGGCGCAGTTGCCAACCTTTACCCAATATGGACGCGTCGATGCCGCCAAACCCGGCGCGCAGGTCTGGGCTTTGCATCAATCCGAGAATGGCCCCCAGGGACGCCGCATCCTCATGGCTTCCCAGCGCTATGGCGCAGGTTTGTCGGCAGTCCTCTGCATCCAGAATTTCTGGCGTTGGCGGCTGGCCAAAGACTCGGACCCGCAACAGTTCGATCGCTTTTGGCGCCAATGCTTCCGCTTCCTAAGTGAGGTCGGTCGGCAGGATGTGTCGATTCATCTCGCAGACCAGGAATTGCGCCCGCAAATGGATATCCAGGTCGTTTTGGAAAAACAGCCGAATCCAAAAAATATCGTCGATACCAACCGCAAATTCTATGTGCGCGTCGAAGACGGGCAAAAAAATCTGCTGCACGAGCAGACGCTCGTTCTCGAACCGTTGCACCCGGTGGATTTCAAGTTCCGGGCCGAGAAGCCGGACGTCTATACCGTCACCGTTTCCGACGCCCTGAAGGTGCCCATCGCAACACGCCCGATTGAGGTCCGCGACATCAACGTCGAGTTTCAGAGCACGGCCCGCAACATGGAAACCTTGCAGCAATGGGCCTCCGTAAGCGACGGCCTGGCGCTGAAGGTGGAAGACTGCCGCGACACCGCTGACTTGGTGTCGCAGATTAAGGCCAAGCTCGAACAGGTTCGCCGTGGCAAACAAATGCCCCGCCCAATCGGCATGAATGGCTCGGTACTGGCCCTGGTGGTCGGCTGCCTCGGCGGCGAGTGGCTCTTGCGAAAACGATGGCGGCTGATATGAATGCGTTAACAAAACTAAAGGAGTTGCCCGAGTTGCAAGGGTTGCATCGAGAAACGGCCGTCGCCATCGTGACTCACCTCTCACCCCCGACCCATTACGTCTTGCTCGCCGCTTCTCTCTTGCTCCTGGCCCTTGGCGTCAGCGCCTTCGGACAGGCAGCCGACGACAAGCAGGCCACGTTTTTCATGGGCCGCGTGAAATATAGCTCGAGCGATGGCGATGATTGCACCGGGGTCGGCCAGGAGTTGATGCGGTTGGTGTCACGCGCGTCCACGCTGAAAATCCAGGAGGAGCGCAAGGTGCGCTTGACCGACCCGGACTTGTTCGAGACGCCGTTTCTCTTCATGAACGGACACAATGACTTCGTCCTCACCGAGGCGGAGTTGGGGAACCTGCAAAAATTCCTGAGCCACGGCGGTTTCTTTTTCGCTTCGGGTTGCTGCACCAGCCCGGGTTTCCCGAAAGCCTGGCGGCGCGAGTTCAGCCGCCTGTTTCCCAACGAAAAGGTGAGGGCAATCCCCTACGACCACCTGATTTACCGCTCGTTCTACAAGATCGACCGCGTCCGATGCCTGAACGAGCCTCGGGACATCCAGCTCGAAGGCCTCTTTTACCAGGGCAACCTCGTCGCGGTCATGTGCGAAGACGGCCTCTGCTGCGCGTTCAGCGCCAATAACAGTTGCAACCGCGGCAAGGGCGTCAGCCCGGAGGACGGGCAGAAACTCACACTCAACATCGCCGTTTACGCCCTCACCCACTGAACCGCGCGCGACGGCTACTCTCCCAAGTAACGGCGCATTCGGCCTCCACTCCGGCGCCGGCGATGCCGTCGCCTTGGCCCGAATTGACGCCAAAGCAGATACGCCACGAAACACACCGCAGGCACAGCCGCAATCCAGACAAATAAAGTCAGGGCCTGCAACTCGTTGTCAGATCGGAAGGTCATCTGATCAGTCCCTCGGCTGGCCCGGGTTATTTTGCCGGCGTCCCTGCTCAAACGCCCGCAGATGCCTCCGCTGCTCGCACTTTTCCCGGAAGCTCAACCAGTAAAGATAGACAATGACGCCCAACCCCAGCCCTGCCATGCCCTTGACAGCGCCGAATTCAGCCACGCAGACCGAGCCGTTGCTAATGAGGTTTTCCATACCGCCAGCCACTATACGGTATTCCGGGCAAGATGGCGAACTTTTTACTTTCTGCTTGCGCCGCGCCGGGCGGCTGCTAACTTCTCCGGCGCATTGTTCTTTCCATGGCGCGCATCGGCAGTTTCCGATGCGTCCTTGTTAAGAATGCGCGCAGTCTTCGCTGACTGCGCCTTTTTTTTGCTCGAATGGGGAACACCCCATATCGCGGCCGGGGATAGTTATAACGCCAGACAACGCAATATTATGGCCAGCAAAATTATTCTGATTACGGGGGTGACCCGGGGTCTGGGCCGGGCGATGGTGCATGAGTTTGTCCGGCGCGGGCATACCGTCCTCGGGTGCGGCCGCTCGCAGAACGACATCGGACAACTCCGCCATCAGGCCGGCCCGCCGCACGATTTTTCACAGGTGAATGTCGCCTCGGATGACGAAGTGAAAAGCTGGGCCGACCTGTTGCTCAGCTCGCACGAGCCGCCCGATCTCCTCCTGAACAATGCCGGCGTCATAAACAAGAACGCCCGCCTCTGGGAAATCCCCGAACGGCAGTTCTCTGAAGTCATCGATGTAAACGTCAAAGGCATGGCCAACATCATCCGCCATTTCCTGCCCGCAATGATCAAGCGCAAACGCGGCGTCATCGTGAATTTCAGTTCCGGCTGGGGCCGGTCCACCGATGCGGAGGTCGCGCCTTATTGCGCCAGCAAGTGGGCCATCGAAGGTCTCACTTTGGCCCTGGCCCAGGAATTGCCTTCCGGCCTGGCCGCCGTATCCCTCAACCCGGGCATCATCAATACCAACATGCTGCAAAGCTGCTTCGGCAGTTCAGCCTCCACCTACCCGTCCCCGGCTGATTGGGCCAAAACCGCCGTCCCCTTCCTGCTCAAACTGGAGCCGCGCGATAACGGCCAGCAATTGACCGCACCCAACGCGTGAACCTGGTTGACCTCCTTCCGTTCAGACCTTAGCCTTCCCGCATGGCGAATGCGAAGAAGAAGAAAGGTCGGCAGAAGGCCCTGATGCTGGGACTCGGCCTCGATTCCGATGGCCACAAGCGGCTGACCACCGGCCCCAATTTCCTCCTGGCCGGCGGCTCGCAGGAAACCCACGATGTGATGACGGAAAAGGCCATCAAAATCAACGAGAAACTCGCTGCCAAAGGCAAGCAACTCGCCGACGTCAGCCACGAAGAATTCGACGAAATCGCCCACTCCGTCGGTTTGCATCGCCAGAAGCCGGAATAGCTATCCCTGGCAGGCACCCCCACGCGCGGCTGCCGCCCAAACCATTGGCCCTCCCCCCGCCGAAAAGTCAGCGCGAACTCCCGTTCGCGGCTACGAATTGGTAGCCGCCGACGGCAGTCGGCGCTAACTTCTCGATCAAGAGAACTCGCCTATTTCTCCGAACCTCCCCGGCAGAAGATCAGCGATAACCACCGTCGGTGGCTACGGGCGCATTCGCGAGTCCCTGGCAACTCGGCAGCATATCAACGGCTGGAACAACCTCCCCAAACAAACCAGCGCCATAGTTCCCGCGCCGCAGGTCAAGCCTCCCGCCTGGCCATTATCCTCCGCCAACGAACGGAACCCGCCTCGGCTCTCGCATTTGCGCAGGTATCTCACGTACCCATAACTACTTAGCACATCGACAATCAACCAGAGTCTCCCACCCGCGGCTCGGATTACACCGTAGTATCTCCGTTACACCTCCGTTGCACCTCCGTATCGCTTACAGAGGTACTACGGAGGTGTAACGGATGGTCCGTATCGAGGCTGAGTTGCTTTAGCAGGGTGCGAAATCTGCTTGCGGCCTGTGTGTTTCCCTGTGTACGCCTCCAAGAGGTCGTTCGGCCCGGAGGCTTCAGTCGCCTCCGGCACCTGTCCTTCCTCTCGGCAACACTCGGTTTTGGGCGGTTGGTTAGACCTTTCCATTCATTTCTTTCGTTCTGAATACTGATGCTTGCATCAGTCTTGAGGGACTTTCACCCTTAGAGCAGCCAAGCTTCTCTTGGCGCACCTCCAAAAGGAGCTTTTTGCCTCGTCGCGCTTGCCTCGCCGCCGGATGCAAGATGCTGTAGGTGCCGGAGCCGGCCCCGCGTTCGATGAGACCCTCGTTATCCGAGTCGAGCAACGTGCGTTCGACAGTGGGTCGCGATACGCCACACTTCTTCACCAACTGTGGCTCGCTTGGTAGTCGAGGCCCAGCGCCATAACGGCCAGAGGCAATTTCGCGTGCAACTGTCAGGAAATCTCCCGGTGTTTGGATTGTTTGGTCATAGTGACAGCTTAAGAAGTTGTCATGGCAGCATTTGGCGTTCAAGCCAAGTCCACACTTTCCAAACCTCACGGAATGTCTCTTACTTTGATGGCATGACAATCGACGCTGACATCTATAACGGGATGCAGGTCATTTGTTTTGCCAATCTCAATCTCACGGCAGTCGCAGTTCTTCCAACTGCTTCAACCCTCACCCTGAATCATCCATCACGTTCTATGCGCAATGTAATCTTCGTTCTAGCCGGCCTGCTGATCCTGGGCGGCGGCGGGTCGCAGGCTCAGGCTCAGGCTCAGGCTCAGGACCAACCCGCGCCTCTGACGGGTGTCCACGCCCACAACGACTACGACCACAAACGCCCTTTGTTCGATGCGCTGGACCAGGGCTTTTGCAGCGTCGAGGCCGATGTGCATCTGGATGCCGGTCAGTTGTTGGTCGCCCATGGCCGTAGCCAGACCAAACCTGAGCGCACTCTGCAGTCGCTCTATTTGGACCCACTGCAGGTGCGGGTGAAACACAACGGCGGTCACGTGTTCCCCAACGGCCCGGAATTCATCCTCCTGATCGATATCAAGGGCCAATGGCAAACGAGCTACCCGGTCCTGCGGGATATTCTCAAGTCCTATCCCGAAATGATTACCTGCTTTCGGGACGGCGGCAAAGAAACTCACGCCGTTTTGGTCATTATTACAGGCGACAGGTCCCGGCAGATGTTCGCCGGTGAATCAGTCCGCTACGCGGCGCTCGACGGAACCTTGGCCGATCTGGATTCGATCGAGTCAGCCAACCTCATTCCCTGGATCAGTGGCAATTGGCGGGATACCTTCCAATGGCGCGGAGTGGGGCCGATGCCCGAACCGGAGAAGGCAAAGCTCGATGAAGTGGTTGCCAAAGCCCACAAGTATGCGAGAAAGGTGCGGTTTTGGAATGCGCCGGATCAGCCGGTTTTTTGGTCCGAATTGCTCGCCCACAAAGTGGACCTGATTAATACCGACCATCTTGAAGAGGTGCGGAAGTTCCTCGCCAACCGGCGGTCTTCACCGTAGGGGGAAGCCGCAGGTTTGGAGTTCCGCCTTTAGGCGGTGGGACGATGGAGCCGCCTAAAGGCGGGACTCCGAACCTGATGTCTTTTCACCCGGAACGCGGCAGGTAGGCCCCGCACGATTCGCGCAACACCAATCGGGGCGCGAGGGCAACGCTGCGAACCGGCAGCGTCGGCTCAGCGATACGATCCAGCATCAGGCGCAGGGCTATGACGGCGATGTCGCGACAGGGCTGGTGGACGGTGGTCAGCGGCGGGGAAAGCAACGTCGCATACTTCACGTCATCGAAACCGACCACTCGAACATCGTGCGGAACTCTCAACCCGGCGGCTTCAAAAGAGCGCAGGAGCCGCGCAGCCGTGTAGTCATTGTGGCAGATGAAGGCGTCGGCCTGTCTGGCGGCGATCAGCGAGCGGGCGAATTTAGGGTCAGCCGGATCCCCCACACACAGCCAGCCCGGATTCATCTCCAAACGATGGCGCACGAGAGCTTCCCGCACGCCCGCGATGCGAGCCTCGACCGTGGGCGCCGACATCGGGCGGACCACGAAACGGATATTACGGCAGCCGAGTTTGATCAGGTGTTCTGCCAATAAGTAACCGCCAGCGACATTATCGACGCCAACCAGGTCGAAGTGGCTGCGTTGGGGAAAAGACTGAAGATCGCGGTCCACCAGGACGACCGGCGTACCCGCTTTGTGCAGCAGTTCCGCCAAACGCCGGTTGGCCGACTCCTGTTCCGAAACCAGTTCGTAAGGCGCGAAGAAGACGCCGCTGACCTTGCGTTCGATAAAGTTTCGGCACAGTTCTTCGGCATGCTTCAGGCTGGCGTCGGTATCCTGACCCGGATGAATCGAGCGGCCCCAAAGCAAGCTGTAATCGTGTGCACGCACCAGGCTGGCCAGTTCTCCGCAAATGAGCTCAAGTATCTCAGTGCTCCCCAAGCCGGGAATCAGCAAGGCGAGCTGCCGCGTGGACGCCATCGCCGCAGCCGGCGTATTGGCACGCACGTAGGTGCCGGAGCCGGCCCGGCGGTCGATGAGGCCTTCGTTAGCCAAGTCGAGCAACGCGCGGGCGACAGTGGGTCGCGATACGCCATACTTCTTCACCAACTGTGGCTCGCTCGGCAGTCGAGCCCCGGCGGCATAACGGCCGGAGGCAATTTCGGCGCGCAACTGCCAGGAAATCTCCCGGTGTTTGGGTTGTTTGGTCATAGTGACAGCTTGAGAAGTTGTCATAGCAGGATTCGGCGTTCAAGCCAAGTCCACACTTCCCAAACCTCACGGAATTTCTCTTACTTTGATGACATGACAATCGGCATAGCAACGGCACACGAGCCCGGTGGCGGGGTCCGCCTGGCCTTTTCCGATGCAAGCCTGCTGATCGGCCAGTCGAGTTTCACCAATCGGATCGCTGATTTCGGATTCGAGTTTCTGGCGTTCGAGAATCGCAAGCTGGGCGATGGCGAGGTCTTCCGTGCCCAGACCGGCGGACGGGAGCTGGGGATCGTCCTGCTCGGCGGCGTTTGTTCCGTGAGTTCGTCAGCCGGGACGTTTCGTTCGTTTGGCAAACGGCAGGATGTTTTTGCCGGGCTGCCGCACACCTTATACCTGCCGGTTGCGACGGAGTTCGAGCTCACCGCCGAGACGGCTTGCGACATCGCCTTTTGTTACTGCCGCGCCGAGGAGCGGCATCCGGCCAAACTCGTGCCGCCAGGGGAGGTCACTGTGGAGATTCGTGGGGGCGGCAATGCCACCCGCCAGATCAACCACATCATCCGGCCAAGCTTTGCGGCGCATCGGCTGCTGATTTGCGAGGTGTTTACGCCTGGCGGAAGTTGGTCGAGCTACCCACCTCACAAGCACGATGTCCACAACCCACCGGGCGAGGTGGACCTCGAGGAGATTTATTACTACCGGATTGATCGTCCCGAGGGCTACGCCATCCAGCGAGTGTACACGGGCGACCGCCGCCTGGACGCGACGCTCACGGTGCGCGACGGCGAACTGGTGCTCATCCCGGAGGGCTACCATCCCGTCGTCGCGGCCCCAGGTTACAACGTTTACTACCTGAATGTGCTGGCCGGCAGCGCCCGTTCGATGGCGGCTTCGGATGACCCGGCATACGCCTGGGTGCGGCAAACATGGACGAGCCAGGACCCGCGCGTGCCGCTGGTCAAGTGAAGCTGTTTTTTTATGAGCCAAACAACTCTAAGCCCTTTGCAGCAGACGGCGGCCATAGGCGGGAATGATTATTGGAACGACTCCTGTTCGGTGGAGGAACTCCGTTACGCGGTGGCCAACGGGGCCGTCGGCGCGACCACCAACCCCACCATCGTGCTGGGCGTGCTGAAGAAGGAACTCGCGGTTTGGCGGGCTCCGCTGCAGCAGATCATCGACGGGAATCCGACCTGGACAGAGATTGAAGTTGCGTGGCGGCTGATCGAGGAAATGGCCTTGAAAGGCGCCGAGGTATTGCGGCCGATCTTCGATCGGACGCAGGGTCGGAAGGGGCGCATCTCGGTGCAGACCAACCCGACGTTTTACCGGAATGCGGACGCCATTGTCGCACAGGCGATGCACTTCCACGCAATGGCCCCGAATATTCAGGTAAAGATCCCGGTCACGCGCGAGGGGATCGCTGCGATCGAGGAGGTCACCAGTCGGGGCGTGAACGTGAACGCCACGGTCAGCTTCACGCTGCCGCAGTCAATCGCGGTGGCCGAGGCGGTGGAGCGCGGGTTGAAGCGCCGGGCGGCAGCGGGTCACGACACCGACGGCATGACGCCGGTTTGCACGATCATGATCGGGCGGCTGGACGACTGGCTCAAGGTGGTGGCCAGGAACGAGAGCATCGTGCTGACACCCGGGCATCTCGACTGGGCGGGCATTGCGGTGATGAAGAAGACCTACGGCATCTTTCAGCAGCGCGGTTACCGGGCGCGGCTGCTGGCGGCGGCCTATCGTCATCATCTGCACTGGTCGGAGTTGATCGGCGGAGATCTCGTGCAGGCGATTCCTTACGAGTGGCAGGTTCTCTTCAATAACTCGGACATCGAGGTCAGAAAACGGATGCAGGATCCGGTGGATCCGGCAATCGTGGAGGAAGTTTATCGCAAGTTCGCTGATTTTCGGCGGGCCTACGACGAAGATGGAATGGCGGTGGAGGAGTTTGAGCGGTTTGGCGCGACGTTACGGACACTGCGGGCGTTTATCGGGTCGTACATGGAGCTGGTGGCCTGCGTTCGCGACTTCATGTTGCCCGACCCGGACAAGAAATGAGGGAGCCAAGGATATGGTGAGACAGTCCAACCAACCCCGAATCGAAAGAGCACTACGATGACAACACAACGAATGACGGTTGCCCAGGCCATCGTCACTTTCCTCAAGAACCAATACGTCGAGCGCGACGGTCGGCAGCACGCCTTTTTCTCTGGTATCCTCGGCATCTTTGGTCACGGCAACGTGGCGGGCATTGGGCAAGCCCTGCTGGAAAATCCGGACCTGCCCTACACGCTGGTGCGGAACGAGCAGGCTGCCGTCCACATGGCCGCCGGATATGCCAAAGCGAATAATCGTCTGAAGACTTTTGTCTGCACCTCCTCGATCGGCCCCGGCGCCACCAACATGGTGACGGGGGCCGCCCTGGCGACCATCAACCGACTCCCGGTGCTGCTGCTTCCCGGCGACATCTTCGCGCGCCGCAACGTGGCGCCCGTCCTGCAACAACTCGAATCCCCCTCGACGCAGGACATCAGCGTGAACGACTGCTTCAAGCCCGTCTCGCGCTACTGGGACCGCATTTATCGGCCCGAGCAGATCATCACCTCGCTGCCCGAGGTGATGCGCGTCCTGACGTCGCCTTCCGACTGCGGCGCGGTCACCCTGGCGCTGCCGCAGGATGTGCAGACCGAAGCCTACGCCTTTCCGGCGGAGCTTTTCCAGAAACGTGTCTGGCTGATCCGCCGCCCGGCACCCGACACCGTCTCCCTTGACCGCGCCGCCAAGGCCATTGCGGGCAGCCGCAAGCCGCTGATCGTCGCGGGCGGGGGCGTTTTGTACAGCGAAGCATCCGGGGCGCTGGCGAGCTTTGCTTCACATTCGGGCATCCCTGTGGCCGAAACCCAGGCGGGCAAAGGCTCTCTGGCCTACGACCACTCACAAAGCGTGGGTGCCATCGGCGCGACGGGCAACCTGGCTGCCAACCGCCTGGCGCACGAGGCCGACCTCGTCATCGGCATCGGCACCCGCTATTCCGATTTCACATCAGCATCGATGACCGCCTTCCAGAATCCCGAGGTGCGGTTCGTCAATATCAACACGGCGGAGTTCGACGCCTACAAGGTCTCGGCGATTCCCGTGGTGGCCGATGCGCGCGTCGCGCTCGAAGCGCTGGCGCCCGCGCTCCGCGACTACAAGGTTGGGGTCGAGTACGCGGCTCAGATTGCCGCGTTGAAGCAAGCTTGGGAAGCGGAAGTGGACCGGCTATTCCATCTCAACACCCAGCCGAAGCCTGCGCAGAGCGAAGTGATTGGCGCGATGTGGGAAGCTTCCGGCCCGCGGGACGTGCTGCTTTCGGCGGCTGGCAGCCACCCGGGCGACCTGCACAAGCTTTGGCGCACGCGCACCCCCAACGGCTATCACTTGGAGTATGGCTACTCGACAATGGGCTACGAAATCCCGGGCGCACTGGGCGCCAAGCTTGCCGATCCCAGCCGCGAGGTTTACGTCTTTCTGGGTGACGGAACCTACCTGATGATGCCGTCGGAGATTGTCACCGCGGTGCAGGAGCATATCAAGCTGATCGTGGTGCTGGTGGACAACAAGGGCTTCGCGAGCATTGGCGGGCTTAGCCGGTCGCTGGGCATGGGCGGGTTCGGGACGAGCTACCGGGAGCGGTCTGGTGCGTCAGGCCAGTTGGATGGCAAGGTGCTCGAAGTCGATTACGCCGCTAGTGTGCGCAGCCTCGGGGCGCACGCCATCAAGGCCAACTCGCTCCAAGAGTTCAAGGCCGCGCTGGAGGAGGCGAAGAAAATGGACCGCATCACGGTGGTGGTGGTGGAAACCCAGCCCGGGGTGGGTGTGCCCGGTTACGAATCCTGGTGGGATGTCGCCGTGGCCGAGGTGTCCAAAAGCGAGCACGTGCGGCAGGCGCGCGCGCAGCACGTCGAAGCGCGCAAGAAGGAACGCCACCATCTGGCCACCCCGAAGGAGACCTGACTCATGGCTGAACGCTTATTGAACTTCATCAACGGAAACTGGCAGCCCTCCGATGCCGGCGAGGTGCTGAAGGTTCTGAATCCGGCCTCGGCAGCGGTGCTGGCCGAGGTGCCGCTCTCGCCCGCAATCGAGGTTGATCGGGCGGTGGAAGCGGCGCTCAAGGCATTCGATGGTTGGCGGCGCACGCCAGCCGGGGAGCGCATTCAGCCGTTGTTTAGATTGAAGACGCTGCTCGAAGAAAACCTTGACCGGTTGGCCCGCACCATCACTGACGAATGCGGCAAGACCTATTCCGAGGCAACCGGCGAGCTGCGCCGCGCCATCGAAAATGTCGAGGTGGCCTGCGGCATCCCGGCTTTGATGCAGGGCCGCAACAACGAAGACATCGCCCCCGGCATCGATGAGCATCTGTTTCGCCAGCCGCTCGGAGTGGTGGCCGCTGTCACCCCTTTCAACTTTCCGGCCATGATTCCGTTCTGGTTCCTGCCTTATGCGGTGGCCACCGGGAACTGCTTCATCCTGAAACCGTCCGAGCGTGTGCCGATGACCTCGGCGCGGATTTTCGAGCTGCTCTTGTCGGTCGGCTTTCCGGCGGGCGTGGTGCAGTTGGTTCACGGCGGACGCGAGACGGTCAACGCCATCCTCGATCATCCCGGCATTCGCGCCATCAGCTTTGTCGGCTCCACCACCACGGCGCGCCATATCTATAGCCGCGCGTCCGCCGCCGGCAAACGCGCCCAGTGCCAGGGCGGGGCAAAGAATCCCGTCGTCATCATGCCCGACGCCGACATGGCGATGACCACACGCATCCTGGCGGACTCCGCTTTTGGATGTGCGGGCCAACGCTGCCTCGCCGCCTCGGTTGCCATTACGGTCGGCGACGCGCGCAAACCGTTGACCGAACAGATAGTCTCGGCAGCTCGCAGCCGCAAGGTGGGCTACGGCCTCGATGGCGGCATCGAGATGGGGCCGGTGATCTCGGCCGAAAGCAAGAGCCGCATTGAAATGCTCATCGCCAGGGGCGAACAGGAGGGCGCGTCGGTACTGGTGGACGGGCGGGCGCAAACGGTGCCTGGTTACCCGGACGGCTACTTCGTCTTTCCAACCGTCCTGGATGGTGTGCCGCCGCAAGGCGAGATCGCCCGCACTGAAATCTTCGGCCCCGTCCTGAGCCTGATGCACGCCGCGACCATGGACGACGCGATCGCACTGGTCAACGAGCGCAGCTACGGCAACATGGCCTGCCTGTTCACCAGCGATGGCGCCAATGCCCGCCGTTTCCGCTATGAGGTGAACGCCGGAAACGTCGGCATCAACGTGGGCGTTGCGGCGCCGATCGCCTATTTCCCTTTCAGCGGCTGGGGAGAGAGCTTTTTTGGCGACTTGCACGCGCAAGCCGAGCACGGGGTGGAGTTTTACACGCAGACTAAAGTGGTGGTTGAACGCTGGCCGCGCGACTGGAGTCGCCGTTTCTAAACTTTCAGGAGAATGAGATATGGTTAAGTTTCTGGTTGGAAATGCCCCTTGTTCCTGGGGCACACTCGAATTTGAAGGGACTGGTGGGGAGCAAATCGGCTACGGGCGCATGCTCGATGAACTTGCCGAAACCGGCTATACGGGCACCGAGCTCGGCGATTGGGGCTACATGCCCACCGATCCACCGGTGTTGCGCGGCGAGCTGTCCAGGCGCGGCCTGGTTATGCTCGGTGCCTTTGTCCCGGTCGCCCTCAAAGAGCCCTCTGCTCTCGCTGATGGCATCGCGCGCGCCGTCAAGGTCGCTCACCTGCTGGCCGCCGTCGCCACTCAGCCTGCGCCTTATTTGGTGCTGGCCGATGAAAATGGCACGGTCCCCAACCGAACCCAGCGCGCGGGCCGAATCACGGAAGCAGACGGCCTGAGCTTCACCCAGTGGCGGCAGTTCGCCTCGGGCGCGGAAGCCGTGGCTCGCGCGGTGCTGGCCGAGACTGGTTTGAAGACGGTCTTCCACCACCATTGCGCCGGCTACGTCGAAACGTATGGTGAGATCGCCAGGCTGCTCGAACTCACCGACCCTAAAATCCTCGGCCTGGTGTTCGACACCGGCCACTATACCTATGGGTCGGGCGGTGCCGACGCCGTCATAGCGATGGATCGGTTTCGTGAACGCATCTGGTATATCCACCTTAAAGACTGCCACTCGCGAGTCGCCGCTCAGGCGCGAGCCGAAGGGTGGGATTACTTCCAGGCGCTGCGCCACGGCATCTTCTGCGAGCTGGGCAAGGGTTCAGTCAGTTTTCGGATCGTGCTGCGCCGTCTCGCTGAGTGGGACTACAAGGGCTATGTGCTGGTTGAGCAAGACGTGCTGCCCGGCATGGGCTCGCCCAAAGAGAGCGCGCGCCGCAACCGCGAATATCTCGCTTCGATTGAACACAACTTTGCCGATCCAAACTGAAGGAGCTTACATGAGCACGAACCAACTGAATGTCGGAATCATCGGGGCCGGACGCATCGGCAAAGTCCACGCTGAAAACCTCGCCTTTCGCGTCCCGGAGGCCCGGGCCTTGTCCATTACCGATTTGAACCGGGAGGCCGCAGAGCGGGTCGCCTCCCGCTGCGGCATCCCCGCGGTGGCCGGGTCGGCAGATCAAATCCTGGCCGATCCCGCCATCCGGGCCGTGCTCATCTGCTCGTCCACGGACACGCACGCCGACCTGATCGTCCGCGCCGCCCAGGCGGGCAAGCACATCTTCTGCGAGAAACCGATCGCCCACAGCCTGGCCCGGATTGACGCCGCGCTGGCTGCCGTCCAGCAGGCCGGCGTCAAGCTCCAGATCGGCTTTAACCGCCGGTTCGATCCGAATTTCGCCCGCGTCCGCGCTGCGGTGGCCGGCGGCGAGATCGGCGCTCCACGCCTGCTGCACATTATCAGCCGCGACCCCGCGCCCCCTCCGGTTTCGTATGTGAAGGTCTCCGGCGGCATCTTCCTCGACATGACCATCCACGACTTCGATATGGCCCGATTCCTGATCGGTGACGAGGTCGAGGAGGTCTATACTGCGGCGGGCGTGATGGTTGATCCGGCCATCGGCGAAGCGGGCGACCTGGACACAGCCCTCATCGTGTTGCGGTTTCGCAACGGAGTGATTGGCACGATTGATAACTGCCGTCAGGCCGCCTATGGCTATGATCAGCGTGCCGAGATTCTCGGGTCCGCCGGCAGCATCGCCACCGGCAATTGCTATCCCAACCAGGCCACCATCAGCACGGGCCAGTGCGTCCGCCGGGATTTGCCGCTCAACTTCTTCATGGACCGTTACACCGAGAGTTTCTCAAACGAGGTCCGCTCGTTTGTGCAATCCGTCGTCGAGAACAAACCCACGGCGGTGAGCGGCCTCGACGGCCGCATACCCGTGGTCATGGGGTTGGCCGCGCGGAAGTCGTTCGACGAGCGACGCCCGGTCAAACTCAGCGAAATCCAGTAGCGTTTGGAGCAGATATGGACCGCTCCATCCTGAAGGCCATCTTCACGGACGGGCATTTTTGGGTGCCCTTCGTTGTGCTGCTGGTTGGCCTCGCGCTCTTGCTCGCACTCAGGTGATGCCATGAAGACCGACGGCGCTGCAACCACTCTGCCTGCCGTTGCTCAGGGTAGGTCGCCCCGTTCCCTCCACCGGTTGGGCGTGATGTGTGGCCTCGCCGCCGGCGCCTGGCTCGGCGCAGCGGAAGCTCCAACCAAGCTTGTGACGGTCGGTTTCTCGCCTTTCATTATTTCGCTTGGCATGGTCGCCGGGGTCTTTGTTGCCCGCTGGACCGTGCCGGTGGCCCTCAAAGGGACAACCTTCGTCATGGCGGACCTCAAGGAGAAGCCGCACTTGATCGCCTGGGGTCTCCTGGCCGGCATGCTTTGGGCCGTGGCCAATACGCTGACGGTCTTCGCCATTCGCGATGTCGGCCTGTCGATCGCCTTTCCCCTCTGGAACATCAACAGCCTGGTCGGACTCTTTTGGGGCTGGCTGCTGTTCAACGAACTCCGCGGTTCAGCCACCCGGGACTGGCTGAAGGTGCTGGGTGGCGCTGCCGCGATTGTGGCCGGCGCGTGCCTGGTCGCTTACGCGACTCAGCAACATTCGGCCAACGGCCCGAGGAATGCCTCTCTTGGAATTCTTGCCGCCCTCGGCGCCGGCCTTCTCTGGGGAACAATGTACATCCCTTACCGCAAGGCCTACATCAGTGGGCTTAACCCGCTCTCCTTCGTAACCGTCTTCACCTTCGGCGAACTCGGAACCGTGATCGCCCTAGGTGCCGCGTTTCATGGTGGGCTGGGCAATTTCTGGGTTGAAGTGGCGCGCGCGCGGCCTGTCATGTTCTGGCTGTTCCTGGGCGGATTCTGCTGGGTGCTGGGCGACCTGTTCCAGCAGTACGCCGCCAAATACATCGGCATCAGTCGCGGCATTCCGTTGTCGAACACCAACCAGCTTTGGGGCCTGGCCTGGGGCGCTCTGGTCTTCGGAGAGTTGGCCGGCCTCGGCGTGGACGCCCGGGTGCTGGTGATCTCGGGCTCCGTCATCATGATCGCCGGGGCCATCTCGATCAGCTTTGCTGAAGCCCCCGCCTCGGAGCAGGCCTCCTGGAAACGGGCCATGCAACGCGAGTGCGTCCGCTACGGCCTGGATGAATCCGGCGTCGCCGCCGCGCTGCGAGGCGAGGAGGCATCCGCAAACAAACCGAAGCGCCATTGGTGGGAAGCCCTCGTGGTTCTGGCCGCCATTGGCATATTCATCTGGCTGGCTCTCGATGCTGTCCGGCAGGAGATGGCATTCAGCCTGCCCTGGATGACCGTCCTGGCGGTCGTTTCCATCGTCACCCTCGTCGTCTGCGGGACTGTGCTGTGGCGTCGCACCCGGTTCTCCTGAAATGAGCCTGCTCTCCTTCTTCAAGACCAGGCCAGATCGACCTGTGTTCTCGGAAGCTCCCACCGCCGTCCGCCGGGCCTACGAAACGAGGCGGTGGTCCGTATTCCTTTCCGTGCTGTTCGGCTACGGACTCTTTTACACCAGCCGAATGAACTTCTCGGTGGCCAAGAAGGCCATGCTCGAAGAAGGGGTCATGTCGGCCACACAAATGGGCCTGGTCGGCTCGGCCTTGTTGTTCGTCTATTCAGCGGGGAAGTTCACCAACGGGTTCCTGGCCGACCGCTGCAACATCGCTCGTTTTATGTCCACGGGTTTGCTGCTCTCCGGTGTGGCAAATCTGATGTTGGGATTCAACCCGCTCTTCACGGTATTCCTCCTGCTTTGGGGCTTGAACGGCTGGTTCCAATCGGTAGGCTCCGCTCCCAGCGTGGTGGCTCTCTCGCAATGGTTTGGCAAGACCGAGCGCGGCACCCGTTACGGCATCTGGAGCGCCAGTCACAGCCTCGGCGAAGGTTTAACCTTCGTCGGAACCGCCGTGCTGGTCGCCAACTTCGGCTGGCGCTGGGGTTTCTGGGGCCCCGGTTTGGTCTGCCTTTTGGCGGGTTTGGTCCTGTATCACACGTTGGGTGACCGCCCACAAACCTACGGTCTCCCTCCGGTCCACGTCTATAAGAACGAACCGCCCGAAGCGCCCTCGCAGGCGCAGGCATCCGTCGGTCAACTGCAACTCGAGGTCATCCGGCATCCCGGCGTCTGGATTCTGGCCCTCGCCAGCGGCTGTCTTTATGTGGGACGTTACGGCATCGGCAACTGGGGACCGCTTTACCTCCAATCGGCCAAAGGCTATTCCACAGCCGCGGCCGGCTCCGTGATGGCGGCGTACCCGCTTGCCAACCTGCTCGGCTCGGTCAGCTCAGGTTGGGTGTCTGACTATCTCTTTGGATCCCGCCGCAACCTGCCAGCCTTGATCTATGGTCTGCTGGAGGTGGCGTCGTTGCTGGCTCTCTACTGGACCCCTCCCGGTCACCCGTTCCTCGACTCTGCCGCTCTGGCCGGGTTCGGCTTGGGGATGGGGGGGTTGTTGGTTTATTTTGGCGGCCTGATGGCCATCGACCTGGTTTCACGACGGGCCGCGGGGGCGGCGATGGGGCTGGTCGGCCTGTTCAGCTATTTGGTGGCAGGAATTCAGGACACCCTCAGTGGCTACCTGCTCGATGCGTCGAAGGTGGTGGTCAACGGGACAACCACGTATTCCTTTCGCCTGGTGTTTGCCGTTTGGATCTCCGCCTTGGCGCTCTCGACCATGCTGGGCGCCTCTTTGTGGTTCTTTGGCCGCTCACGGCCTCAGCATTGATATGAAAATCGTGTTTGTCGGACATGTTTGTGTGGATAAGAATGTTGTGCGCGGAGAAACCGAGACGCTCTACGGTGGCGGGGTTGTCCACGGCGCCGTCACCGCCCAGCGGCTCGGCGCCGAGGCTGCGGTGCTCACCAAATGCGCCGAGCCTGATCGCCCCAACTTCCACCTCATGAGCGACATCGGGGCACAGGTGATTTTCCTTCCCACCCCGACCAGCACCTCCATTCGCAATGTTTACCCGTCTGATAACCCTGATGACCGCGAGAGTTCCCTGATTTCGCGGGCAACGCCGTTCGGTGAAGCGGACCTGGATATGATCACCGGGCTTAACGCCGACGTGGTGCATGTGAATCCACTCTGGTTTGGCGAGTTCCCGCCCCCGCTGCTTGCCGCCTTGCGGCCTCGCGTCGCAATGCTCTGCGCCGATGCCCAGGGCTTCCTGCGCGTCGCCGGGCCGGACGGCCGCATGGCGCATCGGGATTTTGCCGGAAAACAGGAAGCACTAGCATTGTTGGACCTTTTCAAGGTGGACTCGAATGAGGCGTTTTTGCTGACCGGCGAGGAGCAGCCTCAAAAAGCCACCCGCGCGGTCCACGCGCTCGGACCGAGAATGGTCTTGCTCACCCATCGTGATGGCGTCTGCGTTTTTGATGGCAGCGCCTTCCACGAAAGCGCTTTCAGCGGATTCACTCTCGAAGGGCGGACGGGTCGAGGAGACACCTGCACGGCTTCCTTCCTGATTGCGCGCGGGCGCGGGATGGACCTCGCCAATGCCGCGGCGTTCGCCGCCGTGGTTACCTCCCGCAAAATGCAGTACCGCGGCCCCTTTCGCGGATGACGGACGGCTGATTTTCCCAATCCTGAAAGGATTAGATCACTCAGCCCGGGGTTGCTCGCGGAGAGCTGCCCCGGGTGGGCGATGTCGCTAAGAGAAATGTTACCACCTCTGCTCACTTAAAGTGAGCCACCTTCCGTGCGAGAAGCGGGTCGCCAACGTCAAGGGTACATTGTGGTGTTCATGCGCATGAACTTATCGTTAACGTTCAATACCTGGCTCCGACCAGCCCGTCCGAGACACCACAACCTGTAGGGGGCAATTACGACTTGGAAAGGAAAGAAGCCGCCCATCGGGTGGCTCACTTTAAGTGAGCAGAGGTGGTCTGATTCTCGTGAGCGCCATCGGGGCGATTTCGCCCACTCCCTGGCTGGTTCAAACTGCCAACCGCCTCCGTTGCATCTCCATTGCATCTCCGTTGCATCTCCATTGCACCTCCGTTGCACCTCCATTGCACCTCCATTGCACCTCCGTTGCACCTCCGTTGCACCTCCGTTACACCTCCGTTACACCTCCGTTACACCTCCGTTGCACCTCCGTTACACCTCCGTTACACCTCCGTTGCACCTCCGTTACACCTCCGTTGCACCTCCGTTACACCTCCGTTGCACCTCCGTTACACCTACGTTGCACCTCCGTTACAC
>Ga0194053_10000373_pt1 | contig 34621 bp, 56 predicted proteins | sample SepL228m_MetaG_FD_161684 | JGI IMG/M metagenome (GOLD analysis project Ga0194053, IMG submission 161684) | Anoxic zone freshwater microbial communities from boreal shield lake in IISD Experimental Lakes Area, Ontario, Canada - Sep2016-L227-8m | ecosystem: Environmental > Aquatic > Freshwater >... | reverse complement strand
GGGATTCCCTAATGCTCGCATTTTCCTATATTTTTGCTATATGATAGAGAAAAAGGAGTAATACATGAACCCATCAGATTTATTAAAGATTGAATTTGGAAGCCTGATAAACCTGGCTGAAAAGCTTGGAATTAAGCCCCAGACAATTTATTTATGGAACTCTACCAAGGTTCCATTCAAATATTTACGACAAATTGAGGAGCTTTCAGAGCTGCGTTTAACAAGAGAAATGTTAAGACCTGATCTTTTTAAGAAGGGCTGAAATGCACTACTACCAACACAATATTGGGGATTATCGGAAAGATACTTCTCATCTATCGTTGCTTGAGCATGGGATTTATAGGCAACTTTTAGATAGTTATTATTTGGATGAAATTCCTTTAAGCAATGACCTTGCGAAGCTTATGCGTTCGCATAGCGTTCGGACTGCGGAAGAACAGCAATCGCTTCAAAACGTATTAACAGACTTCTTTGAATTGACTGAATTTGGGTATATTCATAAAAGATGCGAGGATGGAATAGCTAAATTTCATGGTAAATCAGCTAGTGCTAGAGCATCCGCAATGGCTCGCTGGAGCAGTAAACATAAGGAAGTTGATGCGAACGCAATACCAACGCAATCCGAAGCCAATGCTAACCATAAACCAATAACCAATAACCATAAACCAATAAAAAACATACAGCCTATCGGCTTTGATTTATTTTGGGATGCTTATGATAAAAAAGTAGGCAAACCAAATTCACTAAAGGCATGGTCAAAAATAGCCTTCAAAGACGATTTATTACAAAAAATTGTTGAAAAGGCTAAAGCAGACAAAAAAGCCAAGCCTGATAACAAATTCCGTAAAGACCCTGAACGCTGGCTAAAGGGTCAGCATTGGATGGATGAGGTGGTAATTGAGCAAGCTTTTGAAGAAAAGCTAATGCCTTTAGGTACTGATTCTCAGATTGAAGCTGCTTATAGGATTGAATGTGGAGGTGATCCGAGTAGGGCCAGATTCAACAGCTACCAAGAAATGAGGAAGTTTGTTCAAGAATTTAGAGATAAAAGGAAGGTGGCATGAATGAGTTGGCTCTTTTCGCAGGTGCTGGTGGAGGAATACTTGGAGGAAAACTCCTTGAATGGCGAACAGTCTGTGCCGTTGAATGGGAACAATACCCAGCAAGCGTTTTGTGCGCCAGACAAAATGACAAAATTCTCTCGCCTTTTCCGATTTGGGATGACGTTCAAACCTTTGACGGAAAGCCTTGGGCAGGAATTGTTGACGTTGTATCTGGAGGATTTCCATGCCAAGACATCTCTGTTGCTGGGGGGGGGATGGACTTGATGGAGAGCGATCAGGAATGTGGAGAGAGATGGCAAGGATTATTGGCGAAGTTAGACCCAAATACTGCTTTGTGGAAAATTCCCCAATGCTCACTTCTAGAGGACTCGGAACAGTCCTTAGAGATTTGGCCCAATTGGGGTTCGATGCGGAATGGGGTGTGTTGGGAGCAGATGAAGTTGGTGCAAACCACAAACGAAAAAGAATTTGGATTGTGGCTTACTCCAACAGCAACAGCAATTTCTGGGCGAAGTCCAAAAGCAATGGAGTACAGAACCAAACAAAGAGAAAAGCTAGGTCACAAAACAGTCCAACCTGGCAATCTAGCGGAACAAGTGATGTACTCAGGAAAATTGCCTTGCAAAGACATGAAGAATCCAACATGGCCTACTCCAGTTTCCAGCCCATCAGTAACAAGTCAAACAGTAGGAGCAACATTGGACTTACTGAACAGCAGGGAAAGAGAGCAAGGAACATTAATGGAAGCTGTAGTAAAACAAATGTTTCCAACTCCAGTAGCAAGAATGTGGAAAGACAATGCAAGTCCATCGGAATACAAGAGGCACGAAATACCATTGGCAGCTCAAGTTGGTGGAACATTGAACCCAGAGTGGACAGAGTGGCTAATGGGGTGGCTGCTAGGGTGGACAGACTTAAAGCCATTGGAAACGGACAAGTCCCACTTTGTGCAGCTACAGCATGGGAATTGCTCAGAAAAAGATTAAATGAATGAAGAAAAATACCGACACCAATGCGAAGTCAGATATTTGCTTTCAATCAGGCATAAGGAAGGTCTTGGCGCAATCCGCAGAGTTTTATCTAATTCAGGGTTTGCCCTTAGGCTACATAGAATCCAGTTCGACATGGCAGAACAATGGCGAAAAGGAAATAGAGGAACAATCAAAGGACAATGGCTATGAATCTTGAACAATTAACAGAAAACAGGGTAGAAGAAGCGTTAATCAAGCTTTCTTCTACAGATGAATCTCATGCAGCTTGGGCTGGTCAAGTTAAATACCTTGAGGAAGGCTTAAAACAAGCCAAGAGCCATTCTTTCCTACTAGCTGATGGCACAGTAGCCGAAAAAGAAGCAAAGGCTCTATCAAGCGATAAATACGCACAGGCGGTATTGGCTTGGACTGAAGCTTTAAAGCAATTTAAGAAAATAGACAATGAACGCAATCATGAAATGCGGATTATTGATATTTGGCGCACTTTATCTTCTAATCGCAGACAAGGAAATATGTAAATGAAAGATTTTAGCCAACCATTTTTAGATGCAAAACGTCTTTTAGATGAATACTACAAAGCTATGATTGCTCAAGATAAAGCCACAGCCTATCAAATTGCCAATTCTTTTGTAGAAACTGCTTTAAAGCTAGAAGATATTGCTCATGCGGATTAAAAAGTTTGATCAAGCCCTTCATGATAAGTACGATCCACCAGCTAGAGCTGCGGTAGCTGAATGGATTTCTATGAAATGGGGGCTTACAGCTTTAGATAATCCTGATATTTATGGCACAGACTTAATTATTCATAGGGGCTCTGTTCCTGTAGGGTTTGCCGAAGTTGAGGTTAGATCTTGGAATCCCCATTGTCCTTTTCCTACAATTCATGTGCCTGTAAGAAAAAAACATATGTTAGAAGTACCTAAAACGCTGTTTTTTGCATTAAACCAAGATATGACTCATGCTTACTGGATCACAGGAACAAGGGCTTTAAGCTTTCCAACCATAGAAATGCGTGATGAAACTAAGCATGAGGCTTATTATGATGTTCCTAAATCATTGTTTAAATATGTCGATTTAACGGAACTTTTTTAATGGCAACCAGAGCAGAAAAAGAGATTTATGCAAAATTGGCACGATTTGGCTGCATATTGTGTAGGCAACAAGGAGTTGAAACAACCGATACAGAAGTGGAAATGCATCACGTTAGAAGGTATGGAGGGAAAAGAAATTTTGCGCCTGTCATCCCCTTATGCGCTTACCATCATCGCCTTGGAGATTCCAGTTATCACTCACTTGGGGCTAAAGGATTTACATCTTATTGGGGAATAAGCCCTGAAGAATTAATAGAAAAAACCAATGACTTATTACAAAAAACGAGTGGATGAAAATCAAAAACTCATATTTCATACATTTATTGCTTTAGGAGCTTCTGTCCTTGATTTATCCAGAGTAGGCCAAGGTTGTCCAGATTGCTTAGTGGGATATAAAGGAAAAACAGTTTTAGTAGAAATTAAATCTTCAAATAAAGCCAATTTTACCGAACCTCAGATTAAGTTTATGCAAACCTGGCGAGGTGGAGCAGTCAGTCGGATAGATTCAGTTGATGCTGCTATCAGATTAATTAAAATGCTTGACATGGGTTAAGATTGACCTAAAATTAACGGAGCTACGATTTGTAGCTTCTTTTGCAAAAGGAAAATTGAAATGGCAATGGGCAAAACAACTAATCCAAACAGCACTAAAGGCGTACCAGCCAAGGGTGTAGTAGTTCCTAAAGGTGCTGATGCAGCCGATACCAAAGGTGAACGTCATGCTAAAGCAGTTCGTGGCGGTGTCGCTATGGGCAAAGAAGATGCTATTGGCTCTGACAAAGAGTTCAACACAGGCCGTACTGCTGGTGTTTGCTATGAGCATAAGCGCACAGCTTATGGCGTAGAAGATAAATACGAAAAAGACCCTATGTAATGCGAAAGCCCTGGGTGCGTGACCTCCCAAGGCTTTCTAACCAAATAGTAATCGGAGAACTAGATGGCTGTAGAAAAGAATAAAGACAGTTGTAATTCCTGTCTATTTTTCGTTGTAGGTGAACGCATGGGAATCTGTAAGCGATTCCCTTCTGCCGTTAATAAATCCAATGACGATTGGTGTGGCGAATGGCAACTGACTGAAAGTCTAGCTTTAGAGCAAATAGTTCAAATGATGACTGAACCAGTATTGATTTCTGAACCAAAAAAGAAACCAGGAAGGCCAAGAAAAGCATGAAACTCAAGCCATTAGCAGACAAAATTGTAGTAAAACCTGATGTTCGTGAGCTTTCTAGCATTATTTTTGTTGACAACAAAGAAGTAGAAAACATGGGTACAGTCATAGCTGTAGGCCCTGGCAAGAAATTATCAGGTGGTCGCAGAGAAGATATGCCTGTTCAAATAGGAGCTAGAGTTCGATTTGGCACTATGAATGATGACAAGGGTGAGGAATATCTTAAATACTTCCCTTATGTTGAAGATGGCGTTAAATACCTAGTCATGAGCTGGCAAGATATTTGTTTTCAAGAGGAGCCTGAAAATGCTTAAATGGTTAAAAAACGCATGGCCTTGGAAATCAAAGTCTATGACCACAGAACAAATCATCACTTCTTGGGCAGCATTTAACAACGAATCAGCTAAATTTAGAGAAACAAGACTTCAGCAGTTGTTAGATGAAGATAAACCTCGTAAACCAGCCCTTAAAAAGGCTACAACTCGGAGCAAGACCATGCCATTGAAGAAATCAGCAAGCCCTAAAGCATTTAAAGAAAATATCAAAACTGAAGTAAAAGCTGGTAAACCAGTAAAACAAGCCGTTGCCATCAGTTACGCTGTTAAAAAAGAAGCAACAAAAGCAAAATCAAAGAAAAAATGACAATAAAACATAAATTTTCCAATAATGGCACTTTAAGCGCAGCAAAAAAGCATACTCAATTAGCTTATGATGCTAGGAAAAAATATGGTTTGTCATTAGACGAAGTAAGATATTTAAGAAGCCAGCCTTGTGAAATATGTGGCATAAAAGCCAAAAAAATGTGCATTGACCATAAAATTCCAAAAACTTATAGAGGGGTTTTATGCCAACAATGCAATACAAGATTGGGATGGCTTGAAAAACATTTAGACACTATTCTTGAATACAAAGAACGTGGCCCATAAAATGATGATTTATTTAAGGAGAATTATAAATGAACGTAACATTTACTATTGAACAACTAAACGCTATTTTGGCTTATTGCGACCAAATGCCGTATAGATTCGCTAAACCCCTAATTGACCAAATTCAAGCTATTGCTGCTCCACAGATCCAACAAGTACAAACTGAAGGTGCTGCTAATCCTCAAGTACAGGATGAGATTAATCAAGTTGAAGCTAATAGCGATTCAATGGCTAACGAATAACTGATTTTTAAAAATAAATATCAATTAAATCATGGACATGGAACAGGAAACAGAGAAAACTCGTGAAGAAAAGATTTCTGAAAGCATGAGGGGAAACCAAAATGCTCGTAAGAAGCCTTTTACTGAACAGATGAAGCGTTTCATCCTTGCCAATCCTCAGAAGATGGAGAGGATCATTGAAGGCATTTTTAAAGAAGCTGAAGATGGAAGTCTTGCTGCATTAAGCATCATTATGGATAGAATAGAAGGAAAGCCAATACAGGCTACCGATATTACTTCATCTGATGGAACGGTCATTAGCGCAATAGCTATGAGCTTTGTAGAGCCTGATGGAAACAAAGATTGACGAAAAAGGGGTTATTTGGCCCCAATTTCCTGCCAAACTTAAATGCCTATTTGAACCAAAAAACAGCCGTTATCGTGTTCTTTATGGTGGGCGTGGAGCTGGTAAATCTCATTCTGTAGCTAGAGCATTACTTTGCATAGGTGCATCAAGAACAGTCAGAATCTTATGCGCCAGGGAGTTTCAGACTTCCATTAAAGACTCGGTTCACAAGCTTTTAGTAGATCAAATCTACAATTTAAGGCTTGAAAGCCTATATGAGATTACTCAGACCTCAATCAGAGGGGTAAATGGCACAGAGTTTATCTTTGCTGGCATCAAAAACAATATCAACGGCTTAAAGTCTATTGAGGGCATTGATTACTGCTGGGTAGAAGAAGCAAATAACGTAACAGCAGTTTCTTGGGATATTTTGATCCCTACCATTCGTAAAGAAAACTCAGAGATTTGGATTACTTTTAATCCAGAGCTGCCAACTGATGAAACCTATAAGCGATTTGTAATCTATCCACCTGAAAACGCAGTAGTTCAAAAGGTCAACTGGAACGATAACCCTTGGTTTCCTGAAGTATTGGATATTGAACGGCAAACCCTTAGAACAAGGGATTTTGAGGCTTATCAAAACGTATGGGAAGGCTTTACAAGGTCAACCATTGATGGAGCTGTATTTGCTAAAGAAATGGCTAGAGCAGAGCAAGACCAACGAATAACTAATGTGCCTTACGATGCTACTAAGCCAGTAATGGCGGTATTCGATATTGGATGGGCTGATGCAACTGCGGTTTGGTTTGTTCAATTTGTAGGCATGGAAACCAGGCTAATTCGTTATTTTGAAACAACTCAGACCACAATCAGCGAGATATTGGCTAGGATGCAGACATTCGGATATGTCTATGACACCTTATATTTGCCTCATGATGCTCAGAATAAGACTTTGGCTGCCAATGGTAGGAGCTTAGAAGATATTGTTCGCAACTCAGGCTATAACGTCAGAATTATTGGCAAAGTTCCTATTGCCGACTCAATTAATGCTGCAAGAACCATATTTGGATCATGCTATTTTGATAAAAATAATACGACAGCAGGGCTAGATTGTTTGCGACATTATCGGTACGATGTAGATCCAGACACCAAAGCTTTTAGTCAAAAGCCACTTCATGACAATTATTCGCATGGAGCAGATGCTTTTAGGTATATTGGGCTTATGATTCAGGAAAAGAAGATAGTCAAAAGAAAACCAGTCGATTACAATATTTCAAGCTGGATGGGCTAATAAAGGAACAATATGGCGGTCTATGACTCAGGCAATGGCGGTATATATTCAGGCGAATATGGCGATGATTATGAATCAGGAGTAATTGAAGAAGCTAAAGAGTTTCTGCGATTTTGCTCTGACAATGATTCAAACAACCGAGTAGAGGCTTTAGACGATCTAAAGTTTGCTGGTGGTGATCAATGGCCTGTAGAAATCCAAAATAGCCGATTACTAGAATCTAGACCTTATTTGACCATCAACAAGATTGATGCGTATTGCCGACAAATTACTAATCAGCAAAGACAGCAACGGCCTCGTATGAAGGCTCATGGCATGAATAATGATTCTGATGAGAAGGTAGCAGAGATCATTACTGGCATTTGCCGACATATTGAAAACCAATCTGATGCTGATTCTGCTTACGATAATGCTTTTGATTTTGCAGTTCGTATGGGATGGGGCTATTGGCGCATTACTCACGACTATCCAAGACCTGATAGCTTTGATCAAGAAATCTACATTAAACGCATTGAAAACCCATTTATGGTGTATTTCGATCCTAATTCCAATGAACCTGATGGCTCAGATGCAGAAAAATGCTTGATTACTGAAGTTATTAGTAAAGAAGCTTTTCGGAAAATGTACCCAGGAGCAGACGATGGAGGCGGTTTTACCCCTCGTGGCACAGGCGATAGCCAAAGCGAATGGATTACAAGGGAAGATATTCGTGTAGCAGAATATTTCTATACAGAACGCAAGCGCATGAAATTGCTGCTTTTGTCTGATGGAACCACTTGCTATGAAGATGAAAAGCCTAAAGAAACAGTCATGCAAGATGCTGGCATTTATGTCGTTTCTAAGCGTGAAACCATTAAAAAGCAGATTAAGTGGTGCAAATTAACTGGTATGCAAATACTGGAACAAAGGGATTGGGCTGGTAGTTATATTCCTGTTGTGCCTGTTTATGGTCAACAACTCATTGTGGATAGCAAAAAGAAGAAGTTTGGCCTTACTCGTATGGCTAAAGATCCACAGCGTATGTATAACTTCTGGTCAACTGCTCTTACTGAGTCCGTTGCTCTTGCTCCAAAGGCTAAATTCCTCCTTGCAGAAGGTCAGGATGAAGGTCATGAAATGGAATGGAATCAGGCAAACATTAAGTCGATGCCTGTATTGCGTTATAAGCAAACTGACTCTGAAGGCAGAACAGCTCCAGTTCCTACTCGTATTCAACCTGAACCTCCTCCAGCAGGAATGGTTACAGCGTTACAAGGTTTAGATGGTGACTTAAAAGCGGTAGTAGGAATCTACGATCCGACTCAACTTCCGAATGGTAATCAATCTGGAAAAGCCATAAATGGTATGCAACAGCAAACCGATATGACTAACTTCCATTATTACGACAATCTGACTCGTTCTATTCGTCAAACTGGGCGAATCATTGTTGACTTGATTCCCCATATTTATGACAAAGAACGAGTATTACGAATCATTGGCGCAGATGGAAAAGGCGAGTTAGTGACTCTTAACCAGCCAGGCGTTGATGATCAAGGCGTTGAAAAAGTATTAAATGATGTAACTGTAGGTCAATATGACGTGGTGATGGAAACAGGCCCAGGCTATGCCTCAAAACGTGCTGAAGCCTTTGATTCTATGGTTCAGATGCTTTCAGTTGATCCTACTTTAATGCAAACTGCTGGTGATTTAATCTTTAGAAATTCAGACTTCCCAGGCGCAGACATTATTGCGGATCGCTTGGCTGCTGCTAATCCAATGGCTCAAATTGATGAGAAATCACCAGTTCCTCCACAAGCTCAAATGCAGTTGGCTCAATCTCAACAGACTATTCAGCAGCTGCAACAACAGATTCAAGCTATGCAAATGGATATTCAGTATGGTGCTAGTGTTGCAGAGCAAAAAGACAAAGCTATGCTTCAGAAAGCTCAGATTGATGCCGAAGTTCGTAGAGAAGATTCAAAAATGCGTACCTCTACTCAAGCTCATGACACAGTTATTAAGACAGAAACTCAAAAAGAAATTGAGCAGATGAAGGCTCAGTTAGCTCTTTTATTGGCTAGAATGGATATGCGTAGTGAAAGAGCAGCATTAGACGAAGCAATAGAAAGAGGAATTTAAAATGGCAAGAGATATTGTTACATCAGAAAATCGTGCTGAATACATGGCAAAAAAGCTTAATTCTATGGAAGAAGCTACTGAAATGCCTACTAAAAAGCCCAAAGATGAACAAGATGAAAGAGCAAAAAAGCATCCAAAATATGCATTGCTTAAAGCTAAATTAGGCAAGCGTGGTGCTATAGATGCAATCTTAAAAGAATTAAACGAAAAGCAATAATTAAGCCAACCTAATCGGAGGATATATGGCAACAGTAACAGGCGCAAACGTAATTGAATGGAAAATGAAAGAAATGGCTCGTAAAGCTGGCGTTAAATATGAGCCAGAAGGCAAAGCCAATCCGTTCGCTGGCATGGACAAAGCTCAACTTAAAGAGCAAAAATCTTTGATTAAGCAAGCCAAAAAAGAATCAAAGAAATAGACAAGAATTATTTTTAGTAGTATTTTCGTATCAAATAACAGAGGAGCTTGAGAAATCATGGCCGAAGTAAGAGAAGCAAGTAGTGTAGTAACAAGTGATAACGCAACAACCTTTTATGCAGAAAGATTAGGTTTAGCTGACGAACAAGCCTCTACTGAGGCTGAATCTGTAAAGGAAGATTCAGAGCCAGAAGGTGACGTTGAACAGAGTGAACCAGAAGCAAAGGAAGAAGCTAAGAAGCAAGAACCTGAGAAGCAAAAAGATAAGCTTAATAAGCGATTCGATAAGGTAACGCAAAGAGCTAAACAAGCGGAAGCTGAAGCTCTTGAACTTAGAGAAAAGCTAAAGAGTTACGAAGCAGGGAATGTCCAACAGCCACAACAGGAAACTGTAAAAGCCGAGGGTAAACCCCAAGCAAGTCAGTTCAATGATGCCTTTGAATATGCAGAGGCATTAGCGGAATGGAGTGCTGAAAATGCTTTGAAGCAAAGGGATGCAGAGGAAGCTAGTCGCAAAGCTAAAGAAACTCAAGAAAAGATCTTAAAGTCTTGGAATGAGAAGATAGCCAAAGCAAAAGCGGATCTGCCTGATTTTGATCGCATGGTGCAGTCTAGTACGATAGTCGTTGGTGACGAAATACGAGATTCCATCTTAGAGAGTGATGTAGGGCCACAACTCCTATATTTCTTGGCATCAGATGATGACTTTGCTAAACGATTGACAGAAATGCCAGTTGTTAAAGCTCTTAGAGAAATAGGCAAGTTAGAAGCTAAGTTTGAAGCCAAAGAGGAAAAGCCTCGGAAAGCCGAAAAAGTCAGGGAAACTGTTTCAAGTAGTAAAGCACCTGAACCGATCAAGCCGTTAAGTGGTGGCAAAGTTGGCAAAGACGTAATGATAGACACCAATGGTGAATTTCATGGCACTTATGCTCAATGGAAAGCTGCAAGACAGGCTGGAAAAGTCAGATAAACCTAATTTTTTTGGAGAATTAAAATGGCAAATACCTTGCTAACTATCAGCAAGATCACTAACGAAGCGTTAATGGTCTTGGAAAACGAATTAACATTTACATCAGAAGTAGATCGTAACTATGATGACCAATTTGCCGTTGTTGGCGCAAAAATTGGCGCAACAGTTAACGTACGCAGACCAGGCCGTTTCATCGGTACTACTGGCCCAGCTTTAAACGTAGAAGATCTGAACGAAACTTCAGTTCCTGTTACTTTAAGCACCCAGTTCCACGTTGATACACAGTTCACAACTCAAGACTTAGCTTTGTCTTTGGATATGTTCTCTGATCGTATTCTGAAGCCAGCAGTTGCAGCTATTGCCAACAAAATTGACTTTGACGGCACAACTACAGCAGCTTTGAACACAGCTAACATCGTTGGTACTGCTGGTACTCCTCCAACTGGTCTTTATACATACTTGTCAGCTCAAGCGTATCTTGACTCTGAAGGCGCACCTCGTGATGGTCGTAGAAGCTGTATCGTTGAGCCATTCACTTCTGCAACTATCGTTGACAGCTTGAAAGGTTTATTTGTTCCTACTGAGCAGATCTCTAGCCAATATACAAAAGGCTTGATGGGTCGTGATTCAGGCGGTATGAACTGGAAGCTTGACCAAAACATCGTGTCACAAACTTTTGGTAACTTCTCTAGCTCAACTGTAACTGCTTCTGTAGCTACAACAACTGCAACTGGTTTCTTAACATCTGGTTGGGCTTCACAGTCCACTATCACTTTGACTGCTGCTAATACAGGCACAATCAACTTGAACGCTGGTGACACTTTCACTATCGCTGGTGTATATGCAACTAACCCACAGAATCGCCAACCATACGGCACAAACAAACTGCGTTCATTCGTAGTTAAATCTGCTGTTAGCGTAGCTTCAGGTGCTTCTGTTTCTGTAATCGTATCTCCAGCAGTTATCTCTGGCGGTCAGTTCCAGAACGTAAGTATTCCTGTTCCTGCTGCTTCTGCTGCTGTGACATTCTTTGCTTCACAATACAATGCAAGTGGAAATGGTTTAGTTTCTCCACAAAACATCGTAATGCATCGCAATGCGTTCACAATGGCTATGGCTGACCTTGAGTTGCCTGAAGGCGTTCACTTTGCTGGTCGTGCAAGCGACAAGGAAATTGGTCTATCAATGCGTGTAGTTCGTCAATACACCATTAACAATGACTCAATCCCTACTCGTGTTGACGTTCTGTATGGTTGGGCTCCTTTGTATCCTGAACTCGCTTGCCGAGTTGCAGCTTAATAATTAACGGATAAAGGAAAACTATTATGTCTAATCCAGGACCAGCAGTAACCACTTCGGCTCACCCAAGTAATGTAACAACTAATCAAGCGCAACGATTATTGGGTGTACTTAAAGGTGTGAATGTAAATGCAGCATCAGGAAGTTTCTTCCCTTTGCCAATCATTAACTCTACAACTTACCAGCCTAACTTATTAGTAGTTACTAACTCTAATAATGCAGGTGCAGCTACAGGTACTTTAACAAGTTTAGTATTAGGCATTACTACAACAGGTAGTGGTACACCAACTTCATTGTTTGGTGCTATTACTGCTTCACAGTTAGCTACAGTTCTTGGTGTAAGCCAAGTGGCAGCTTCTGCGGTGGTAACGTCTTATAACCAACAAGCGTTATTTGTCAATATTGCAACTACTACTGCGGTAGTAGGTACAGTTGATGTTTACGTTTATGGTTACGACTTTAGTTAATATCAAGTATCTTGAAGTATTAGGATAAAAGCCATGCCCAAAAAGTATGGCTTTTTTCTTATTTAACATATAATTGAAGTACCTTATCTAAAGGAAAAATCATGCCTTCTACTACTATTGCTCGTGGAAATGCAATTAGCACTTTCTACATTGCTCCATCACTTACTCCAGTTTCAGTATTGACATACGTTAGCCCAGCTCAGACATTTAATGTGCCTGGCTTGCAAACTACTGACATTGTTACTGTTGTTGGATATAACGGCACTCAAACTTCAGGCATTATTGTTGCTGAATCTGATTGCTTAACTGCTGGCGTATTGTCTGTTCAGTTTGGCAACATTACTGCTGGTACTTTGACTCCTGCTGCTGGTGTTTATACAATTCAAGTTGTACGACCTGAAGGTTCATTGCCTGTAACGGCTGTTTAAGGAGCTACATCATGGCTTACGATTCAGCTTTTTCGCCTTTTGGCCCTACTTATCAGGTAGGTACTGCTGCTATTCAAGTGAAAGCAAGTAATAACACTTACCCTACTTCTTATAGAATTATGAATATAACAAGTGGAATTGTGCGATTTGCTTGGGCTCCTCAAGAGCCTAGTGATGCTACTGTTACTCCTGTAGCTACAACTCCAACTACGGCTGGAATCCCTTATGTAATGTCTATTCCAGCTAACGGAGTAGCAGTATTTAGCGGTATTCCTCCTAATGCATGGTTTATTTCAAATACAGCAACAAGTCTTGAAATTACTCCAGGCGAAGGAAAACTATAATGGCAACTTCTAATGCTGTAGCAAGTACCTCAACCCAAAATATTGTTCCAGTTCAAGCAGCTTTTAATACTGCTGGTCAATGTTTAGGATTAGTTGGCCCAGGTGGTGCGTATTTTTCACCTCCTTTGACAGCAGACGTTATTACTGGCGCAACCATTGATAACAGCCCTCTTGGTGCAACAACTCCTGCAACTGTAAACGCTACAAACGTATCAGTTAGCGGTAAATTGCATATTTCGGCTACTGCTCCAACTATTGCTTCAGGCTTTGGTACAACACCAACAATTACTGCTTTTAATACAAGCGCATTTAAAATTGTTGTTGGTACTGGCGGTGCAGCCAATGGCGTTATTACTTTTCCAGCAGCACCTAATGGATGGGTAGTTTATGCTCAAGATATTACAAGTGGCACTTCATTATTTTTGCAACAAACTGCAAGCATTACAACTTCTGCAACATTGACAAGTTTTAGCTTGACTACTGGTTTGGCTGCAAATATGACTGCTGCCGATGTAATACTAGTTACTGCATTTCCTTACTAAGGAACACTATGGCTGGCCCTTCCTCAACAGTAGATCAAAATCTACTGCCAGTTCAGGCTTATTTTGATGTTTATGGAAACTTCCAAACATTTATAGGTCAGGGTCAGCCTTTTTATGCAACGCTTAATCCTGTTCAATCAGGGTTAACCATTACCAATAGTACGATTAATAGCACCACAATCGGAGCTACAAGCCCTTCTACTGGCGTTTTTACTAATATCTCTACAGCTACTGGTCAGATTTCAACTGCTCCTTCTTCTGCTACCGATATAACAAATAAACTGTATGTAGATACTATTGCTCAAGGCTTAAACCCTAAAGCTGCTTGTAAAGTAGGAACTTTAACTAATATTACTTTGTCAGGTTTACAGACGATTGATGGTTATTCAGTCTTGGCTGGTAATCGAGTATTAGTTAAGAATCAAACAGCAACAGCCGATAACGGCATTTATGTAGCCTCTGCAAGCGCATGGACTAGAGCAGTTGACATGGATGTATGGGCAGAAGTTCCAGGGGCTTACACAGTCGTTTTAAACGGATCTCAAGCGAATACTGCATGGGTATCTACTTCTGCTGATACAGGAACTATTGGAGTTACTCCAATTACTTTTGTTCAGTTTTCAGGAGTTTCTACTTATTACGCTGGAACAGGGTTAACCCTTGCTTCTAATACTTTTAGCATTACCAATACTGATGTTACTGCTGCAACTTATGGGACTGCAAGCAAAACAACAACTTTATCCATTAATGCTCAAGGTCAAATTACTTCCGCTTCTGCACAAGATATTGCGATTGCTGCTAGTCAAATTACTAGCGGAACAATCGGATCTAGCTTAATTAGCGGTTCTTATACTGGAATTACTGGTGTAGGTACATTGACTGCTGGAACTTGGAACGCAACCACTATTGGTGTTGCTTATGGCGGTACAGGCGCAGCTACATTTACTGCTGGTTATTTAAAGGCTAGTGGCACAACGGCATTTAGCACAGTTGCTTCTATTCCAAGTTCAGATATTACTGGCCTTGGCACAATGTCAACGCAAAATGCCAATGCAGTAGCAATTACTGGCGGTACTATTTCAGGTCTTTCTAGTCCTTTAGCTGTAGCTTCAGGCGGTACAGGGGCAGCTACTTTGACAGGCTATGTTTACGGAAATGGTACTGGTGCTATGACAGCATCAACCACTATCCCAAATACGGCAATTAGTGGTTTGGGTACTATGTCAACTCAAAATGCTAGTTCTGTAGCGATTACTGGTGGCACTTTAAATGGTGTTGCAATCGGTGGAACAACTGCTGGTGATGGTACTTTTGACATTCTGACTGCAAACGTATCAAGACTAAATACTGCAACTGCAACAAGTCTGACTATTGGCACTTTGTCATATACGCCAGCTAATGCCCTAATTACAGCGCAAAGCTCTGCTACATCGTTTAATCAAGTAATTATTAGCAATACAAACAATACAAGCACAACGGCTTCTACAGACTTTATTGTTAATAATTACAACTCTACCGATAGCACCTATTATGGTGACTTTGGTATGAACGGCAATGCCTTTACTGGCACAAGCGCATTTAACCAAGCAAATAATGTCTATTTAACAGCTACAACAGCAGATTTGGCGATTGGCACAACAACTGCAAATGCCATTCACTTTGTAGTAAATGGTGGTGCTACAGATGCAGCAACAATTAGTTCTGCTGGTATTTTTTCTTTGGGAACAGCTTTAGCGATTGCTTCAGGCGGTACAAACTCTACAGCAACTCCTACGGCTGGCGGTATTGCATATGGTTCTGGTACTGCTTATGCTTTTAGCGCAATAGGTACAACAGGACAAGTTTTAACTTCTCAAGGCGCAGGGGCTCCAACTTGGACTACTCCAACAGCTTATGCAACTGTAACGGATGACACTACAACGGCTGGCACTCGCTATCCATTGTTTGCTAATCAAACTGCTGGAAACCTGGCTACTTCTTATACTAGCTCTACTAAGTACCAGTTCAATCCTTCTACTGGAGTATTGACAGCTACAGGATTTAGCGGATCAGGAGCAAGTCTAACCAGTTTGACTGCTGGAAATTTATTAGGAACAATTCCTAGTGCAGTTTTAGGCAATTCAACTTTATATATTGGCACTACTGCTGTTCTTTTAAATGCTGCAAGCGGTTCAATTACTTCTTTGGCAGTTAATATTAGCGGTTCTGCTGCAAGTGCATCCACAGCTACAACTGCCACAAATGCTACAAACGTAGCCGTAACTGACAATACAATCTCTGTTGCTACTTGGTATCCAACGCTAGTATCTACAACTACTGGCAATTTACCGATTACAACTAGCTCTACAAAGCTTAGTTTTGTGCCTTCTACTGGGGTTTTAAGTGCCAATGGTGTAGCTTTAACAGGCAATTTAGGTACAGTTACTTCTGTAGCTGCTTTAACTTTAGGCACAACTGGTACTGATCTTAGCTCTACTGTAGCTACAGGAACTACAACACCTGTTATCACACTTAATGTGCCTACAGCATCAGCTACCAATCGTGGCGCATTAAGTTCTGCTGATTGGACAACATTTAACGGAAAAGCACCAGGCGTAACTTTTACTACTGGATATATACCTTTTGGTCAAGGTACGACAACACTTAATCAATCATCTACTTTTACTTATGACGGCACTACTTTAACTTCGCCAGCACACACACTTAGTTCAGGAAATTTAACATTTACTGGTACTAGCCAATTAATTACAGGCGATTTTAGTAGTGCAACTAGAGTAGCTTTGCAAACAAGCACAGTAAATGGAAATACAACTTTAAATATGTTGCCAAATGGAACTGGCACTACAGGCAATATTACTTTATTTAATGGTTCTGATACTGCCAATGCAGGTAAATTTAGCTTTCTTATAAATACTACTTATGGTTCTTTGAACTTAGGTAAAAATGGTACAGGCACTTATTTGCCTATGACTTTTTTTACAAGTAATGTAGAGGCAATGCGTATTTTTGCTTCTCGTGGTGTTTCAATAGGTAATACTACAGACCCAGGAGCTACTAATTTAAGTGTTACCGGCACAGGGCAGTTTGGTACAACTATTGGAGTGGGGGCCACTACGCCTGCGACTTCTGGTGCTGGCATTAGTTTTCCTGCTACGCAATCTGATTCTACTGATGTAAATACATTAGATGATTATAAGGAAGGCACTTGGACACCAGCAGATGCTAGTGGGGCTGGATTAACATTTACTTCGGTAACGGCTAAATATACCAAAATTGGCAATGTTGTTCACATTAATGCAAAATTAACATACCCAACAACAGTTGATGTTTCTCAAGCAAAAATATCAGGACTTCCATTTGCACCTTCTGTTTCTGCAAACATTTTATTTGGTGGAAATGCCGCAAGCGTAAGCACTAATAATGCTGGTCAAGGATTGGTAGACGCTGCGTCTACAACAATGTTTTTAGTTTTACAAAATAATGGTTCTAAATCAAATGCTCTTTTAAGCACTTTGACTTTGTGCTTTAGTGGTTTTTATTTAGTTTAATAAATTAGGACAAAAAATGACAACTTTAATACCAAAATATGACCAGGGCTCTACAGGAGCAGTTAATAGACCAATTGACGAAAAGTTTGAAGAATCAATTTCCGTTAAAGATTTTGGTGCAAAGGGAGACGGAGTAACTGACGATGCTCCTGCAATTATGGCTGCTTATGCCTCCATAATAGCTAATTCTTCTACAAAGTCAGGTAATCTTTATTTTCCTCAAGGAACTTATGCTGTTGGTAGCCAATTAGACTTTAATTTAGGTGGCACTTCATCAGTTTTAAATATATTTGGTGATGGTAATTGGATTTCTTTGATTAAGCCTACATTTACAACTGGAAATGTAATTCTTGTAGATGGAACACCTGTATTTAACATGATGGATATGGGTGTTTTTTCTTATCCATTAAATAGAGATACAACTGCATATAATTTATATGTTACAAATTGCGTTGATGCTTCTGTTAATTCTGTTGCTATGAATAACGCACTTGGAGGATTATTTTATATTTCTTCAACATTTCTTACAATGACAAACTGTATTGGCGATACTAATAATGGTGCTAGTGGTAGCACTTGTTTACATATTGCTGGTTCTTCAGGAGCGCAAATTTCAGATTGTCAATTTAGAGTAGGGCCAACCAGTTCAGGTGGATATACAACCAGTAAACCTTGCGTATTAATTACAGGACAAGCAACTTCTATTGACATTACAAACTGTAATTTTGTAGGCGGTGGGCCATTAACCGTATCAAATATTTCAGGAATTACATCAAATTCAACAACATTTACAGTAAATACTTCTGCAACTCATAGCTTTAATGCAGGAGATTTCCTTGTTTTAAGAAATGCTAGTGTAGCTACTTACAATTCTACATGGCGTATTACTTCTGTTACTTCAAATACAATTATTGTAAGTACACTTTTAAATCCAGGGACAGCGACTGCAGTAGGAACAGCAGAATCTCAATCTGCTTGTTTTTTAATTTCTAATGCTAATGGTGCAGTTAATGAAGGAAGAATTAGTAATTGTTTGTTTGAAGGTGGACAAGGCGCTTTATACGGTTCTGTTAGCTTATATATTGATGGTAGACATGGAACTTCACCTATTGAAGGATGGACTGTAACTGGATGCTATACAGACTTTGGCGCAACAGGTATTTTATTAAGTGGGCAAGCTTCTTTTGCATCAAGTCAAACTACTGTATTTGGATTTACTATTGGTGATTGCGTACTTCAAGGATTAATCAGAGGCTTACAAATTGACCAAGCATCTGGTGTTTCCGTTTCAAATTGTATTGGTGGCACTTATTTAGCTACACAAGCAGACAATTTAGGTTACCCAGGATACAACGAAGCCATATTAATTTATTCATCTGCTACGCAACCGTATACTCAGGGGATTAGCATTACAAATTGTGTAATGGGTATGGGTAGAGATTGGAGTACGGTTCAATACGGCTATAACCACGGCATTATGCTTAATGGTAATACTGTGCAAAATCTTACCATTACAGGTAATACTTTATATGGTAGTAGATATGCTATTGGTGATACTTTTGCGTATTATGGGGTTTCTTACCCTGACGCTATTTGGAAAATTGAGAACAATTTATTAGAAAATGGCTCATGGCCTGTAACAACTTCTGCTCAAATTATTCCTTCTTGCACCAATTCTGGGACTCTTTTAATATTGCCGCCTTATTCGGATACAATGCGAGTTACAGGAATTTCTAGTGTTGCAAGCATAACTCCTGGCTGGATTAACGACAAACGAACTTTAATATTTGATACTGCTTGTACATTACAAGTTGGTGGAAATATTGCAATAACCGCTACTTATAGTGTTCTTGTTGGTCAATGTTTAACCATTGTTTTTGATGGTACAAATTGGTATGTCAAATAATAATTTATTAAAGGTTAAATAATGAACTATAAATGGTCAATTCTTGATATATCAGCCATTGATGGTTTGATTACTTATGCCAAATACAAAGTAGAACTTTTTTATGAAGATAAAATTGTGGAAACTGAAGGTAATTGGTGGTTTGATTGCCCTTCTTTAAAAGTACCTTTTGAACAAGTTACAGAAGAAATGGTAGCTTCTTGGATTGAACAAGAAACTATAAAAGATGGCATAAATCTTATAAAATCTAGGCTAGAAGAACAGTTAAATGAATTAAATAATCAAAATACTGTTGTTGCGCCTTGGTTGCCTCAAGTCTTTACCCCTAATTAGGAGCTTATATGGGAGTTAATTTATCACCTTTAGGTGGCGCAGGATGGCAGTTTTTTGATAATAATGGAGTTCCTTTATCAGGTGGTTTGATTTATACCTATCAAGCAGGAACTTCTACTCCTTTAGCTACATATACTTCTGCTGCTGGAAATATTCAAAATAGCAATCCTATTGTTTTAAATGCATCTGGCAGACCACCAAGTGAAATATGGATTTTAAATGGATTTTCTTATAAATTTGTTTTGCAAGATGCCAATAATGTTTTAATTTGGACAATGGACAATTTGCAAGGACTTGCATCATCAGGACAAGAAGGAACAGTTACAGCAACACAAGGTCAAACTGTCATTACAGTACCATTTACTTATTTAATTGGATCAAATTCATTAAAAGTTTATGTAAATGGCTCTAAACAAATAAATACAGTAAATTACAATGAAACTAATACAACAACAATTACTTTTGTTGATGGTTTAAATGTTGGAGATTTAGTGGAGTTAGTTCAATGACAAAGCCATTAGACATTATTAGCAGAGCATTAAAAGATATTGGCGCATTAGAAGCTGGAGAAGTTCCAACGGCTGATTCTGCTCAAGATGCTTTTGATATGCTCAATGACCTGATTGATCAATGGTCAAACGAAGATATGATGGTATTTAATACCACAGAAATCATATTTCCTTTAATCTCTGGTCAGGTTCAATACACCATTGGCCCTAGACCATCAACTGCAAATTATATTGGAGCTTCTTTTACAGGCTCTATTGCTGGCGATATTTTGACTGTAACTAGCCTTTCTACAGGCGCAGTTGCACAAGGGCAAACATTAAAAGGCACAGGAATTATTGCTGGCACTAAGATTGTTGAATTTATTACTGGTGCTGGTGGTCAAGTCAATGAAGTTGGTACTTATAAACTAAACATTACTTATACAACTCCTGTAACTTCTCAGCTTATTACTGCTTATTATCAAAAACCATTGTTTATTGATCAGGCTTACGTCAGAATTAATACAAATTCTAATGGTCAACCTATACCCAATGGCGGTTTAGATTACCAAGTAGCGGTTTTGTCTTTGGATAATTACAATCAAATAGGTTTAAAGACTTTGAACGGCCCTTGGCCTAAAGCCCTTTATTACAATCCTAATGCTGATACTGGTAACGTCTTTGTATGGCCTAATCCAGCTCAAGGTGAGATGCATATGTTCTCATCTACCATTTTTAGCAACTATGAAACTTTGTATGATGACATTGTGCTTCCACAAGGCTATTCAATGGCTCTCAGATGGAATTTGGCTGAACGCTTGATGCCGATGTATGGAAAAGCTTCTGCAACGCAAATTGGCATGATTAATGCTTATGCAGCTCAATCTAAGTCAACTATTAAACGCAACAATATGCGACCAATAGCTGCTGCTGGTTATCCAGACTCTATGTTGGTGGGTCGTAGTCGTGATGCTGGTTGGATTTTGTCAGGGGGCTTCTTCCGTTAAACCATGAAACTAAGTGGTGGTATAATAACTTTATGAAAACACACTATACATATGCCCATGCTAAGCCAGACGGAACTATTTTTTATATTGGTAAAGGAATAGGTAGAAGGGCTTATTCTAAAAATCGTAACGATTATTGGAAAAATATAGTTGCAAAGTATGGCTATGAAGTTCAAATACTTGCTCATTGGGATACCGAAGTTGAAGCTTTAGACCATGAAGTATTGTTAATAGCTTGTATGAAAGATATGGGAATTGAACTTTGCAATCTTACTGATGGTGGCGAGGGCGCAACTGGATACAAGCATAAAGAGGAGCATAAAGCCAAATTAAAAGGCAATACTTATGGTGCTTCTACATGGGGAATGACTTTTAAAGGCAAAAAACATTCTGCTGAATCTAGAGCAAAAATGTCTTATGTTCGTATTGGCAATAAAAATAAAGCTGGAACAACTCTTTCCGCAGAATCTAAAGCTAAAATTAGCAAAGCCATGAAAGGCAAAATTGTATTAGCTAAAAGAATTCTTTCTGAAAATGAAGTTCGTGAAATACGTACATCTTTAGGATATAGAAACTTGGCTAAACTTGCTAGACAATATGGTGTTGGTGAAACTACTATTAGAAGAATTCGTAGTGGCGAAGCTTATAAGGATGTTCAATAATGGCTGATTTTGGCTTTGTTGGCCCATCCTATGAAGCTCCTTCCATCTATCAAGATGATCAGGAATGTATTAACTTTTACTTGGAGATTGATCCTAATAAAGGTCAAGGTTCTAGAGGCGCAGTAGCTTTATATCCTACTCCAGGCTTAGTTGAAGTTGTTCAGCTTTTTCCAGGTGAAGTAAGGGCAATGTTTCCTTTGCATGGAACTATTCCTTTTATTATGATTGTGATTTGCGCTGATCGAGTCTATAAGGTAGATGAGGCTTACAACGCAACATTAATTGGCACTATTGATACGACTACTGGCCCATGCCAGATTTCTTACAATAGAAGCCCTACAGATGGCATTTTTGCATTTATTGTGGATGGCTTAGAACGCTATTACTACGTTCCTGCTACAGATACTTTTACTGAAATTCCTTATACAGATGGCCCTTGGCGTGGTGCTTCTTGTTGTGACGTAATCGACAATTACAACATTTACAACGAAGTTGGCACTAATAATTGGGCTGCGACTGATATTTCTTCACCTTATTCAACTGCTGCTTATTACGGCACAAAAGATGGTGAGCCTGATCCTATTATTTGCGTTATTGCAGATCATAGACAAGTTTATTTAATGGGTGATCAAACAATTGAAGTTTGGGTAGATGTAGGAAGTCAAATCTCAGGATTAACTACTTTTCCATTTGCTCGTATTTCAGGCACTATGCTTCAGCATGGATGCGCTGCTTTTAATAGTGTTTACCAATTTGAAGAACAGATTATGTTTGTTTCTCAAGATGCTCGTGGTCAAGGCGTTATTGGAGCAATTCAAGGCTATACCTTTGTAAGGCTATCAAATCATGCTGTAGAGCAGACTTTGATGAATGTGAAACTAAGTGATGCAGTTGCCTATACTTATCGTCTAGAAGGCCATGAGTTCTATGTAGTGACATTTCCTTCCATTGATTTAACTTGGGTTTATGACTTAACCACTAAATCTTGGCATAAATGGCTTTCTTGGGATAATTTAACTGGATACCATCGTCATCGTTCAAATTGCGGTGCTTTCTTTGGAAACGTCTATTTAGTAGGTGATTACGAAAACGGCAAAATTTATCAGTTAAACAATGAAGTTTATACAGATAATGGCAATACGATTCGTAGATTGCGTAGATGCCCTCATTTAGTTTCAGACCTTCAACGTCAGTATTTTGCAGAAATGCAGATACAATTTCAGCCAGGCGTAGGCTTGCAAACTGGTCAAGGTGATGATCCTCAGTCTATGCTCCGTTGGTCATCTGATGGCGGTTCTACATGGTCTAATGAGCATTGGATAACTATTGGTAAAGTCGGAAAATACAACAATCGTGCCATTTGGCGCAGATTAGGTTGGGCAAGAGATCGGATTTATGAAGTAGTGGTTTCCGATCCAATCAAAGCCGTTATTGTTTCTGCTAATTTGAAGGCTGAAGGTGGGGAAAACTAATGGCTACCCCACAACCCATTAATACCAATATTCGGTATCCACAAAGTCCTTTTCTTGATCCTTTGACTCAAAGACCAGCAAGGGAATGGATTCAATGGCTTCAATATCCTGACCTTATAGCAATAAATGTTAGTAATGCTATAGGGGTAACTTCTGGAGGTACTGGAACTACAGTTATTCCTGGTAATGGTCAATTATTGATCGGAAATGGTACAGGATATACAGTCAATTTTCCTACGGCTGGAACTGGCATAGGAATTGTTGCAGGAGCAGGAACGCTTCAATTTAACAATACAGGCGTTACTTCTATTATTGCTGGAACAGGAATATCTGCTTCTAGTTCTACTGGTGCAGTAACTATTGCCAATACTGGTGTTTTATCTTTTAGCGGAGGCACTACAGGATTAACTCCTGCCACTTCTACAGTTGGGGCTATAACCCTTGCTGGAACGCTAAATATAACCAATGGCGGTACTGGAGCTACTACTGCTATTGGTGCTAGAACCAATTTAGGAACTGCTGCTAGTGGCGCAAATAGCGATATTACAAGCCTTTCAGGATTAACTACGGCTTTATCTATATTGCAAGGCGGTACAGGAGCTACAACAGTTTCAGGAGCTAGGACTAACTTAGGCTTGGGAAGCGGTCTTTCAGTAACCATTACAACAGCTAAATTGACTACTTTAGGGGCTAATGGCAGTATGACCTTTACCAATGGCATATTAACAGCGCAAACGGCAGCTACATAATGGAACATACAATTAATGTTACTTATGGCAAAGGGTTTTTACCTACTGTTCCATTAAGAGAAAAAGTTGAACGGCTTCAAGAAGCTCTTTTGCAAATGCCTCAAGCTGATGTGAAGTTTTTGCATGATTTTGAACCTGGCAAATATATTCGCACAATGATTGCCCCTGCTTGGTCAGTTATTGTTGGAGCAGAACACAAGACTCCATATAAAATAAAACTTGTAAAAGGTAAAATTGCTGTAAATATAGGCGATGAAATTCGTACTTTAACAGCTCCTTTGGAGTTTGATGCCCCAGCAGGAATTAAGCGAGTTGGGCGCATATTTGAAGAAGAAGTTATTTGGATTGATATTTATGAAAATCCAGATGATTGCACCAATTTAGACACAGTTGAAGAACGATTATTTGTTATTCCTGAATGTGGATTATTGTCTAATAGATTGGCTTTAGAAGTTAAAACTGAACAAAAAGATACCGAAAAACTCACTAACGGCATTAAAATGCTGTTAACTGATAACCTCGGTTTTGGGAATTAAGGAGAAGGATTATGGCAGGAGTTATTACTGGTGCAGTTATATCAACAGTAGGTAATTTGTTTGGCTCCAGTATGCAAGCTGATGCTACGCAAAATGCAGCTAATACACAAGCTAATGCTGCTTTGACACAACAAGGCAATTTACTTGCTGCTGGTCAACAAGCTTCTCAACAATTTACTCCTTATGCAAATTATGGAACAAATACTGCTTTAAGCAGTTTAACTTCAAATAATCCATATTTTAATCAGCAATATCAAACTTACAAACCAGCTACTACTGCCGATATTATGGCTCAATTACCAGCTAACTATGAGTTCATGAAAAATCAAGGTTTGGGAGCTACTAGCGAAAACGTCAACGTAGGTGGTGGCGGTTCTAATGCAAATATGGCTAGAACCAAATTTGCTGAAGATTATGCTTCTAATGCCTATCAAAATGCTTTGAGTAATTATATGACTCAGCAACAACAAGGATTTAATCAATTTCAAGCTCAAAGAGGCAATATTTCAGCTATTGACCTAGCTAATGCAGGATTGGGATTATCAGGAACTACAGGATCAGCTAATGCTCAACTTGGTACTGCAACCAATATTGCAAATTTAGGAATTGGTTCTGCTAATGCTACTGCTGCTTCTCAAGTTGCTCAAGGTAATATTTGGGGAGGTGCTGCAAATACATTGGGAAGTATTGGTTATGGAACAGCAATGAATCTTGGCGCACAAAATACAATGCAAAATACTGCTATGCAGAATCAATTAAGTGCTGGTGGATATGGTAGCAATGCTTTAAGTAACTTTACAAATAACCAATCTACCAATCCTAATTCATCATCATTTATTGGCCCAATAGCGTAAGGAATATATATGGCAATCGGCACAAGCGGACTTTCAGTTCCTCAATTAGGGCAAAATTTAGATGCCAGCATTTACGGCAGTCAAAATGCGCCTAAATCTATGACTATTGCGGATATGCTTGATATATCCAATAAAAACCTTGAGTTGCAAAAGAAAACAGCATTGCTACCTTCTGAAATTGAAACTGGTAAAGCTACTGCTAAAAAAGCAACTACTGAAGCAAATAGATCGCAGTTTGGATTTACAAATGATCAAGGTATTGTGGCTCAAAATGAAGCTGCTAGATTACTGACTGATCCAAGAATTAAAAATGCAGAAAACTCTCCAAAAGGAAGGGAAGATGCATTAAGGGCATTAGATGAAGTTGGCAGCACTTTAAAAACAAAAGGTCTGCATGACGATGTTATTAAAGGAATGTTAGGGCAGTATTACACTCAAGCATTGCATAATCCGACTGAAATTGGCCCAAAAATCAAACAAGGATTAATGGCTGCATCAGGAACTGCAACTCAAGTAAGCCAAGGAACACCTCAATACACCACTAATGCTTCTGGTCAAATTGTTGGTATTACTCCTGGAACCAATCAAATTTCTGCTCCTACTGAAGCACCTCAAGGACAACCTCAAGGGGCTCCTCAAGGTGGCGCATCTGGTCAAGTTCAAAATCAATTTACTCAACGTCAAACATTAAATCCTACTCAAGCACAAGCTGGAATGGGTAATGTCGCTGCAACTAATCTATCAACAGACTTTACAGCTACGCAACAAGCTGCTTCTAATTCTGAACCTAGAATTGCTTTATTCCAAAACATTAAGAAATTGGCTCCTGAAGCATTTACTGGTGTTGGTGGTCAACGTAAAGAATTGGCTTCTGGTATTGCTCAAGCTATTGGTTTGGATGTTTACCAAACTGAAAAAATGTCAACTGACGAATTGGCTAAGACCTCTGCAATGCTTTCATTGGCTGGTGGAAATACAGATATGGCTCGTCAATTAGCTGAAGCTGCAAATCCTAATAAGAAAATGAATGAACAAGCTATTAAGCAAATTGCTGATCAAATGATTGGCATGGAAAAGCTTAATCAAGCTAAATACAAATTCTTACAGCCAGTAGCTAATGATCCTGCTGCTTATGCTGATAGATTGCAAAAATTCAATCAAGTTAATGATTTCCATATTTTCCAAGAAACAACGCCTGAAGAAGTTGCTAAACTTAAACGATCAATGTCACCTGATCAGCAAAGAGCTATGGGTGAAAAAATTAAACTGGCTCGTCAACTTGGATTGATCTAATCATGGCAAATTTTGCTGACTTGTGGGAACAAGAACCAACGAATAAATTTGGCGGTTTAAATGAAGATATGTCTGGTAGGTTACAGGCAGCTAATGAAGCTTGGAGAGCTAAAACTGGTAGAGATTTACCAATTACTAGCGGAGCAAGATCAGCAGAACAAGGTGTGAAATTATGGGGAGAAAGAGGATCAAACCCTAATTTAGTAGCAAAGCCTGGCACTAGCTTGCATGAAAAAGGTATGGCTGCTGATATTTCTCCAGAAGTTCCTGCTGCCTTTTTAGATCAATTTGGACTTCATAGACCTTTTGGATCAAAAGATCCAGTTCATGTAGAAATCAATCCTAAATCATCCTATTTACCTAAACAAGCTTCTGTAACTGTTTCAGGCGCACCAGCTTCTAATAATTTTGCTGATTTGTGGGATAACACTTCTGCTGCTGAAGCCCCAACAGAAAAAGGTCAGCCTAAAGGATTTACCCAAATTGCTAAAGCTGCTCAAGAAACAAACAAGCCTATTGCTGATGTTGGCAAAGGATTGGCTTCTATTGCTGATATTGCTTTAGGAGCTGTTCCTGCTGTTGTTGGCGGTGCTACTTATGCTGGTGCTAGAGCTTTTCAAAAGAGTCCAGAAGAAGCTCAAGCTTTGGCTCAGAAAGTATCTGCTCCATTAGAAAGTCCTATTGGAAAAGCTTTAGGGATTACAGAAGATCCTGCTTATAAGCAAGAAGCTGTTCGTAGAGCTATGGATTCTATTGGTCAATATATTGGGGAAAGTGCAGATACCATTTCTAAAAAGACTGGTATTCCTAAGTCTGACGTAGAAAACATGATTAATACTTTATCCTTTGCTGCTGGAGAAGGGTTTGCTGCAACTAAAGGAGCAAGAGCCAAATTAAGCGAACAGTTTAATAAAGCGTTTCCTGAAATGGAACAAGCACCAAAGCCTTCAATGGCTGGTGTAGGAGCTGCTGCAACTGATAAATCAACAATTCTTAATCAAGCTTTACAAAATGCAACTCCTGAATTAAAAGCTGAATTACAAAAATTAAAGCCTGAAGAAGTAAATCTTCCAGTTCTTGAAAGACATATAGAGGCTGATTCTTTGCCTGTTCCAATCAAATTGTCTGAAGGTCAAGCAACAAGAGATCCTCATATTTTTTCAAAAGAAATGAATAGTAGAGGTAAAAATAAAGAGCTTGCTACTAGATACAATGAACAAAATGCACAGCTTGTAGAAAATATTGATGCTATTAAAGAAAATGCTTCACCTAATGTGTATGGCACAAACCATGTAGAAAATGGTCAATCTTTAATTGATGCTTATTTAGATATAGACAAACAAAGATTAGCCAATATTGATTCTAAATATGAAGCTTTAAGACAGGCAGCAGGAGGTAATTTTCCTATTGATGGCGTAGCTTTTGCTGACAATGCTCTTAATTCTTTAAAGAAAAACCTTAAAACAGAATTTTTGCCAGATTCAATAATGAGGCAAGTTAATGCTTTTAAGCGTGGCGAACCTATGACTTTTGAGCAATTTGAAGCCATGAGAACTAACTTAGCTTCAGAAATGCGTAAAGCAGATAGAGCTGGTGATGGAAACGCAGAATTTGCTCTTGGAAAAGTTAGAGAAGCATTAGAAGATTTGCCTTTGGTTGGTGAAACTGCTGAATTAAAAATATTGGCTGATGATGCTAGAAGCGCAGCAAAAGAACGATTTGATACTTTAGATGCTGATAAAGCTTATAAATCTGCCATTAATGGAAAAGTTGCTCCAGATGATTTTATTCAAAAGTTTGTAATCAATGGCAAAAAGAATGACATTGACACAATGGTTAGACATTTAGGGGAAGATTCTCAAGCTAGAGAAGTAATGGCTGCTGGAGTTGTTAATTGGCTTAAATCTAAAGCTGGAATTTTGCCTGATGGTTCAGGAGCATTTAGTCAAAAAGGGTTTAATAAAGCTTTAAGCAGTATTGATCCTAAAATTTTAAATATTGTTGGCCCTGAAGTTAATGCTCAACTACAAGCATTGGGAAAAACTGCAAGAAACATACAAGAAAGACCAGCAGGGGGCTATGTAAATGAATCAAATACTTTTGTATCTGGATTGGCAGAAAAAGCTAAATCAGGTGCAGAAATTGGTTTAAATTACACTCTTGGTAATGGCGTAGTTCCTGTTGGAACAATGGCTAGAACTGCTGTTCATAATGTCAAAGAAGCTGCTAAAGTAAAACAAGCATTAAAACCTGGTGCTGGTGTAAAACTAAAAGATATTGGCAAGAAATAAAATGGATTCGCAAACAATAATAAATACTGCCATTGCTTTAGTTGGCTTTTTAGGCGGTTGGATCTTAAAGGTTATTTGGGAAGGCGTTAAAGACTTACAAGTAGTCGACAAACTATTGACTGAAAAGGTTAATACTATTGAGATTTTGATAGCTGGTAACTATATGTCTAAGCAAGATTTTGACAAGATTGCTGCTGCTATTTTTGCTAAATTAGACAAGATAGAAGATAAGTTAGACAAAAAGGTAGATAAATGATTTCTTACATCCTACTCGTACCAGTTAGTTTATTGCTAACACTAATAGCAGTAATCATTGCCCCTATTCTTCCTTTGTTTGCTTCTAATGTAGCTGGAATGGTAGATAATGGTACTTCTGTACGCCTTGAACCTAGACTTCCTAAATGGCTATCTTGGTTTCAAACACCTGATAATTCATTAAATGGTGATGCTACTTTTGAATCCTTAAATCCACCTTGCTACTGGTCGCAAGTAAAATGGCTATGGCGCAATCCAGCATATTCATTTGGATTACAAATTCTAGGAACACCTTATGTTTCAGATATTCAAGGCGATACTACGATACGAGATAACGATAACGCTAAAGCTGGCTGGTGTCTTGTTACTGTTAATGGTCTATTTCAGTTCCGTTGGGTACGACCAATCGGATTTAGTCGGTGTATCTATTGCAATTTTGGGCATAATATTCTTGCTCTAGTAGATCCTAATGTGGAACCTAAACCAAGTCTTTACAAAGCCACTTTTGTATTCTCACCTAGAATTTCAGGATTTAGATGAAAATGCACAAGTCAAAAACGATGTGGTTCTCGTTAGCACTTGTGATATTTGGTGCTTTATTTGACAATCTATCCTATGTGCAAAACAGTATTGATCCAAAATATTATGGCTTTATCCTTATTGGGATTGGCATTATTGTTGCTGTATTGCGCTTTGTGACTTCTAAACCCATAGAATAATGTTTCCACTATCCATAGGCGATTATGTCAAGATTGTGGTTGGAATTGTCCTTTTATCTGGGTGCTTTTATGGTTATGTTGAGCATAATCGTTTTGAAGCATATAAAACAGAAATCAAAAATATCGCTAAAGAACAAGAAGCAAAAAATGAATCCATTCGGACACAGCAGGAACTCATAAACAAAACCACCAAGGAAACCTATGAAGCTAAGTTATCTGCTATTAAGTCTTATTATGGTGGGTTGCACAACTCCAGTAGCGGTCAAATGCCCTCCATTTCCAATCCCTCCACAGGAGCTAATGTCAGCCCCTCCGACCAGCTACTTGCTTGCGCCTATACAACGCAACAATTAGTTAGCCTTCAAGATTGGATTAAGGAACAAGTCGCATTAAGATGAATATTGAACAATTACAAGCATTAGGAATTGATCCTAAATGGCTTAAACCTTTAAATGACACTTTTGCCAAATATGGCATAGATACCCCAAAACGCCAGGCAGCCTTTATTGGTCAATGTCAGCATGAATCAGGTAACTTTAAGACTTTAGAAGAAAACCTTCATTATTCTGCTGGTGCTTTGATGCGAGTTTGGCCTTCTCGTTTTCCTGATGCTGCAACTGCTGAGAAATACGCAAACAATCCTCAACCTATTGCAAACAAGGTTTATGGCGGTAGAGCTGATCTTGGTAATACTGAAGATGGTGATGGCTGGAAATTTCATGGCAGAGGCGTTATACAGCTCACAGGGCGTTCAAATTACACAGTATGTGGACAAGCCCTAAGTCAGCCATTTATAACGCAACCAGAGCTTCTATTAGAGCCTGAATGGGCTTGTATGTCTGCTGGATGGTTCTGGAACAAAAGAAACTTAAACGACCTTGCCGATAATGAATCGTGGGAATTAATTACAAAACGCATTAATGGTGGTGTCTTAGGTCTGCAAGACAGAATAGACAAAACTCATAAAGCAATGGATATTCTAGCGATGTAGTCGCTTTTTATGTTTTAAATTAAGGGCAAGTTCTATTGTGTATTTAAGAGCTTCCCATTCACCTCTTTGCATCACTACTGGAATTAACTCTTGTTGAGCATCAATCTCAGCAAATTTTTTAGTTAAATATTCAGCCATTGCTTCTTGCTCATGTTTACTTCTTTTGGGTTTTTTTGTCATATAAGCTGAATTAAAGGCTTTTTGTTCTCAATATGGTCTAAAGCTGCTTGCCAGGCTTGAGTCCACAGATTAAGAGCTGTAGATCCTTCATAAAAAAAATCAGGATAAACAGCAAAAAACGCTTCTTCACAATCATCTGATGGAACTTTCACGTTTCCAGCAAAAGGTATATCTTCACTTGTCATTATCTTTTCCGATTAAATACCAAATAATAAAGGCAAAGCCAATCATTACGATTGCATTGAAAATCATGGCCTCGTCATTACTCATTACATTTTTTTCTTTTTAATGCCTTCAGCTCTACGAAGATCATGAGAATGTAGTTTTTTACCTACAGACTTAGGAACTTCTCCAGCTTTTTCAGCTACTTTTGCTGCTGCTTTGCGAGTAACAATCCTGCCATTAGAAAGCTCAAATTCATGTTTTGCGCCTTTGGCAGCTTTACCAGCCATCTTTTTAAGCTCATCATGGCTGTAAGCTTTTGACTTAGCCACAATAACTTTTCCAGACTTTTCTTTAATAGCTGGTTCAACAACTGTAAGTTTCTTTTTAGTTGCCATTATTTAATCCTAAAAATTTTATTAAGTTTAAGAGTACCTTCATACTCAATTTTGCCTTGAGCATCTAAAGAACGCAATGGAAGCTCTTGAAAGTATTTCCATTTATCTTTGTATGCCTGGATCTCTGATGGGGGAATCCAGCCAGCTTTTCTCCAGCGCAAAGTAATGTCAGTACCACTTGCAGTCCAAATATGATGATTCATACGGCCTCCTTAAAAAACTCTGATTGATCCAGGTGGGCAAGAATAGCCTGAATAAACAAATACAGCTCCAGCAGGGGTTTTACAAGTAATTACTTGTTGTTGACCATAAGCTGAAATTGCAATCAAAAGCAATAAAGCGCAAATTATTTTTTTCATGATTTCTCCTAGAACGGAATATCGGACTCAAGATCAGCCAAATTAGAAGATTTAGGTGTATCTACTTTATCTTCAGGAACATTGAGATAGGCCCAAAAAGAACCTTCTTTAAGTCCTAATAATGGAATCATTTCTAATTTCAACATTAAGTCACCTTTTTTAGTTTCGGTAACAATCCCAACTGTAGCATATCGTTTTTTGCTTGTGCCATCTTGAGCTACATATTCCGAAACTGGAGCCTTTACATACCATTTAATAGCCATTTAATTTCCCTTCATCAAATTTACTTCCACTTCTACTTCACTCAAAAACTGCTTAATTTGTTCTTCCATTTCAACAATAAAAGCTTCATCTCTATCAACTCGCACTATTAGCAACTGACTGCGTTCAGGCATCCGAGGATCAAAACTAATAAAGTCGCACCAATCTCTACCAGTTACAGCCATTTGCGCTTGCATTTGGATAACGTATTTTTGAGGCGGTCTATTAAATTTGAAATATTCCCAATGAGTTGTGCTGTTAGGACACTTAATCTCCACAAGGCCCCTATCAGAAACAAGCCCATCAGGGCTACAGCCAAACCACTCAATACTAGGATGGTCGATGAAAGCGACTTGATCGACAAAATTATTGGTATTGACTTCATAAGCTACCCTTGCTTGTGGTTCTGTTTGAGTACCCCATTCCATTGCTGCATTGGAGTAAGATTCTTGGATGATGCCTGTAGTGCGCTGTAAAGCTAATTCAATAAGGTAATTCTGCCTTGAAGCAGATGGGCCTGTTTTAGTCTTAGCCAATATGTCGGCTACTCTAGAAGCCGTAACTTTGCCCAATCTAAGCTGATGCCACTCTGGAGTACCTTGTTCTACGGCAATCCTATCCTCAGTTGTAAAAGTGGTCATTTCTCTTGTGCCTTTCTTATCGCATTTGGGTGAAACTGCCCATGTCCTTCAGGGTTATCTTCCATGCCCCTAATTACCAAATTTCTTTTTTCTCCGCAAACACAACAGACTTCTACCCTTTGTGGTGGCATAGAGCAAAGCATTGTATTTGTTGAGTGCCAACAATGGGTGTGAGCATTCATTCTTGTGCCTTTCTTACATTTTCCAAAGCTAAATTTATACAAAACATTGCCGTATAAAAACCAAAAGCAAAACTTCCAGCCATTGCTAATCCAATCCATATACCTTCTGTCATTTCTCTTGTGCCTTTCTTAGTCCAGCTTGATAGCCCTTCTCAAACCCAATAGCCTCAGCAATTCCTAAGTCGTGTTCTGCTGGATGGGTATAAAGTGGAAACCATTTAAATCCTTGACTATCCACTTCTTTTTGTTTGTGAAAAGCAATAACACCATCTTCTCTAGCCCACGCTACTGGTTCATTGTTCATGATTGCAATGCCATTAAAGTGCCTTTTTGCAAATCTTTAGCATTAGCAATCTTTTCTACTGCGGATTTATCTTTGCTAAGAGCTGCATAAGCTTTGCCATATACGGCTTTTAGTTCATCAATATTGGTGCAATTCATAATGGAATCTACCCATAATTGAGTTTCTGCTGTTAAATCTACAGTTTCTTCTTCTGGCAAATCTTCACCAGAATAAATATACAAAGCCAAACCATGAAGGGCTATAGCTTTAACCAGGCATCGTTGCATTGCGGTATTTACTGCCATTGCATCAGGATTAGCAATAGCTTTGTTTTGGTTATTAATGACAGGCATTTGAGCTGTCATAGTTTTGCCAAAAGCCGTAACTGAGCAAAATACCATTAGGGTTTCAGCAAAGTAAACTGGATCTCCATAAGTCCAGGTAGCTTGAGGATCTTGTTGAAGGAGCTGGTCAACGGCCCAAGACCAGCTTAAATAAGTAAACTTACCTTTTTTCTCGGTATGTTCGTTTACGTTGATTTTGCGTAATTCTAAAAATTTAGTCATTACTTTTCCTTAGTCGTTAATTTCAAATTCAGCTACTTCTTTGGCATGGCTTTCCATGTATTCCATTGCCATGCTAATTATTTTGCGACCTAACATGGCAAAATCACCTGTATCAATCGCATCTTGAAGGGCCTGAGAATCATCAGCTCCCATTTCACTTAAAGCTTCAGAAATAGCACTTGAAGTTCTATAGTCAAATTTGCCACCAACTTTTAAGAGTTGCCAAGTGCGTTCCTCAATTTCATCAGAACGATCATCGTAATCTTCTGGTTCGTAGTAGGCATCAGCTCTGTTTATTCCCATGATTAAGCTCCAAAAGCGAACATTGCGCCTAAAAGAATACCTAAAAGAATTACTCCTACCCATTCAATAATTTTGGTTTTCATTTTTGAGCTTTCAATGTTTTTAAAGCCTGGTTATAAACCGATGATGAAGAAACTCCATAAAACTTAAAACTTGTTGGAATTTGTCCAAGTTGATTTTTTAAACCATTTAAGTTAAGAATTTCACTAACCCAAAAATTGTTTTGCTCAAATACTTTAATTGCTGTTTTCATTTTTATTTCCCTTCATCACTTGTTGAACTAGATTCAGTATAGACCAAAATATAGGTTTGCAATAGGTTTTTTCAATTATTTTTATAGGGGGATTCCCTAATGCTCGCATTTTCCTATATTTTTGCTATATGATAGAGAAAAAGGAGTAATACATGAACCCATCAGATTTATTAAAGATTGAATTTGGAAGCCTGATAAACCTGGCTGAAAAGCTAGGAATTAAGCCCCAGACAATCTATTTATG